>JACCDQ010385640.1_pt1 | contig 14309 bp, 10 predicted proteins | sample 7446031 | NCBI WGS metagenome assembly JACCDQ01 (sample SAMN15323442, study PRJNA562643) | freshwater metagenome | isolation source: river surface water | place: USA:Blue River Watershed | collected 2017-08-17 | reverse complement strand
ATCACATCCAAAATGATTAAATCCAATTTGGACAATTCCTGCGCTTGTTGAAAGGCAACACGACCGTTGTGAATACATGTCACGTCATACTGATCCAATTCCAAATTCAACTGAATTAAATCAGCCAAACTTTTTTCATCTTCCACCAAGCAAACCTTAATCATACGCAAATTTGTTTCAACGAAGTTACGGAATTTTAAGCAGTGAGAAATATCTCAAAACGTTCAATTCAAAGCGCTTTTTTTTCTCCCACAGAAATCGCAGAAAAACGCAGAATTGAACAAAAAACCAACACAGCTCGACTTAAATCCGCGCAATCTCCCGAAATGCGGGACAGGTCGTGGGAAACCACACCTCCGTTATTTCTCCCACAGAAATCGCAGAGATTCGCAGAAATGGACAAAAAACCAACACAGTTCCGCGTTAATCCGCGCAATCTCCCGAAATGCGGGACAGGTCGTGGGAAACCACACCTCCGTTTTTTCTCCCACAGAAATCGCAGAGATTCGCAGAAATGGACAAAAAACCAACACAGTTCCGCGTAAATCAGCGCAATCTGGGGGAAATAATTTCAATCAAAACATACGTTCAATTATCTAAACGAATTTGAGTTAAACTATTTTCACTACATTTATTCCAAGAAATCAGCTCAACCGATTCAATGACAACACAGCGAACCTTCATGCATTTTCAAAGATTTTTCTGTCTTTCTGCTTTGCTGTTGCTGGCTCGTTTTGGGATTGCGCAGGAGAATTTGATTGTAAATCCAAATTGTGATATTTATGATACTTGCCCAGATAATATGGGACAAATTGCACGTACTAATGGATGGTGGAAATATGATTTTTTCGGTACACCAGATTATCTTAATGATTGTTCAAGCCATCCAAAAGTGGGAATTCCAAGTGATATTGGTTATCAACTTCCATTATCCAACAATGGATATATTCATGCTTTTGAATTATCATCTCACAAACCTAAAAATTTCATGTTTTGGACAGGTACAGAATTTGGGTATGTTCAAGCACGTGAATCTTTTGGTGGCACATTAATTAAGGAGTTAAAACCAGTTACTCATTACATTGAGTTCTATGTAAATTTTGCTAATATCGGTTATGATGATGGTTTTGGTGGTGGTGAAGGTAGGATAGCAACTAATGCATTTGATTTACTGTTATTAAACAACAATAATCAAATTTTCAATAGTGTTTCTCCATACATTAATGAAGCTGATGTTATTAAAATTCATAAAGAAAACACTGTTATAAATGATACACTTAATTGGGTTAAGATTTGCACATGTTTTATGCCAAAAGGAGGTGAAACTTATTTTGCAATCGGCGCATTTAGAGATACCAATGAAATACTCTTAGAATTTTCAGGTGGCAGTTATGCAAGTTATTATGGCGCCAATTATTACTTCGACAACTTTGCTATTTATGAATGCGACACCTGCTGTCTTGGTCAATTTCCATACGAAGACCATGTAACAGTTTCATCCAATCCCGGTAGTATACAAAACCCAACAACCTTTTCCGTATTGTTAAATCCAAACACCACTGGAACTCTAACATTGTATGATAGTGCTGGTCGTTTGGTGGCAAAAGAAGAATTTTCAGCATTACTTACAACCTATACACTTCCAGCATTAGCGAAGGGCGTTTATCACTATGCGTTAACAACAAGTAACGGAGTTGAAGATGTTGGAAAAGTGTTGGTGGTGGAGTAAAAAATCATTCCTTTGAGAAAGATAAGTCTATTTCTCCCCTTTTTTAGTTTTAAACCTTGATGGTCAGAAAATTTAGACTAATTTTGCACTTTCTTACATTTTCAGGAGATGAGCACATCAAAAAAAATCAATTCTGCATTAATTTCAGTTTTCGACAAAACCGGTTTAGCACCGATTGTTCAAGAGTTACATAAAAACGGCGTAGTGATCTATTCAACTGGTGGAACGCAATCGTTCATTGAAGAGATGAGCATTCCAGTTGAGCGCGTAGAAGACTTAACTTCTTATCCGTCAATTTTAGGTGGTCGTGTGAAAACATTACACCCAAAAGTTTTCGGGGGAATTTTAAATCGTCGTGACTTACAAGAAGACCAAGAGCAAATTGCAGAATTTGACATTCCTGAAATTGATTTAGTGATTGTTGATTTGTATCCATTTGAGGCAACGGTTGCTTCAGGCGCAGATCATGCTGCCATTATTGAGAAAATTGATATCGGTGGAATTTCCTTGATTCGCGCAGCTGCGAAAAACTACAAGGATGTTGTGATTATCCCATCTCAAGCTCAATATGCTGAATTTCTCGAAATGCTTGTTAACCAAAACGGTACAACATCAATCGAACAACGTGAATCTTTCGCACGCGATGCCTTCAATGTTTCTTCTCACTACGATTCAATGATTTTCAATTACTTCAACAAGGGAGAAAAAGAAATCTTGAAAGTGAGCATGCAACAAGCACAGGTTTTGCGTTACGGAGAGAATCCACATCAAAAAGGAATTTTCCATGGCGATTTGGATGCAATCTTTGATAAATTACACGGTAAAGAATTGTCTTACAATAATTTGCTAGATGTAGATGCTGCAGTGAACTTAATGGCAGAGTTTAAAAACGAAGCACCAACGTTTGCTATTTTAAAACACAATAATCCTTGTGGATTAGCGATTCGTCCTACAATGAAACAAGCATACGTGGATACCTTAGCGGGAGATCCAGTAAGTGCGTTCGGAGGAATTTTAATTGCCAATGGTGAAATTGATTTAGAAACAGCAGTTGAAATCAACGAATTGTTTTGTGAGGTTGTGATTGCACCAAGTTACAATGCCGAAGCTTTGGAATTATTGAAAAGCAAAAAAAATAGAATCATTTTGGTTCAAAAAGAAGTTGCTTTACCAAAACGCCAAATCAGAACAATTTTGAACGGAATCTTAGAACAAGATAAAGACTTAATTACTGAAACAGCCGATCAGTTGGAAGCGAAAACAAACGTGAAACCAACAGATGCTGAAGTGAAAGATTTATTGTTCGCAAACAAAATTGTGAAACACGTGAAGTCAAACACAATTGTATTAGCGAAAAACAATCAATTGTTGGCATGTGGAACTGGACAAACATCACGTGTTGATGCCTTGACACAATCGATTCACAAAGCAAAATCGTTTGGTTTTGACTTGAAAGGAGCAGTGATGTCGTCGGATGCATTTTTCCCTTTCCCTGATTGTGTAGAGATTGCAGACAATGCTGGAATTTCGGCTGTAATTCAACCAGGTGGATCGATAAAAGACGAGTTATCAATTGATTACTGTAACGAACACAACATGGCAATGGTGTTCACAGGTAACAGACATTTTAAACACTAAAAAACATTTATTTGTCGAAAAGTGTAACAAAATTTCAAATTTTACGAAGAAACTGCTTAACATTATAAGCTACTAAAAAGAAGCGAACACAAAAACATGGGATTATTTAGCTTTTTAACGCAAGAAATTGCAATCGACTTAGGAACGGCAAACACGCTGATTATCATGAATGATAAGGTAGTGGTGGATGAGCCTTCGATCGTTGCAAAAGACATTCAATCAGGAAAAGTGGTTGCCATCGGAAAGAAGGCACAACAGATGCATGGGAAAACCCATAAATTGATTGAAACAGTACGTCCGCTGAAAGATGGTGTAATTGCCGATTTCCAAAGTGCCGAACAAATGATTCGTGGAATGATCAAAATGATTAATCCAGGAAGAAGCTTGTTTAATCCAACTTTACGCATGGTAATCTGTATCCCATCAGGTATTACCGAAGTTGAAAAACGTGCAGTACGTGACTCTGCTGAACATGCAGGCGCGAAAGAAGTATATTTGATTCACGAACCGATGGCAGCAGCAATTGGTATTGGAATCGATGTTGAAGAACCAATGGGTAACATGATCATTGATATCGGTGGTGGTACTTCTGAAATTGCAGTCATTGCACTAGGTGGAATTGTGTGTGATAAATCAATTCGTATTGCCGGTGACGATTTCACAAATGACATTGAAGAATACATGCGTCGTCAACACAACATTTTGGTGGGTGAGCGTACAGCAGAACAAATTAAAATCGAAGTGGGTGCCGCTTTACCTGAATTAGATACTCCACCAGAAGATTTCGCAGTTCGTGGTCGTGACCTTATGACTGGGATTCCGAAGGAAATTATCATTACCTATTCAGAAGTAGCACACGCATTAGACAAAACAATTTCGAAAATCGAAGAAGCGATATTAAGTGCTTTGGAGATGACACCACCAGAGCTTTCTGCAGATATCTATAAAACAGGTATTTACTTAGCAGGTGGAGGTTCGATGTTGAGAGGTTTAGATAAACGAATTTCAGCGAAAACTAAGCTACCAGTTCACATCGCGGAAGACCCGCTAAGAGCAGTAGCACGTGGAACGAGCATTGCTTTGAAAAACATTGATCGTTTCCAATTCTTGATTAGAGATTAATTTAAAAGTCCCGGTACATATTTACCGGGACTTTTTTATCTTTGTGCATGCGCAATTTGATAGCCTTTTTTAGGCGTTTCCGTGTATTCTTGGTTTTTGTGGTTTTGCAAATCTTTGCACTGTCCACTTATTTCTCATTTTTACAGTTTCCACGGGCGCAATATTTAACAACTGCATCCTCCATCAATGGTTCAATTTTAGAAATGCGAAACGATGTAACCAAGCATTTTAACTTGAGCAAAAACAACGATGCCTTGCAGCGTGAAAATATTTTGTTGAGAGGTCGCTTGCCACAAAGTTTCCACCGTTTGCAATACGGTTTGGTAAAAATTGATGATACCTTGTACCGTCAGCAATATGAATACATTCCTGCTACAGTTATTAATTCAACTGTAACCAAACGCAATAATTACTTTACCTTGAACATCGGTTCGAAACAAGGAATAAAGCGCAACATGGGTGTGTTCTCTGAAAAAGGAATTGTTGGAATCATTCACAATACAAGTGAGAATTACAGCGTTGTGAAATCTGTGTTAACCGAAGATATCAATTTGGACGTAATGATTGAACCAATTGGAATGGTTGGGTTGTTGAAATGGGATGGTCGTGATCCACGAATTGGGTCAATCACAGGAATTTCAAATGACTTAAAAATCAAATTGTGGTCGAAAGTTGTGACGCGCGGTGGCTCAGGGTATTTTCCACGTGGATTAACGGTTGGTTATGTGCGCAAATTGAATCCAGTTGAAGGAAAACCATTGTGGGATGTTGCAATTCGTTACTCAGAAGATTTCCGAACGATTCAACGCGTTTACGTGATTAAGAATTTAATGCAAGAAGAACAACAGGCCTTGGAGGCACTAATACCAGCAGATAAAGAAGATGAATGAGGTAATTAAACATAGTATTCGTTTTGTACTGTTGGTAATTCTTCAGTCCTTGATCTTGAATCAGCTGGAAATTGGTTGGGGAATCCAATTGATGGTATATCCCTTGTTGATTATTCTTTTGCCATTTGAGCTTGGAACAATTTATTTATTGGCAATTGCTTTCGTGATGGGAATGGCGATTGATTCCATTTCAAACACGTATGGTTTACATGCCTCGTCTTTGTTGTTGGTGGCTTATTTGCGCCCTCAGATTTTCAAGATGTTTGCTCCACGAGACGGTTACGACAATTTGAAAGAAGGAAACATTTATGAAATGGGAACACGCTGGTTCATTTATGTTTTCGGAACGCTTTTGTTCATTCACCATTTTTGGTTTTTCGTGCTGGAAATGTTCCGCTTAAATGACATTCTGTTAATTCTTCAAAAAACATTCGTTAGTTTACCTCTTTCTTTTTTAATTTGTTTGTTATTGCAAGCATTACTTGTTTCTAAGCCGCAAGAAAGATGAATTTTGATGCACGAAAATATGTAATCATCACCTTTGTGGTATTGGTAGGTCTTATCTATGCCATGCGCATTTTTTATATGCAGGTGATGGATGATACCTGGACGCTTCGTGCACAAGAAATTGCAGAAAAACGAAAAGAGATAACGCCTCCACGCGGTGTTTTGTTTGACCGAAATGGCAAGAAAATCGTTTCCAATCGTACGTATTACAATTTGATGATGGTCGAAGCGGATATCAAAAATTTGGATACTGTCGCTTTTGCAAAATTGATCGGTTGGACAAGAGAAGAAGTGCGTCAGCGTTTCATCGACATTCGCGAAGGAGAAGGAGTTTATCGCAATAAACACACAGGAAAAACAACGCCGAACTACCAAAAGATTCGTGCTTATCCTTTTTTGAAGGAATTAACACTGGATGAAATTGCAAACATTGCTCCTCACTTGGAAGATTTCCCAGGATTTTACGAGGAAGTAACCAGTATGCGTTCTTATCCCTTTGCAAATGGAGCTAATATCGTTGGTTACCTATCCGAAGTAAATGCCGAAGAAGTAGATGCAGATCATTTCTACAAACCAGGAAACAACATTGGTCGAGCTGGTCTAGAACGCTATTACGAAAAAGAATTGCGCGGAAGAAAAGGAATCCGTTACATTGTTACTTCGGCAATGAACAATGCGATTGAACCCTATGCCGATGGAAAATACGACACAACAGCATTGCAAGGTCCAGCCTTGAAATTGGGAGTTGACATTCTTTTACAAGCTTACGGAGAAAAATTATTACAAAATAAACGTGGCTGTATCGTTGCGATTGAACCAAGTACAGGTGAAATTTTAGCATTGGTTTCTGCTCCGTCGTATGATCCAAATTTATTGATTGGAAAACGCAACATTTCTACGAATTACCCGAAATTGTTGAAAGATCCAAACATGCCTTTGCTTCCGAGACCCTTGTCTTCAGAATATCCGCCAGGTTCGACATTCAAATTGCTGAATTCCCTAATTGGTTTGCAAGAAGGAGTGATTACGCCTGAGTCGGGCTTTCCGTGTAATAAATCGGTTGTTGGTTGTCACAATCACCCGAGTGCAGGAAATTTAGCTGATGCTATCAAACACTCATGTAACCCCTATTACTACGCAGTTACGAGAAGAATCATTCAACAAGGAAAGAAACGTAGCAATTTTGAAGACGCAGAAATTGGATTAAACCTGTGGGCAAAATACATGCACAGCTTTGGTTTGGGACAAAAATTGGAAACAGATATAACAGGTTTGCGTGCAGGTTCAATTCCCGATGCGGCTTATTATGACAAATGGTACGGACATCATCGTTGGGCTTTTTCAACCATTCGTTCAATTTCCATTGGTCAAGGTGAAGTCATGCTGACGCCTTTACACATGGCCAACATCGCTGCCATCATTGCCAATCGTGGTTGGTACATTACACCGCATTTCGTGAAATCAATCGGTAAAAATGGACCATTGCCTGAATTCCGCAAAAAGCATTATGCGATGGTCGAATCGAGACATTATGCGACGATTGTTGAAGGAATGCGCCGAGTTGTGCATGAACCAGGAGGAACAGGAAAACGTGCCCAGTTGAAAGACATTATTGTGTGTGGTAAAACGGGAACGGTTCAAAATCCGCACGGAGACGATCACTCGGTATTTGTTGCATTTGCCCCAATGTATAAACCGAAAATTGCCATTGCTGTGTTCATTGAAAATGCAAAAGGAGGTGGTGGACTTTGGGCTGCACCAACTGCAGGTTTAATGATTGAAAAATATTTAACTCGAAAAATCACGGAGAAAGAACGTGAGAAAATAATTCTCGAAGCAAACTTCGTCTATAAATGAGAAAGAACGAATCACTAGTTGCGCACCTGGATTGGCCCTTGTTCATTGTCTACATGATTTTATTAATCATGGGAGTGGCGACCGTGTATTCTACAGCTTTCAATGAAGATCATCCCAATATATTTGATTTCTCTCAAAAGTATGGAAAGCAAATCATGTGGGTTGGTGTTTCCCTGTTTCTCGGTTTGATGGTTTTCTTGATTGATTCAGACATTTATCGGAAGTTTTGTGTCCCAATCTATTTGTTTACCTTGGTTTTATTGGTGATTGTACTATTTATGCCTGCTGTAAATGGTGCGCATGCTTGGTTGGGAATTGGATCCATGGGTATTCAGCCAGCTGAGTTTGCAAAAATTGGAACAGGCTTATTATTAGCACGCTTCATCAGTAATGTTAACGTTAAGCAACAGAACATACAAACGGTTTTACTTGCGAATGCAATCATTTTAGTGCCAATGGCCTTGATTTTATTGCAACCCGATGCAGGAACCTTTGTCGTGTTTACGTCTTTTTTATTTGTGATGTATCGAGAAGGAATTACCTATGATCCATTGATTTTGAAAATGGTAAATAGCATTCCAGGGGTTAAATTCAAACAAACGTGGGTAGGAAGTCACTTCATTCCAATTCTCTTTGTGGTCGTTTTTTTAAGTGTTGTTACGCTTTTAATGAGTAACGAAACGCTTGAATTTTCGTGGTTGGGAGGCCTTGAAATTCCTGGATTCTGGAGTGTTATTATTGCATTGACCATTTTTGCGCTCATCATGTTTTTAATTCTCCGTTTCTTTTCGTCGAGAAGGGATAGAAATCGCGCAACCTTTGTTGTACTTTTTGGTTACATCCTAGCTTCTGGATTAGCAACAACGGTGAATTATGGATTCCAAGGATTAGCAACTCACCAAAAAGATCGTATTGAATTGTTTTTAGGATTAAAGGAAGATCCAGATGGAGATGACTATAATCGAAACCGTGCGATGGCGGCTGTTGGTTCTGGTGGTTTTACAGGAAAAGGCTACAACAAGGCATCTGTTTCGAGTGTTGAAAGTAATCACGTTCCTGAAAGTGAAACAGATTTCATTTTTTGTCCATTTGCCGAAGAATGGGGCTTTCTGGGTGTTTTTGTTTTGTTTGGACTTTACATGTTTATGTTGTTGCGCATTATCATGATTGCCGAACGCCAACGATCTGCTTTTAACCGAATTTATGCCTACACGGTGGCAATGATATTATTCTACCATTTTGCGATTAACATTGGAATGAACATCGGTTTTGCGCCGGTAATTGGAATTCCACTTCCTTTCTTTAGCTATGGAGGTTCATCGATGATGTCTTTCTCAATGATGATGTTCATTTTGCTAAAATTGGATAGTCAACGAAGGGATGTTCTTCAATAAATTTTAAAACGAATTTACGAATCAAAGAAATCTTTATTTTTACATAAATAAATCGAAATATGAAGGATAGAAAAGAAACAAAAGTTACTTTTTCTGAAGAAGGTAAAAAGAAAATGACCTATGCTTTTTGGGCAATGGGAATGTTTCCTTTTTTAATTGTTTGTGCCTTGCTTTTGTTCCAATCTGAAGATGATTTGCCACCAGTAGAAATGTTGGCTGATCCGCCCGAATTACAAGCATCAGTTGTTTATGCAGCCGATGGTGAAACTGAATTGGGTCGCTATTGGAAAGTGAACAGAACAAGTGTTGAATACAAAGATATTTCTCCCTTCGTAACAGATGCCTTGATTGCAACAGAAGATGAGCGTTTTCATGACCATTCGGGAGTTGATTTTAGAGCAATTGGTCGAGCCGTGATGAGTGTTGGTGGTGCTGGTGGTGCTTCAACGATTACGCAGCAGTTGGCAAAATTGTTATTTACATTGCAACAACGCGACAGAGAAAAATTAGCGCAAGCAACTGGAGAAGCGGTTGAAGGTTCTGATTTAGGATTCATTGGTCGCAAATTGAAACGTATCAACGAAAAAGCACGCGAAAATATCATTGCAATTCGTTTAGAGAAACTATACACAAAAGAAGAAATTATCACGATGTACTTGAATCAATTTGATTTCTTGTACAATGCAGTTGGAATAGAAAACGCTGCGAAAGTGTATTTCAACAAAAAACCGAAAGATCTTGACAAGGAAGAAGCAGCCATGTTAATAGGAATGTGTAAGAATCCATCTTTGTACAATCCGTATTCGTTCAAAATTGAAAACTACCGTCGTAAGTTGGCTTCTAAAATGGAAATTGCTCCTGAGGCTGTGACGAAAGAACAAATAGCAGAAGCACGAGCAGCGGATTCATTGCGTGCCGTTTCAAGAAGAAACCAAGTATTGTTTCAATGGTTGAAAAATAGCAATGAGGAAAATGAAGCTTTACGCAATAAAATCACCCAAGAAGAATACGATAAATTGAAAAACAAACCTTTGGCAATTGATTACCAAGAAGTAGATCACAAACAAGGTATGGCGCCATACTTCCGTGAAGCGTTGAGAAAAGAACTTTCTGCCATTTTGTTGGAAAGAAATGCTGATGGAAGTTGGAAATACAAACGTCAGGATGGAACACCATGGGATATTTACCGTGATGGTTTAAAAATTTACACAACGATTGATGCAAACCTTCAGAAATATGCTGAAGAAGCTGTTGAGCGTCACTTGAAAGAAAACTTACAAAGCGCATTTGATGACAACAACCGTGGAACACGAAATTATCCGTTTAGTAATGCGATTACAGACGAAGCTGCGGAAGGAATTATGCGTTCTGCGCGTTTGAATTCACCACGTTATGCGGTATTAAAAGATCAAGGTTTGTCGGAAGCAGAAATCGCAGCCAACTTCAATACAGCTACTTCGATGCGTGTTTTTTCATGGAAACATGGTGAAGTAGATACCTTGATGACTCCAAACGATTCGATTCGTTACTATAAATCGTTTTTACATGCTGGTTTAATTTCAATCGAACCTCAAACAGGATTCGTTAAAGCTTGGGTTGGTGGTGCCAACTTCCAACATTTTGCTTTTGACCACGTTCGACAAGGAAAACGTCAGGTTGGTTCAACGATTAAACCTTTCGTTTATAGTACAGCAATGGCAATGGGCGTTGTGAAACCGTGTACCCAATTTGAAAACCGAGCGTATTGTGTTGATTTGCAAGACGCTGAAGGAAATATCGACGATCGTTGGTGTCCAAAAAATGCGGGTGGTTCTGATGCAAGTGTTGTAACTGCTTCAACTGGATTGGCGCAATCGATGAACAATATCACAGTTGCTGTAATGGCAAAAATGGGTGGTTATGCTGGACCTAAAACCATTTCCAAATTGTTGAAAATGATGGATATCAACCTTCGTCCTGAGGATGAAGTTCCAGCATTGTGTTTGGGAATTATGGACTTGTCCTTGTATGAACTGGTAGGTGCGCAATGTATCTTCGCAAACAATGGAATTTACAATCGTCCAACTACAATTTTACGTGTTGAAGACAGAAATGGAAACGTGATTTTTAATGCAAAACCATATTCGAAAGAGGTATTGAATGAGAATGTAGCCTACGAAACATTGTTGATGATGAAGAAAGTTGTGACACAAGGAACTGCAGGAAGTCTTCGCGGTGGACAATCGTGGGGGAATGTACTTGCGCCAACCGCTGGTAAAACAGGAACAACGCAAAATAACTCTGATGGATGGTTCGTTGGTTTAACACCAGAATTAGTAACAGGAGTTTGGGTTGGAGCAGAAGATCGCGCTGTTCGTTTCCGTTCAATGAATTGGGGACAAGGAGCGAGAATGGCCTTGCCGATTTACGGATATTACATGCAGAAAGTGTACAAAGATCCAGTTGTTGCATTATCGACAACCGATTTCGAAGCGCCTGCAAATTATGATCCGCAACAATTCTCTTGCTCAGGGGAGCCAACAATTCAAGTTGAAAGTGATTCCTTAGCGAACCAAATTATTTTTTAAAGAAATGAATAAAGTTGTAAAAAATGTTGAAGAAGCATTGGTTGGTATCGAAGACGGTATGACTTTAATGCTTGGTGGTTTTGGATTGTGCGGAATTCCTGAGAATTCGATTGCACAATTGGTAAAAATGGGAACCAAAAATTTAACATGTATCTCAAACAATGCGGGTGTAGATGATTTTGGTTTAGGCTTGTTATTACAGCAAAAGCAAATCAAAAAAATGATTAGCTCGTACGTTGGTGAAAATGCAGAATTCGAACGTCAAATGCTTTCAGGAGAATTGGAAGTTGATTTGATTCCACAAGGAAGTTTGGCTGAAAGATGTCGCGCTGGTGGTGCTGGAATCCCAGCGTTTTTCACGCCTGCGGGTTACGGAACAGAAGTAGCTGAAGGAAAAGAAGTGCGCATTTTCAATGGTAAACCACACATTTTAGAATCTGCTTTAACGGCTGATTTTGCAATTGTAAAAGCATGGAAAGGTGATACAGAAGGGAATTTGGTTTTCAAAGCAACAGCCAGAAACTTTAATCCAATGATGGCTATGGCAGGAAAAATAACGATTGCTGAAGTGGAAGAATTGGTTCCCGCAGGAGAATTGGATCCAAACTTTATTCATACACCAGGAATTTTTGTTCAACGCATTTTCAAAGGAGAGAAATTTGAGAAACGCATTGAGCAACGAACTGTTAGACAGAAATAAAATGATTATATAATTCGAGAATTTGAAGATTTGATAATTCAATAGTTCAATTCAAATTTTCAAATTCAAGAATTTTCAAATTTGAATTATGGCTTTAGATAAAATTGGAATTGCAAAACGAATCGCGCAAGAGTTAAGAGATGGTTGGTATGTCAATCTTGGAATTGGTATTCCAACGCTTGTTGCTAACTATATTCCTGAGGGAATTGAAGTAGAATTTCAATCAGAAAATGGCGTACTTGGAATGGGCGCATTTCCTTTTGAAGGCGAAGAAGATGCTGACTTAATCAATGCTGGTAAACAAACGATTACTGTGCGCGAAGGTGCTGCTTTTTTCGATTCTGCTATGTCGTTTGCAATGATTCGCGGACAGCATGTTCAATTGACCGTTCTTGGAGCGATGGAAGTTTCTCAAAATGGTGATATCGCCAATTGGAAAATTCCAGGTAAAATGGTAAAAGGAATGGGTGGCGCGATGGATTTAGTTGCATCTGCCGAAAACATTATTGTTGCTATGATGCACTCAAACAAAGCTGGCGAGTCGAAGATTTTGAAAGAATGTACTTTACCTTTAACAGGTGTTGGTTGCGTGAAAAAAGTTGTGACTGAATTGGCAGTGATGGAAATCAAAGACAACAAATTTCATTTGATTGAACGCGCACCTGGTGTGACAGTTGAAGAAATTATTTCTAAAACAGAAGGAGATTTAGTCGTACCGGATTTCGTACCGGAAATGGTTCTCTAACCAAATGCTTCAGCGGGTTTTAAACACCACATTTTTAAAGTACAGCGTACTGGTATTTTGCCTTGTTTGGCTTGTTTATTTCATGCTTAAGAATGAAATCCCAACCGATCCGGGTGATGGGATTATGCATTTTTTCATTGCGCAAGGTTCATGGCATCAACCGGAATTGTTTCTGCATCACTGGGGCAAACCGTTTTTTATTTTAATCAGTTCTCCGTTTGCCCAATTTGGGTTCAATGGAATGGTAGTGTTTAACATTCTACTCTTTACTTCAACGGTTTTAATCGCTTTTCGAATTCTATCTCAAAAAGGCGTCAATAATTGGTTGCAACTGCTATTTCCACTTATTTTATTGTCAGCACATGACACAACCGAAACGATTCTCGGTGGATTAACAGAACCGTTCTTTAATTTTTCGTTGATGCTTGCCTTGCTTTTGCTCGTCGAAAAGCGCTTCTTTTGGTTGGCTATTCTTGTCTCTTTCATGCCATTTATGCGCAGTGAAGGCCAATTACCGATTGTGTTGACAGTGTTTCTGTTGCAAATCAATAAATCCTACAAAAACATCCCCTTTGTTTTTACTGGTTTTGTTATTTATGCTTTGGTTGGCTTGCTAGTTTACCATGATTTTTGGTGGTATTTTACACGAAGCGCTTACAACATGGGCAATTCGATGTACGGACAAGGTACTTGGGATCACTACCTCATTTCGTACGAACATTATTTGGGAAATCCGGGACTGCTTGTGTTTGTCGCTGGAATTTGTTGCATGACGGCTGTTCTGATAAAAAAGCGATGGAAGGAATTTGAATTAAATGCATGGTTTTTCAGTTATGGAATTTTTGCGGGGGTCATCGTTTTGCATTCGTATTTTTGGGCAACAGGTCAAAATGGATCTGCTGGATTAACACGTATTGCAACCCAAGGTGTTCCTGTCGTTATTGTAATGAGTCTTTTTTACATCAGTCGATTTAGTTGGGTGAAACCTGTTATTGGTTCATCTTTCATTTTTATGTGTGCAGGATTAATGGCCTTTTCATTAGTTAAAACAACAAATTACCCGAAAAAAGCGAGTGCGCTTGAACATCAATTGATTGCAGCTGCGGATTTTATGAAAGAACAACAGTTGACCAATCAAAAGGTCTATTACCATTATCCTT
>JACCDQ011411897.1_pt1 | contig 14311 bp, 14 predicted proteins | sample 7446031 | NCBI WGS metagenome assembly JACCDQ01 (sample SAMN15323442, study PRJNA562643) | freshwater metagenome | isolation source: river surface water | place: USA:Blue River Watershed | collected 2017-08-17 | reverse complement strand
CGTCGGGCAACGCAGACATCGACGTCGAGCAGCTGTGCTCCGACCTGGTGGGCCGCGAAGCCACCCTCGAAGTTTCGCTGTCGGAACCGAACGAGACCGGCGACGTTTACAACGGCCTCGTCATTCCTCGCATCCCGAACGAGCCTGTCACCGGTCGCGGCGGCAAGCGCGGTTGATGTACCTTACCTCAGGGGACTTTCGAGTCCCCTGGGGTTTTCCCATTTATGGAGATGCGCAATGATTCCTAACGAAATCGCGGTGGTGGATACCGAGACCACTGGCATGGAACCGGGCGATCAGGTGATCGAGTTCGCAGCGTACTACAGCACGGACTACGCATACATCGACAGCCTGTTCGGGACGACCAAGAAGATCCCGGCAGAGGTCTCGGCGGTTCATCATCTGCGGAACGAGGACGTGGCTGGGCTGCCGCTGTTCAGCGATAGCGCTCCGCTTTTGCGGGACAACCTGCACCGGCAGGGCGTCCGCGTCCTCGCGGCGCACAACGCTGAGTTCGATCGCAAGATGATGGGCGAGGAGTTCGCTGACTTCGAGTGGATCTGCACGCTGAAGGTGGCGATGCATCTCTATCCGGATATGCCGAGCTACAAGAACGAAGCCCTCTGCTATGCGCTGGGCCTCGGTAAGCTGGGCCGCGCAGATCGCAACACCGGGCAGGCACATAGCGCACTGTTCGACGCCATGCAGACTGGCGCACTGCTGGATCACTTCCTCACCATGACCAGTGTGGAACAGATGATCCAGTGGACCAAGGACGTGAAGAACATCACGCGTCTGCAGTTCGGTAAGCACAAGGGCAAGACGTGGGACCAGGTTGATTCCGGTTACCTGATCTGGATCAAGGGCAACATGGATGACCCTGACATGGTCGAGCTGGCCAAGCGTGAGATGGACCGGCGCGGCTTCGGAAAGAAGAAGTAATCAACCCCGGAGTAACCAATGCAACTCTCTGATCTGATCAAGCCGCTTGACCAGATGACCGACGATGAACTGCGGGAACACCTCAGTAAAATTCGTCACAGTCGGACGAAAGCAAAGCCGGCTACCGTCAACCGTGAGAAGCGGGCTGCAAAGAAGGGAGCAACCGGAAGGATCAGCAAGGTAGACGATCTGTTCGGTGGCTTGTCCGACGAAGAAAAAGCTGAACTCATCAAACAACTCGGAGGCTGACCGTGGCCAAGCAACTGATGGAAGGCGAGCGCAAGGACAAGATGCGCTATGTAAAGCTCGGCGAAATCACTGTCGAGGATCGTGCCCGTGAGGACTATGGGGACCTCGAAGAACTCATGGAGTCGATCAAGGAGAAGGGCGTACTCCAGCCCATCACCTTGGCACTGAAGGACGACGGCACGCTGAAGCTGCTGGCAGGTGGCAGGCGTTACGAGTCGTCGCTGCGTCTGGGCTTGCCCACGGTGCCGGCTATCATCCGTGAGGGTGAGACGGAAATCACTGAGCTGGAAATCGAACTCATCGAGAACGTCCATCGCAAGGACTTCACGTGGGTGGAGAAAGCCAACCTCACTGATCGCATCGACCAGCTGTACAAGTCGAAGGATTCCAACTGGTCAGGTCGCAAGACCGCGATCCTGATCGACCGCAGCAAGTCTGACGTCAACCGGGACATTCAGCTGGCGCGTGCCATGACTGTGATTCCCGAACTCGGGGAGTGCAAGACTGCCGATGATGCCCTCAAGCGCCTCAAGAAAATCGAAGAAGGTGCAGTCGTCGACCTGCTCCGCAAGCGTCAGGCAGAGCGCATCGAGACTGTCGAAACCGACAACTCCGGCAACGGGCTTGACAAGGGCATTGCAGCTGCTCTCCGCGTCGCCGACTCAGCCTACATTGTCAAGGACTGCTTTGAAGGAATGGCAGGACTCAAGACGAACGGAAGCATCCAGATCATTGAGTGCGATCCGCCTTATGGTATCGAGCTGAACGAACAGAAGGCAGGTAAGGATTCCGTTACCTCCACCGTGACCGGCTACAAGGAGGTTGAGCGTGACGAGTACGCAGGGTTCCTCAAGAAGCTCGCCGAGGAACTGTTCCGGGTTGCTGGTAAGGATTGCTGGCTGGTGTTCTGGTATGGCCAGACTCACCATCAGCTGGTGCTGGAATCCCTGCGCGCTGCTGGCTGGCTGGTGGATGAAATCCCTGCTGCTTGGGTTAAGCCCAATGGCCAGACTCTTCAGCCCGAACTGTACTACGCCCGCTGCTGGGAACCCTTCTTCCTGTGCCGCAAGGGCAAGCCCGTCATGGCTGAACGTGGACGTAGCAACGTCTTCCAGTTCAACGGAGCAAGCAACAAGTACCACCCCACTCAGCGACCGCTCGACCTGATCGAAGCGATCTTCAAGACCCTGAGCGTGGGCAATGAACAGGTATTCGTACCGTTCCTCGGCAGCGGAGCGACGCTGCGGGCAGCCTTCAACATGGGTTTGAGGGCGTTTGGGTATGACCTCGACGGCAAGTACAAGGACAAGTTCATGCTGGCAGTCGAGGAAGATACTCGCGAAAACTTCTAAGGCAGGTAGTCATGTCTTTCATTCCTAACATGCGGCCGTCGGCTAAGATCGTGCACGGCGTCGGCAGTAAGGATTCGCGCATCGCAATCGTAGGTGGGATCACTTCCGCCTTCGATGAAATGGCTGGCAAACCGTTCCAGGGTGGTGGTGGTTCTGTGATTGAACAGTGCCTCCACTTCGCAGGCTTGATCCGTGGCGAGTGCTACATGACGAACCTCTTCAAGCAGCGCAGCCCGACCAAGTACCGTTACGGTGACCCTCGCGGTCCTGTCCCTGAGTGGTTCGATGAAGGCAAAGGCAAGTTCACTGCTGCCGGCCAGGAGTGGGTGCGCCGCCTGCGCGAGGAGCTGGACGACACGGAAGCGCGCGTCATAGTCGCCTGCGGCAAAGCGGCTGCGGTGGCCCTGACGGGCCTGCAGAAGATCGGCGATCGTCGTGGGTATGTGTTCCCGTCTGTTGGCCTGTCCCAAGTACGCAAGGTCATCCCCACTCAGGACCCGTTCAAGGCGGACCGTGGTAACTTCACGTACCGCCACATGATCGTGAGTGATCTGGCCAAGGCAAAGAAGAACCAGTACAGCTTCTCGTTGGACCGTCCGGAGCGCCAGCTTGTGTGCGACTTCGCAACGGTGGAAGAGTGCCTCCAGTGGCTGGACTACATCGAGGCCAGCGACAAGCCGCTGTCCGTGGATACGGAGGTGCTGCATTATGAGTTGGCTTCGATCCAGTTCTCTTGCGATCCCGCTATCGGCATTTTTATTCCTATCGCTGATCGCTGGTCGGAAGACGAGGAGATTCTGATCTGGCGTGCTATCCAGCGCATCCTCGCAAAGCCCACCGTGAAGGTGTTGCAGAACGGCATCTTCGATGTGCACTTCCTCGCTACCAAGTGTGGCCTGATCGTGAACATCGGTAGTCGCGGTGAGCTTCTGGAGGACACGATGGTAGGGCACAGCGTCATGTACCCTGAGCTTCCGAAGGGCCTGGGATTCCTCGGCAGTCTGTACTGCGGCAATCAGGAATACTGGAAGGACAAGGCTGACTTCAACAACATCAAGGGAGACAGCTAATGGCTATGGATCGTGACTTCCAGACTTACGGTGCGCTCGATGCTGCTTGCACCCTGGAGATTCATAACGGGTTCTTCCACGACCTCGGGCAGTTCCGTCCGGCCTACGATATGACGGTGCAGTTGTTCCCCGTACTCATGTACATGCAGACGCGGGGCGTCAAAGTCAACAAAGCCAACCTGGACCAAACGAAGCTGGAAATCATTGCCGAGCAGAAAGAGAAGCAGAAGGAACTCGACGAACTGTGTGGGCGTCCGCTGAACGTGGATAGCCCGAAGCAGTGTCAGACTTACTTCTACGACACGCTCGGCATCAAGCCGTACTTGAACAAGCAAGGCAAGCCGACCGTCGATGACCTCGCACTCCAGCGTCTGGTGCGTGGTGTCGCAGGTCGTCCCGGTCTCCGTCAGGCCAAACTGGTACAGGAGATTCGCGGGCTCGGCAAGTTGTATGGTACCTACCTGAACATGGAGTTCGATGCTGATGGTAGGATGCGTGGTTCCTACAACCCGCGCGGTACGAAGTTCGGTCGCCTCAGTTCGTCCAAGACCATCTTCGGAACGGGCATGAACTTCCAGAACCTGCCAGATGAATTCAAGAAGTTCTTGGTGGCGGACGATGGTTACTGCTTTGTGGAAGTGGATAAACGTCAAGCAGAGTGGGTGGTAGTTGCCTATGCCACCGGCGATGCTGCGATGATCGCGGCCATCGAAGCAGGGATCGACGTCCATACTGCTACCGCAATGGAGATGTTCAAGGTAGCTCCGGAGGTTGTGAAGCGTGACCACAAGCTGTGCGCTCACGTGACTAACGCTGACGAAATCAAGCGCCTCCGTTCGGAAGATGAAGTCCTCTGCAAGCTGATGAACCCCGGCTGGCCGCGCTCCATGTCACTGCGCCAGTGCGGTAAGAAATCGAACCACGGTCTCAACTATGACGAAGGCCCGAACGGCTTCGCTATGATTAACGAGATCGAGATTACCGAAGCTAAGAAGATCGTAGACATGTACCATCGTATCTATCCGGGCATCCGGATCTGGTACGAATCTGTAAAGATGGAACTGAAGAAGAACAACCGCGTCCTGACCAACTGCTTCGGCCGGTCAGTGCGGTTCATGGGCCAGTGGGGTGACGACCTTTGGAAGTCTGCCTACTCCATGATTCCTCAGTCCACCGTGGTCGACTCGCTGAACCAAGGCATGGAAAGAATCTACGAAGATAAGCAACTGTGTGGCGTTAGCGGATTCAACGGGGACGTACTGGCACAGGTCCATGACTCGGTGCTGATGCAGTTCCCCATTGCGGTCCTGGAAGTCCGTGAGAACTTCGAGTTCATCCGAGATACCATCACGGACTATACTTCCCCGACGATGAACTACAACGGGCGTGACTTCAAGATCGCCAGTGATTACAAGTTCGGTCTGAATTGGGGCGGCTACAATCCGGACAAGAATCCGCTGGGTATGCAGGAGTTTGAAGACTTCGAGTCATTCACCAAAGCCCTTGCGGAATGGAGAGAACATGGCGCGGGAACTCAACGGGTGGTTGGATAACTACCTGAAATATACAGAGAACACCGAGTCGCCTACCAGCTATCACACTTGGTGCGGTCTGTCAGCAATTGCCGGGGCACTCCAGCGCAGGGTCTACCTCCGCTGGGGTCTCGGTCAGGTGATCTATCCAAACATCTACGTGGTTCTCATTGGCACCGCCGGTAAGACTCGCAAAGGTGTAGCAATCGGTATCGCAAAGGACTTGCTTAAGAGCGTGCCCGGAGTCACTGTGACGCCGGAGTCTAGCTCCGGTAGGCAGGCAATGATCCTTGCGATGAAACGTGCATCAACAAACTTCACCGACCCCACAGACGGGAACATCAAGTTCCACTGTGCGGTAACTGCGTTTTCCGAAGAGCTCTCGGTGTTCCTCGGGCAGGGTGACATTGCATACTTGGCATCACTTACTGACTGGTACGACTCCAAAGATGATTGGGAGTACGAGACGGTCGGACGTGGTAAGGACTCGCTGCAAGGACTGTGCCTCACGTTCTGTGGTGGCACGGCACCTGACTGGATTCAGTCGATGCTTCCGCAAGAAGCTATCGGCGGTGGCTTCACCAGTCGCATCGTGTTCGTAGTCGAAGATAAGAAGAAGCACATCGTCCCTGAGTATGAAATGGACGAGGAGGCTATCGAACTCGGCAACAAGTTGCGCCGTGACCTGGAGCGCATCGGCAACCTCAGGGGTGCCATGACGTTCACTGATACGGCGAAGGAACTGTACAAGACGTGGTACGTGACCGAGACGCACAAGCTCGACAATGGTCACCCTGCTGTGGAGGATAGCCGGTTCGCAAGTTACTGCGAGCGCCGGGCAACTCACCTTCGCAAGCTGATGATGATCTGTAGTGCCAGTCGTGGCGACGATTTGAAGATCAGTGACGCAGACTTCTACAAGGCCAAGGAACTGTTGGAGGCTGCGGAAGTCAACATGGGTAAGACCTTCGGCGGATTCGGTAAGTCTCGCACGTCCGATGAAGTCGAACTGGTCAAGAACTTTATCCAAGAGCAAGGCACCACGACGCGCAAGATGTTGTTGCAGAAGTACTTCCGTGACCTCGAACCGATGGCACTTACCATTGCCGAGCAAACACTGGAACAGATGGGCGTCATCAAGATCAAGTTGATGCCTGAGACCCGAGACAAGGTATACCAATGGACAGGAGGTTAAGATGCGCAGCTGGATTACACTCTCGCGCGCCGAAGATCACATCAAGGGTGAGCCTGTAGAAGTAAACGTAGACCGCATCGATATGTTCTCGCCGAGCGTACTGAACAAGGCACAGACACTGATGCGGGTTGCCGGTAAAGAGTTCATCGTGCAGGAATCTGTCGACGTCATCAAAAGCAAAATCGGAACGGGAGCTTGGTAATGGCAAGGTTTCTGAAACTCACCAACGCAATGAAACCCCAGGTCGGCGCACCGCTGGCTATCAACATCGACCAGATCACGGCGATCATCCCGTTCGATAAGAACGATCCCTACCTGCCGAACGCGAGCATCGGGGAACTGGAGAAGCCGGCAACGCTGGTCTATACGGGGACGATGCTGCACATCGTGCAGGAGTCGTTCGATCACATCACTCGGAACCTTCCCGTCTAATGTCCCAATTTGGGACAACAGGAGCAAAGCAATGGAACTCAACGTCGAATGGCTGGACCGCAACACGAACAAGTTGCCGTACTTCACCCTGGCCGGTACGGATGAACTCTATCGCAAGGCGATGAAGCATCTGGAAGTTCCCTATCCGGCTGCGTGGTTCTCCAACCCGGAGCGTCAGGGTGCGGTGTGCCACTTCTACGAGAACCCCCAGGGTGACACGGTGTGCGTAGTGGCACTGGACATTCTCAAGAACCTGCACAGGGATCAGGTGGAAGTCCTGGCCATGCTGGTCCATGAGGCATCGCACATCGTTGAGACGCACTTTGAAGACTTCGGCGAGAAGAAGCCTGCCAGCGAGCAGCGTGCGTACGCATTGCAGTACGTTTCGCAGGAACTGTTCATCGAATATCGCAGGCAAAAAGAAGCCCTCACTGGGAGGGCTTTGAAGAAGCGGCGTTGACCTGCCGGTGATACCAATCCTGCCAGCCGATCAGCTTCTCGCGCCAGATGTGGCACTGCTCGAAGTTTCGGTTGGTGGTGCTGGCAACGTCTCCAACTGAGACGGGGGCAGCAAAAGGTATTCCGGAGCGGTCGGGAATGGTGCTAGTTGCGGCGGCATCGTAGAGCAGCCGGAACCCACCACTGAGATTATCGCGATACTCAGGCACGAACACAGGGATTTCTTTCTCAATGACACGGGCCTTCTCCCGGATAGTGACCACCCGTTCCTTTACCACGGTGTCCACTATCATGTTGACGGATACTTGTCGGTCCTTCAGCTGAGCCACGGCTTCCTTGCCGCGCTCAACTGAGGCATCCCAATCTGCCTGCACAATGGCCTTGCCGTGATGGATAGCGAAAACCACGGACAGTGCCCATGCCACAGATACCCCTAGCGTGATCCATACGCTCAGGGGTATTTTTTTACCTATCGCCAGCGCGGCTGCTATCCACATTTTTCTGTCTCCAGAGTCGGAGGACTACCACCGTCAAACCAACGAGGGCGAGAGCAACCCTCACATTCTCCGGCAGGTAGTCCCTCACTTCTTGCGGCAGCATCGGCAACACGTCGCCCAGGGCTGACGCCAGATTCCAGATGATTGACGGGATCACTGCCAACGCAGCGCCGAACTTCACCGTGTGGAGTTTCCATGCCTGCCTCCAGTTCTCGATCAGGATTTTCTTTGCCACTGTCCCGTCTCCATCTGCTTGGCCATCCGCTTAGCCCGCGCCGGAGTCTGCTTAGCCCACAGGCTATTCAGCATACCAGCACCGGCCTCCTTGTACTGCCGACGTTCGATCATCTTCAACGTGTTCTTGAAACCCAGCAGACCGTCGAGTCCCATCTGGAAAGCCATCCCTACGAGTACGGCCTTACGAGGTTCGTCGAGGTCCTTCGACCACGGGAGGGCTTTCTCAACCTCTGCCGTCTTCAACCTGATCCGGTTGCGGAGAATGAAGTCGGATTCCTCCTTCCTCAGTCCGCCACCTTTCCTCTTGTCGATCAGGATGCCGACGCCAATGGTCCAGTAACCAAGGTGATCCTGGTACGCGTACAGCTTCTCACCTTCTTCATCTCTCAGCTGCTGCTCGAAGTCCATATTAATACCTCGTGATGACGTTGCCAGACCAATTGCTGCCATCTCCATTAACGATCATCTGCACGACCTCGTTAGCGGCGATGGTGATGACACTCTGCGCACTCGTACTCTGATCGAACATGTTCGAGCCGGTCGGATTGGTCAGGGTACACGGAGCGCCTACCGTCAGGAACACCAGCAGATACACTCCGTTGATACCGGTCAGGAGCATATCGATGTTACTGGCATTCGTGTTGATGAACGGCGTCAGTGCAGAATCCGTAACCTCCGCAGCGGTCAGGCTCAGACCTGCACCGACTTTCAAGATGGGGGTGTACTCAACCTTACCCCCACCACCGCCTCCGCCACCGCCGCTGGCACTGATCCTCAGTGACCCCGGCGCAGTCCCTGGTGTGATAGTCACATTACTCCCGGCTTCCAGCAACGCCGCTACCACCGGATTGTCAGGATCAGAATCATCTACAGCGATACCCGACCCAGCTTGCACGCTCTGGACTCCGCCGGAGCCTCCGCTGGCACCGCCGTAGGCGGCTCGCAGCTGTTCACCGGTGACCTGGAAGGTGCCGGAGCCCTGCTGCACAATGAACCTCGCATCGTCGGACGGGAGTCCGGACAACACGGGGAGTTGTGCGATGTTAAGATTCGCCATTACTCAGCTCCGGGTTCAGGAGAATGAAGTCTCCATTCTCGGTAACGATGAAGTCTCCATTGGCCCCAAGCAACTGAGGCTCCATGAAGGGTACGAAAACATCTGCGGGCATGGCCTGAGTCCACGGTGGAATCTGTACGTCCTCAGTACCACGCACGAAGTCTTGCGGCTGACGCGGCTCCCAATGTTCAGGGCAGACGTAGTAACCCTGCCAATGCCTGCGCAGGGTACTACCTTTCTTCTTTCTGCCACACTCATAGCATACAGCATTCCAGTCGCCATGTGCGTAGTAGTCGGAGCCGCCCTTTCCGTCACGGACGCTCACAGGGAACCTCCACCTTTCTTCTTCTCTTTCGCCTTGCGTTCCTCAGCTTCGTACTGCCGCATCTGCTCAGCGATGTAAGGACCAACGCCCGGCACCAGATAGCGATACATAGCCGGGTCCTGTGTAGCAATGTCCGTCCACATCTTGAACGGCGGAGTGAACATTTCCGGGATAGCCTTATGCGGCTCAGGCTTAATCTCCCTCGCGTACTTCTGTCCGCTAGCCCTACGCTCAGCAGCTTCCTTCTTGCTGACACCAAGGATTCGGTCACGGGTGTACTCGTTGAAGCCGAACGTCTTGATTGCGTTGAGCGGAATGTCCATGACACTGACCTTAATGTCTTTCGACTCCTTGCCAGTCAGTGCGTTCACTCCGTTGGTCATGAACTGCTTGATCAGATCAGACGTGGTTCCTGCCAGACCCATCAGGATGCCAAGCTCGGTCAGCTTCATAGCACCCTGTGCGATCTTACCCTGCTTCATCAGGCCAATGCCATCACGCCTTGCCAGATCGAACTGCTTCAGCATGAAGGACTTCAGCACCAATGCAGAGCGCCCCACGTTCGGACTGTCCAGCCACCACTGAGGCATTTCAAACTTGGTGACCGGCTGAGACCGGGACAACTCCAGGAAGGCATACTCCCTCGTCAACTCACTGACCTTACCAGACTTCAACTCACTGACCAGCTTGGGGAAGTCATCGCCGAATGCTACTGCGTACTTGTTAGCCAGCTTAAGCTGACCACTCGGCGATTCAGCCAGTCGCTGCGCACGCGAGATAGCTGCGTTGAGCGCAGTGTTCTTACCGAACTGATCGACACCAGTGAAGAGGGTAGCCTTGAAGATCTTGTTGACGTAGGCTGCCGTCTTACTCTGCGTAGCGAACTCCGCAGTGATCGTGTCTACCAGTCCGTACTCTTTCATGTTCACGAACTTCCTGCCAGTCGCCTGCCGGATAACAGAGTCCAAGGTGGCCCTCATATCCTGCGTGTAGACCTGCATGATGACGTCGCCCATCTGAGTAGCAGCCGACCAGAAGTTACCCAGCAGACCAGCACTCGCAAGGTTCTTCGCCTCACGCACAATCCAAGCGGGAGCCTGATCGCCAGTCACCAGCGTGGACTTCAACAGCTTGGCAAGTTCGTTCGCATTCTCGTCCGGCATACCTGCCTTGATTTCATCAGCCAGCAGATTGTTGATGGACTTGTCCACGTCGAGGAACCGCTGCTCACCCTTCACCTGTTCGACCTTCGACTTGCCGAAGAAGTTCGTACGGCCAATATCTTCCACGGCCGACCGGATGTAGGTATGCAACGACTCAGCCGGGGTCGCATAGAACGGCAGCAACTCCGGAGTGATTTCCTCGATCTTACGATCCTTCGTCCAGCCCGGCTGGTTACTCCGCTTGTCCACGAACATCATCTGATTCATGATAGCCGATTCCTCAGCCTGACTCAGACCACGTCCGCGAGTACGCATCGACTCAACCTCAGCCGCCTTCAAGGCATCAGCGATGTTAGTCGCTTCCTTCTTGTCGATGGCCTGGAAGAGTCCTTCCTTATCCTTGATGATGCGCGGGAAGTATTCCTTCGTATCCTTACGCTTGAACCGGGACTGCGATTCCAGCTTATCTCCCAGGCTGTCCAGTACGGAGCGGATCGACTTGTAACCATCGATCAGTTCCTTGTCACCCAGATGCTCCAGCAACTTCTTGATCACAACAGGATCACCCGTCATCAAAGCACGGGACACAACCTGCTGCGTATCCTGCGGCATCTTATCCAGCCTGCTCAGGAATGGATCAACCTTCTGGAACTGGACGTGAGTTTCTTCCATGGTCTTGCGGAACAGGTTCACCACTGCGCGATGCACGCGAGGGGAATGGTTCATGACTCGAGTCGACGTAGCACCCAAGCCATAGTCGATACCCTGAACCAGTGATGCGCCGACCTTACCGGACAGCAGCAGACCAGCCACAGTACCTACACCCATACCCCAGACCGGGCTGTCCTCACTCATAGCCCAGCCAAGTGCAGCACCCGCAGCAGCCATACCCATCTTCTTCAGCATGGCCGGATCAACTTCACCACGCTGACTACGCGGACCACGAACCTCACCACCGAACTCAGACTTGATGGACTCCTGCAGCATCTCCTTCGCACGCTGGATGCGGCGCTGAACAGTACCCAACGGGGTGCCAGTCAGCTCTGCAATCTCCACGTCCGTGTAGTTCTCCAGCTGGGACTTGATGATCGCATCCTTCATTTCCGGAGACAGCTTCTCGAAGGCACGTTCCATCTGACTTGCCGCTTCCCCGTAGAGCATCGCACCCTCAGGGGTATCGTACATGTCAGCGCCAGCACCCTTCTCGTATACGTTCGACCCAGTACCCTGATCGCCGGAGTAAGCATCCCGGACTCCCGGAACCTCCTCACCTACGATCTGATAATCAGCACCACGCTTCTGTGCCTTCATCCGGTCGATAGCATCGAGTGCCTCGTTACGTGCAATCTTCTTGATCCACGCACCGAAGGGAGCATCCTTACTGTAGCTCTCGAGATTCTGGAAAGCCTTGATGAACGCTTCCTGCGTCACATCGTCAGCATCCAGTCCAGCCTTCTCACCAAGCTCACGCATGAACTTGTTGACGTAGCGACGGGTGTCCGGGAAGTGAGCTTCATACAGACCCTGATGACCGCGCTGGTCACCTGCCACAGCCTGATCCACCCACGAGTTATCGCGCGCCTTGATCTGCTCAATGTCCAGTTTGTTTGCCATCTTACCCTTGGACACCAGCATCCCGATGATGTTACCTTCGGGATCGATCATGCCTGCCTGACGCAGCTTACCCGGAATGGATACCTTGATACCACCACGACCAGGACCGGGGACCAACAGACCTGCCAACCCAACCATCACTGCATTGGTCAGTCTACGATCCTCGGGAGAGAACGTATAGGCCAGACCTGCTGCGGTACTGGCAAGACCAACACGTGCCAGCAGAGTCGGATCAACCTCACCACGCTGCTGCCACTTCGGCTTGCGCAGCTGAGATTCCCGGCGACGAATCTTAGCTTCCGTCTGCTTGATCGTCGGATCATCCTTGGTGAACAGGGCGTCCAAGTACTCATCGTTGTTCAGCTTACGAGCGGCATTGAAGGCGTTGTCCTCGTTCACTGCTTCGGCATAAGCACTGTCGAACTCCTTAGCGTTCCGTGCCTCGATAGCATCGTCGAACTCCTTCTGGAGGGCAGCACGGCGTGCCTCCGTGGAAAGGCGCCGAGCATCGGCCTCCCGAGCCAGCCGCGCCTTCTGGCGCCCTGCGGCCTCCGCCGCCACTTGCGCGCGCTGCATACGTTCATCGGCAACATAGTTCAGGTAGTCGGCATAGTCCGCTTCATTGCGGAACGTTTCCTTGATTTCCTTACGCCGCTGCTGGACGAGCTTCTCACGATCAGCGTTCTTCGTGATGCCCAGCATCTGATTGATCTTGTCGACGTTGGTAGTGGGAGCCTCGCCCTTGATGATGCCTTCGAGTGCCACGTCAGCGGCAGCCTGATCCTTCAGGATTTGCTCGTAGGTACCATTGATCTTCGACTGTGCAAGGTCAGCACTGCGAGCCTTCGCACCACGCATGAACACTGCGCCCATAGGACCACCGATCAGGTAGCCCATCGCAGCATTCATCTTGACTTCCTCGATGTTCACTTCGCCAGTGGTAGCAAGGTTCTGCACCGCACCGATGCCTACGTTCATAGCCGCAGCAGTATTACCTGCGTCGATCATGGCGTCTGCAATGCGAGCAGCACGGCTGGCAGTAGTGATACCACGCGCAGCCTGTGCAGCCTGAATCGGCTTAGCGCCAATGCCGACAGGAGCAAACAGCAACTCCGGATCGGCCATCAGCGAGTTGGCCAACTGGCCAGCGAACTTACCCGGCGAGTCCTTCGCAGCCTGCTGCAGGTTATCCCACATAGCACGGACGTCCGGGTCCTGCTTGGCCTTGCGAGCGTCGATAGCCTTCTGAGCTTCGCGTACCGAGACTTCGGGGAACTTGTCAGGGTTGTTGACGATCTCATTCTGCATTGCAACCTTGCGGGCCTCGTCATACTTCTTGCGTTCCAGCTCAGGCTGGTTGGCCAGGAAGCTAACGAAGTTCGCCGGCAAGCTATCGCTGGTCAGCAGGTCCATCGGATTCTTCAGCGTCTCGATGAACTGCTGGAACGTGCCAGCGTTCTTGGTCACAGTGTCCGGGGCCAGATGCTTGAAGCGAGCCGGCAGCATATCCACCTGACTCGGATCATCCTTGATGCGCTGCTTCCACTGCTGTTCCTCGTCGTAGGACGGGGTAGCACTGACGCGGCGAGTACGTCCACCGGTCAAGTCGGCAAGCTCCTTGTACTCATCGAAGGTGGCAGGTGCCTGAACGCCGAAGCCGAACTTGCCCTGACCCTTCTTCTTCTGCTCGTACTCAGCGCGCAGTTCTTCATCAGTCATCTGAACTTCGATGGTGTCTCGGTTCAGGATTTCCTGAATACCCTGCCAGCCACGCTGGATGCCGCGAGCCGCACCCTTGACCATTGCCAGCGGAGAGTACTTCTCAATGTACTCATCAGCGCCGGCCTTGATGCGATCCACAGCCTGCTGGCTATCCTTAGGCAGGATGCCACCGGAGAACGGACCGCCATCACCACTGACTACCTTGTCAGTGCCCGGCACCGGAACAGCGGGGGTATCAACCTTCACCGCGTCCTCGAAGGAGAACGACTCCGGCTCGTCGGACGGCGATGCTTCCGGCAACTGGAAGGTATCGTCACCCAGCTCCTTGGCAATGGCAGCAGCCTTCGCCATGATGCTAGCGGTATACGCGCGAGTCTTCTTACCATGCTGCTTGGGGTTGTCGCCAGCATGATGGGCAGCGATAGCCCACTCGATACCCTTACCCAGCCGCTCAGCCATCTGCTT
>JACCDQ010931733.1_pt1 | contig 14315 bp, 15 predicted proteins | sample 7446031 | NCBI WGS metagenome assembly JACCDQ01 (sample SAMN15323442, study PRJNA562643) | freshwater metagenome | isolation source: river surface water | place: USA:Blue River Watershed | collected 2017-08-17 | reverse complement strand
TTGCTCCTCTTTAGGTAAGCGAGAGGCCGTAATCGAAATAAAGATGATGTTATCGATCCCTAATACGATCTCCAAAAACGTCAATGTCAATAAACTGACAATACTATCTACTGAAAGTAATGATTCCATAAAAATATTTTTCACCTGTAAAGATGGTGTGTTTCAGGCAGATAATCAACGAAAAGGGCCTCAGGGTCAAAAAATATCATCTTTTTTCAAACCCTGACTTGCATATTTTAAATTAAAATAAGATATTTGCAAACCTATTCAACGGAATGGTCTTATAGCTCAGCTGGTTCAGAGCACCTGCCTTACAAGCAGGGGGTCCTAGGTTCGAATCCTAGTGGGACCACAGAAACCACCTCAAACGAGGTGGTTTTTTTGTTTTACGGCAGGAGTAGCAAGGTGGGTAGTGAGGACGATTTTATGTAATTCCTGATACAATAAATTAATTCAAAAAAATTAATCTAGCTATTTAGGATTAGGAGCCAAAAATATGATTATGTCTTTCCAAATAACTGAGGTTATATTCGCTTAAATCATAGATTTGTTCTTTGCCTGTAACTCCTATTTTTTGATAGGCTTCGTGTTCGATGTTATTGGAGAGGATTATTTTTCCTTTATTATCGAAAGTGATTAGGTGTTTGTCAAATAAGGCGTCATAAGTAGGTGACAAAAGAATCCCATTATGGACGTCTAATCTTTCAGTATCAGTTGATTGCGACCATGGCACAATATGCGAAGCAATTAATATATCAAGTTTATTGAAATTGGTTACCGCACATTTATATTCCCAACGATGTATAATGCGTTTTCTGTAGGCTCCCTGGCCAACGCGAGAAGTGACCAAACCAGAACGTTCTGTGATATTGGGAGGGTTAGACCCATAATTGACTTCGGGATCCTTAAGACCAGAACCTACTTCAAAGTGATTCGGATAAACTGGTATGGAAACACCAATGCGGTTTAAAAAAAAACGAATTCCAATTCTATTTGTTCCATTTTTGTCTGGAGTTTCAAAATAATCAGCGTCATAAAATTCCATCTCAGACACAAATTTCACAAAAGCAGTTTCATCACTTTCAAATAAGAATACTTGCTTACCCCTCTCTTTATGATCTCTTAAGGCCAAATTCCCTTTTACAAATTGCATATCACCTTCTTGACCTTCCCCTGTATAACTAAATACATTTTTGTTATCCCAGCCATCTTTATATCCATATTGGGCGCCTGATTTTCCAGAAAAAATAAATATAAAAGGAACTTTCGCAGAAGGTGAAATTCCGCCTTGACGGTTACCTCCAAACTCGTCATGAATTAATGACCTTTTATATACTTGATTGGGAATGAAAGGGGATTTAATCATTTTACAAACTAAAATAATATTCTTTCATTTTTTCGATTTAGGTTTAATTATACTATTGCAATTAATTATTAAGCATTAGCCCCTATAAAATTTAAGATTACGTAAATAAACCATAAAATCACAAAAGTCCTTTTGAAAGAATTATCCTCAAAATTTAAATTCCATGATGACAACTTAATGCCATATCTTATTAAAGAGGCAATCAAATAAGGGCCAAAAATCAATGCTAAAGCTCGTCCAATAATTGAACCTATTTGGTTATCTTCTGAAATAAAACCAATTAAAAAAGAAACAATTAGAGTAATAATGACAAGTAATTGAATGGATCTTGTTCTGTTCAAAATATTAGATTTAGATTATAAATACCTTAAAATCAATATAAATAAAATTATTATTGAAAATGAATAATTTGTGTATGAAAATACATTTAAAAAGGAAGTATCTTTTTTTAGTAATTTCTTCATACCATAAATTAACCCACTTATTATTAATGAAAGAATTATCCCCCCCATCCATTCTTTCAAGTATCCTTGAATTGAATTTACCGTTTCTAAGCCATCTAAATTTTCTAAAAGAACTGAAACAGGCAAAAGTAATAGAGTACTTAATAAGACATTAATCGATAATTTGTTATTCATTATTTTGAAAATTTATTTCACTTAAAATTCAAATATTTAGTGACACTTACATTTTAATAATAAAATTGAGAAAAAAAGATTAGAAGTTATTTTTTTGAGTGCTCTTCAAATAGTGCATGCGAACTTTCGATAAATTCATCCATATTTTTTTTATCATAACTCGAAATTTCTGGATACATAAGTTTCCCTTTATTCTCTGGGATTGCATCCAGGTCCTTAACATTTAGAATATCATGAGATAGCTCGTGATACATTAAATAGTATCTCATTGGTTTTGAAAATTTATCCCAAGAAGATGGGTTTATATAAATCTCAATTATACTGTCATCATCATGACCATAAGATATTCCATGTATATGGGTTGTATTATCAAGTTGGTCTAGCTTTGAGAATTTTATTATAACTTCTTTAGGTTTCTTAGGATAAATTCCGAAATATTCCAAATCACGATAATATTTTTTTATGTAGAAATCGAAATTTTCATCAGCATCATACGAATTTGATGCTATTTCATTTTTCAAATTAACTTCTGATTGGTTAATTACTAATTTGATTGATAATATTATTACTAAAGAAATACCAACAAACAATATAAATTTCCTTGAGATATTTTGAAGTTTAAAGGGATTCTTCAATACATATTTTTCAGATTTTTTGAATTTAGTTTCTTTAAACGAATCTATTTTTTTTAGTTCTGGAGGAATTGCACTCAGGATATCATTTAGAGACTCGACTTTATCTAATTGTTGCCATTCATTTAATCCAAAATACCAAACTTTAGTTGTTCTGGCAATATTTTGAGATTTTAATTCCTCTTTAGAAAATGGACCGAATTTATTGATTCCGTCAGTGTAGAAATATTTTATCATCCTTAATTATATTGTTCAGGAAAAATAACAGAGTTTGTAATTGATGAATAGAGGATTTCTAAAAGATTAAAATTTGTTTTGCCTATTCCTGCTGATTGCAAAGAGATAACCTTATCCTCATAAAAAAACATCCAGCACTTCATAATTACTGGAAATCTCAAACCTGAACGTTCTACATTACCCCTTATTTTAAACGAAAGAGCTGGGTAATTATCTATTGTAACAACGGATTTATCAATTAATTGTGGAGATTGAAGTGCCGAACCAAATTCTAGGGCTAAATCACTTGTAAATTTTTCATCTTTAAATAATTCTCTTATTTCTTTACGGGAAAAAAATGTGACGTTGTCTTTGACCATTATCATAAATACATTCCCATCTTTAATGAATTTTTTCACCACATTTGGCCTGTCTCCCTCACCTACTTGCCAGCCAATAGGTACTTTTAGTTTCATATTAACTCCTTTCGCTTTTGGATGGTCTTTAATACTGATATATTCTCCAAGTTGGAATTTCATACCTAAAGAACCCTTAGATTCTGAATAATTTTGACAGAATATTTGGAATGAAACAAAGTATAAAATAATAAGATAAACGTATCTCATCTTTTAATATTTAGGGTTTAAACCATATTCATTCAATTCGATTTGACCATTAGTGAAAATCATTATAAACGGATAAAGTGGAATGATTTGCCACCACCCATTTCTTCCATAGTCATGACATCTTTTGGCACCCTGCGCAAAGAAAAACCAATACAATGGTATATAAGCCAATCCCACTAAAGGGTATCGACCTGATTTGACAAAATCGTTCACTAGAGTAACCGCGATTAATGTAATTAGAAAACTAATCCCATATTCTATTCTTCTAATTCTTCCATCGAAAGAAAATGGTTTAGAAAACATTCTTTGCCTTTTCCTTATTGAAGTTTTGGGTTCTGAAATTATTCTAATATCCATATCTGGGACAATCGGCGGAGGAGTTAGTTCAAATAAAGATTTCAACTCTTCAATACTATCTGCTGATTTCCAATCTTCAAGTCCTTCATGCCATATCAAAGTCTTAGATTCAATATTCAATTGCATCAACTCTTCTAATGATACAGGTCCATTCTTTTCTTGATTAATTGAATAAAAATACTTTTTCATATAGTTAGTTTTTATGTTGTATATATGTCTGAATACAAAAGGGAAAATCTATTTTACGAAAAATTTGCGTTTTAAATACAGAATAATCACAGTAAAAATTGATAGAAAATTAAAACCTATAACGCTACCTATCATACCGGAAATTCTCAATTGTGATAAGTCTGTATAACAGTAATAGAATATGGTGACTAACCAAAAAGTGAAATAAGAATATAGAGCCCAGCTTTTGTACTTAAATAAATTAGAAATAATGATTATACCTACAGCAAAATAAGCCAGTATTATAATTTTTTCTTGATTAAAACCCACTTCATTTTCTGCTGCTGCCTGATAATATCCACTGACCTTTGACACAATATCAAGAATTCCTGTAATGATTGCAGCTTTAATTAAGGTTGCACTTCCTTTAGATAAATTAGTCATTATTTCAAAAATTTAATTTGTTAACTATACAATTTCCACTTAAATACAATTAGAATTTTCTTTGATTAGTCATTAACTATAAAAAACAAATTGTTAATTCTTTCTGTTAATCTCGAATAATACTAAGATACTAACTACAAAATAAATGGTTTGAGAGAAATATTGATAAAAGTTACCTATTTCACCGTGCAAAGTGAAGGAGTCCAAACCGAATACCTTAACCCCAAATTTGAATACATCTCCCTTAGGATTATCTAATGAGGTGAGAGCTAGAAAACCTGGTATCGAACTAACTATTAAACATATCACACCTATAAGTATTAACCCTGCAATCCTCTTTTGATTATTTGCATAAGAATCTATCATGATAGTAATCCATCCTATGATAATCGAAAGGGTGCTAATCAAACTGAACCTTAAAGAATGGAGTAATTCAATAGGTATCAAATCAATCAATTGTATGATGATTGGGATTAAGAGTAGTTTATTGAATTTTCCAATTCTGTTACTTAGGTAGATACTTGTAAAAAGTAAAACATGAGAAATCTGAAAAAGTGAGTATCCGATTGATTCAGATAGTCTAACGTATGGAACTCCGTTAATTATAATGAAATGGTTAGACCACCCTAAGATTAAATAACTGAGTATCATTCCAACGATTATAGAAAATGTGGAGAGTTTGGCTTTCATTTTAGTCGTGAGTAGAGTACCTAATTTATGTCAATATAGTTGATAGAAACTATTATATTTTCTTATTTGAGTTTTTTCGTGAGGAAGGATTCAACCTATTGAAAAACAATTATATAGGTAATAATGATTTCTTAAACTTCAGTTTCCCAGCCAAATCATCATTGTCGTCTTTATACATGGAATCAATAATTTTATCATACTGCTCAATAAATATTTCTATAAAGATTTTTCCATCGATCAATTGAATTTTTTTGCGGTCTTTGGCGGCGGCGTTTTCTAACGCCTTTTTGTTAAAAGTGGAAAGGGTGATGAAACACCCTTGGAAATTCTCTTTTAAAGCACCTCTGAAACTCGTTATTGCTTCCGCTCCAATTACCCCTTTGTCATATCTTTTGACTTGTACTTGAAGATTAATTGATGCAATTCCTGAAACATCCAATATTCCTTCAAAGTCTATTCCGCCATCTCCAACTTTACCAATTTCTTGAGTGGGCTCGAATCCAAGTGTTCGAAGAAGATAGGAGACCAAATATTCAAACTCCGTAGCATCTAATTCAAGAAATCGCTTTCGAATCAACTCAAAATTATTTGGTGCACCTAAACTTTTCCCTGTAGAATTAGATTCAAGGTTGCTATTCAATAATCCTAATTGAATCAAGATTTCATCTGCAGAGTTTACATTAAAGCAAGTAAGAGATGACCTTAATGTGTTTTGTAGTGGTACAGACAAAGTATGTCTATCAATCTTTTCTTTAAACCATTTAACAGACTTTCTCCATGGATATGGTGAAGAATTGTCTGATTTAAAATATAGGTCACTGTCAATCTTTCCAACGAGTAATTGACTATCCATGTACGGAGAAACAACCAAATCTCCCACCTTCATTTCATTGACAAATCTGTTGATTTGACCCACATTTTGATTCATCCGCATATTGGGATCATTAGGAAATTCTTGACGATACTTATCTTTTAAGAACTCCTTATTAGTTAGGTCCCAATTCTTGGGATCAACTTCAAACCAACCAATACCAATGTATCCTTCTTTTTCAAAAGTGCTGGTATATCTACCAAAGTCCGCACGAAGTACAAAAACATTATTTTTCATTTATGACAAAATCAACTTATTAATTATTCTTTTTAAAATTCTCAGCCTGTTCAAAAATCTCAACATATACTTCGTCCTTGTCTACTGGGGGATAACCAAACTCGTCAAGCAATAGAATCAATCCAACTTTTAAGGCAGATTTAATGTCATCTCGTTTATTCCAATCGGGAAACTTTGCTTGACCTTCAACTAAATCTTTAACTGCTTTGGCCAAGTCAATCATTTTATCATCTGGGTATTTGAAGTCGTATTTAACACATAGTTCTTTCAAAATGTCATAAAAGGCTTTTTCTTCAAAGTCGATTCCTAATTCATCCCCTGCCGAAAATTCCTTGTGAACTTCCCAAATTAAATCTGTTAACGCACTTGCCATTTCGTCATAAACCTCGCTTCTCAAAATATCATTCGCATCGCGATTATTATAGCGCTCAACTAAAACTTGCATTTTTTTACTAAAATCAATTCCTTTAACTCGGTTAACTTTTCTGATTTCACCAATCACTTTAGCTAATAGTTGTTGAAGCAATTTGATCTTGGTATTAGGCAGTTTTATTTTATCAATTTTGGCCAAATAATCTTCATCAAAAATGTCTTGTTCTGTTCCTGCATCATCTCCAAGTTTAAAGATTTCTTCAACTCCCTCACTTTGCAATGCTTCCTTTATCATTTCCCTCACCTTAGCATTCATTTGAGCCGTATCAGGTGCATTTCCTTTAGTTAGTTTAAAAACAATTGAACGAACAGCTAAATAAAAATGCGTGTAATCTCTTTCTAATTGCTTTAACTGCTCACTCCCTGCGCAAATATCATAGGCTGCTTTTAATCGTTTGACTAAGCCCATAAAACGGGTTTCAAACTCTTTGGATTGCTGTGCGAATTCAGCAGCCAAGTTCAGCGTATTGAGTTGCTCAATGGTTGTGCCTTTGAAATATTTTGAGCTGTCAAATGTATGGAACAACTTCGCTAATAAGTCGATGTGATTTCTCACGATAATTATTGATTCAGCAATGTCTTCAAAATTATCTTTGTCGCCATCGCTGTATTGCTTTAACGCCAAATTCATCTGTGTTTTTATGCCAATATAATCGACTACTAAACCTTTAGTCTTTCCTTCATAGTTACGATTAACCCTCGAAATAGTTTGAATTAAATTATGCCGTTGAATTGGTTTGTCAATGTAAATACTATCCAAAAACGGCACATCAAAACCTGTTAGCCACATATCTACTACGATGGCAATCTTGAAATTTGATTTTTCGTTTTTGAATTGTCGGTCAAGTTCCTTGCGTTTGTCTTTTGTTCCTAACAAATTATACATTTCCACCGGATCGTCTTGACCCCTAGTGGCAATAAGCTTAATTCGCTCAATTGGCTTTAATTCGCGTTTATCCTTTTCCGTAAGTTCTGCACCTTCCTCCGAAGCACGTATTTCGTTCCACTCAGGTTTTAAAGCGATAATATTTTTATATAATTCATATGCAATTTCACGAGTACTACACACAAACATTGCTTTGCCTTTTACAGTCGAACCTTCCGAAACTCTATTTTCATAATGGTTTACAAAATCCTCTGCAACGGCTTTTAAACGCTCAGGGTCACCAATAATGGCATACATCTGTGCCATTTCTTTTTTACTCTGTTCAATCTGGTTTTCGTTACTTCCGATTTCAGCACACTTTGAGTAATAAAATTCAATCTCTTTTAGTTTGGAATTGTTCAATAACACTTTAGCAGCTCTGCCTTCATATACAATTCTTACAGTGATCTCGTCCTTAACAGATTCTGTCATTGTATAGGCATCTACCACTTTTCCAAACACTTCAAGTGTAGCATCGATTGGCGTTCCAGTGAAGCCTACAAATGTTGCATTGGGTAATGAATCGTGTAAGTACTTAGCAAAACCATAGGTTTTAGTAACTCCCTCTTCTGTTACTTTTACTTTTTGGTCAAGATTCACTTGACTTCTATGCGCTTCGTCAGAAATACAAATCACATTTGATCTATCACTAAGTAGTTGAGTATCTTCCGTAAACTTATGAATGGTCGTTAAAAAAACTCCACCACTTTGACGGCCTTGTATTAACTCTCGTAAATTTGCCCGGCTTTCTACACTCATTACTGTGTTGTCACCAATGAAGTTTTTTGCATTTGTGAATTGGCCCGAGAGTTGATCATCTAAATCAGTTCGATCTGTAATTAATACAATGGTAGGACTTTCAAAGTATTCGCTTTTCATTAATAACCGAGTGAGGTAAAGCATTGTATAACTTTTACCACAACCAGTTGCTCCAAAATAGGTTCCCCCTTTACCATTTCCTTCCGGCTTTTGAGCCACTTTTATATTGTCATACAAAGCTCTTGCGGCATAGTATTGCGGGTAACGACAAACTATTTTCTCGTTTTTCTTCGAACTATCAGGAATGTAAATAAAATTTCGAATGATATCTCTTAATCTAGTTTTATCAAACATCCCTTGAATGAGCGTAAACATACTATCAATGCCGTCCACTTCTTTAGCTAAGCCTGCTACTCTTCGCCAGGCGTAGTAAAAATCATAAGGGGCAAAAAATGAACCTGACTTATTGTTTACGCCATCGCTGATAACACAAAAAGCATTGTATTTAAAAAGCTCAGGAATGTCTCTGCGGTAACGAACCGTTAATTGCTTGAAAGCATCATGAATGGTAGCTTCTTCACGGATGGCACTTTTAAATTCAAAAACAACCAAAGGCAAGCCATTAATATAAACAATGCCGTCTGGTATGCGTTTTTCTGAGCCTAAAATCTCTAATTGATTGACAAATTTGTAAATATTGTTATCCGTTCCATATGCTACCTTTTCTTCGGCTACTATCGAAAGAAGTTTTTCTGAATCAGGTTGGCGGTGATTATTTAATCCTGAAAAATCAATTAACTGAATGTAAATGTCCTTTTGATTTCGGTCTTCTCTTTTAAGAATAAAACCATCAGAAAGTAGTTGCAAAAATATCTTATTACTTTCATATAAATCAGTAGCTGAAAGCGATTTGAGCTGAAGAATAATAGATTTGATTTCATTTACAGTAATGCCTTGACCAGCGTATTGGGTTAAGAGAAATGATTGCAAATCTTGCTCTATCAATACTTCCTCAGGCTTTCGGGAAATGGTAATTCCTAAGTGGTGAGGAAATCCTTCTTGTACCAGTAATTCTGTAAATGCTCTTTCTAATTTTTCTTCAGTGAATTTCATCAAGTTTCATTCTTTTTTATTGGATCTTTTTAATTATTTCAAATCTTTTTAATGCTAGATTATCAAACACATGACCACTAAAGGGCTTAATGATTTTTTCATATTCTTCAATACCAACGGCTTTACAGAAATATGCTTCGTGGACAAAATTTAGATATGAAATTACTTTTCCAATACTCTCATGAAACTTCTTGAAGTCAAGATCAGCATTGATAAATGTTTCAATGTCATGATAATTTGCTTTGATTCTTAACCTATATATTAGATTAAGTAATGTGGTTTCAGGTATCTTATTGTAGATTAAATCCCAATGTTTTTTTGTAAATCGTTTTACCAATTCTCCATCTTTATTTTGAAAATCCTTATTTTTCGAAAATTCTTTTAAACCTCTTTCTCTTTTGTTTTCTGCGTTTTGTTTTCTTGTTGATTTCAAGAAACTTGCTATTTGCATTTCCGCATCTTCAATGTTATTGATTTTACTTATAGAATTAAATTCTTTGTTACTGGTTTTACTTAGACCATAGTATGTTAAATCATTATATCCACCAGTTGCATAATAACTTATTGCTTTAGGGTAATGTCCATCCTTAACAGAATTACCAAATAACTTTATTGATTTCTCATGATTATCATTTGCAATTCCTTGAGTTTCATGAAATGCCGTCATACATAGGTAAATGGAGTAGTATGCTTGAGGAAAATGCCAATGTAATGCAAATTTGTAAAATTCAAGGTCGGGAATAGTTAAATGAAAAGCATTTTCCGTGCTCCAAGAGTTCCAAAAAAGCTTTTTACATCTATATATATCAAATTCTTTATTTCGTAACCTTAAAGTATTATAAAATTGTATTTTTCTTAAATCTATTTTCGAATCATCATGCGTAATAAAAGTATTTGCCGCCTCAAAATGATTAAAGAAAACTTTAGCAGGAATAGATTTTTTAAAAAATTCCTCTTGTTTTTTTTGATATTCTAATATTTCTTCAATCCAACTCATATCAATTATTATTTATTCCGCTGTCGCCAATTTGGAAAGCAACAACTCTTTCATTTGCGTTAGCTTTTGGCATTCTTCCAATTTAATCAAAATGTTATTTTCAATTTTCTGGATAATTTTATCAAAATCTACCACAAGGTGTAAAGCAAAATTCGGATAGATTATAGGTAATTCTTTAATTGTACTATGTGTAATAGCTGGCATTGCAACGGCTAAATCAGAATTTTTAACCTTTCTTTGATTATCAGGATCTTTAAGAAAGTAATACATGAAATTATTAGTCAATCCTTTTATAGGTGTTATTTTGAATAGATTATTGGCTATTACGCCATCTAATCTTCTACAAACGGTTCCTGCATCTCCATAACGTATCATCACAATTTCATCTTTTGTGCAGTAATACCTTTTATCTTCAATTCTAACATACCTCGGCTCCTCATTTGTATTTGGTGTGTAATCAATAATTCTAATAAATCTATTCATCCCACTTTCATTCTTTAAAAACTGATCTTCTACATCAACCTGAATGCCTTGTGAGAGCACTACAAAGTCTGAAAGATATTTATCCTCCCAACCCTTCGGGATATCCTTCCCTAATTCTTCATTCCAAACCATTTCCCCGTCATCGCTTTTATACGGATTACCATTTTCGTTAGGAAATTCAAACTCCACAAACCACTCCCTATAAATCGCCTGAGCAGTTTCTTCTAATTTTTGTATCAGTTGTTGGTTTAGAGCTATACGGTTTTGGATGACGTTGTATTCTTTTACGATTTCTCGCTGTTTGTCAATGTGGGGGATGGGTAAAATTGTATTGCACATTTCTTCCCAATCAAAAATTTCTCTTGCACTTCCGTGGCTTTTAAACCGTGCATAGCGGTCAAACTCAGGTCTGCGAAACCACATCATCAAATATTCAGGGTCAAGCTCACTGCAGTCTTTTACTTCAAAAGGAACATAAGCCTGAGAAATTAAAGCTTTGTCAAAATCATCGAATAAGGCAATGGTAATTTTATCGCCGTTTCTTGATGTTACAGGGCCATAAGCAAACTGGTTTCTTTCAATGATTCTGTAAGTTGACATATCCGTTCCAATTGTGTTGGCAATGGAAGGGATAAACTTTTTCTGAATACTTAAACCCAACAGAGGCAAATTGCCTAAGTCATTATTTCGCCCAGCTACCGGCTGAATGTATTTGCCAAGAGGTCTATAATTTGATTTCATACCCCAACTCTTTAAATATGTTTAGTAAATCATTTTTGCTTTCGGCTTCAACTTTCAGCAAGTCAGCAAATTCACTTTTTAAGGCGTTCATTTTCTCGTCAAAGTCAATGTTCTCGTCACGGTTTACAAACTCAATGTATTTGCTCGGCACCAAGGAGAAATCTTTTTTCTCTATTTCGTCAAACGAAGCGGAATAGAAAAACTCAGGAATGTTTTCAATTTCCTTGGTCTGCCACAAGTGATAAGTGCTTACCACTTTTTGAATATCATCATCTGAAAATTGAGTGTATTTCTTTTCAAACGGTTCACCCATTTGTCGTAAATCCATAAACAGAATTTCCTTTTCTCTGTCACGGTATTTACGAGTTACATCACCAACTTTTTTGCTTTGTGCTTTCTTGTTTTTGTTTACAATCCAAAGTGTAACACTGATGTCAGTGGTATAAAACAGATTTCGCGGTAAAACCAAAATAGCTTCAACTAAATTATTTTTGATTAATTCTTTACGTATTTTGTACTCTTCTCCTCCGCCGCTTAATGCTCCGTTTGCTAAGATAAAACCTGCAATTCCATTGTCTGAAAGTTTGGAAACCATATTCAAAATCCAACCATAGTTAGCGTTGCTTTTGGGAGGTACATCATAGCCTCTCCACCGTGGGTCGTCTTTCAATTCATTTTCGGCACGCCAATCTTTTTGATTGAAAGGCGGGTTTGCCATAATATAATCGGCTTTCAGGTCTTTGTGTTGGTCATCTGCAAAGGTATCGGCAGCTTTTTCACCAAGATTACCACTAATGCCTCGAATAGCAAGGTTCATCTTTGCCAGTTTGTAAGTAGTATTGGTGTATTCCTGCCCGTAAATAGAAATCTCCTTGTTATTACCATTATGTGCCTCAATAAACTTGATGGATTGAACAAACATACCACCCGAACCACAAGCAGGGTCATAGATAATGCCTTTGTAAGGTTCGATCATTTCGGCAATAAGGTTTACAATACTTTTGGGGGTGTAAAATTCACCTTTGCCTTTTCCCTCTGCTAATGCAAATTTGGAAAGGAAGTACTCATAAACTTTACCAACCACATCTTGCTTTGGATCTATGGTGGTGTCAATATCGTTGATTGTATCGAGCAATGAAGCCAATTTAGTTACATCCAAACCTAAACGAGAAAAGTAATTATCGGGCAAAGCTCCTTTCAATGCCTTATTGTTTTTCTCAATGGTATGCAATGCAGTATCAATTAGCAGCGCAATGTCATTTTGTTTGGCTCTTTTTATAAGGTAACTCCATCGGCTAGTTTCTTCTAAAAAGAATACATTGCTCATGTTGTAGAAGTCGGCCATCTCAATATACTTTTCTTTGCCATCTGCAATCAGCAACGCACGGTGTTGTTCAAATTTATCACTAGCAAATTTTAAGAAAATTAAACCTAAAACTACGTGCTTATATTCGGCTGGCTCAACGCTACCTCTCAATTTATTTGCCGCTTCCCAGAGAGTTACTTCGATTGCTTTTTCCTTTATTTCTTTCTTCTGTTTAGCCATTATAATATATCAATATTTTAAATTATTTCTGTATGCTAAGATAAGTTTTAAATATTCATCTTCATGGATGGCATGACGAAAAAAAATGGTTCTTGGGGCTTCATTATGGTTCCGAAAATGTTCAAAGTTCATTTGCATAATCAGTTAAACAAAACTTTCTATTGAACGTAAAACCCTAGTTTTTTAGGTAGCTTATTGATTTATTTATCTTGTTACAGATTTATAGAAGCTTTGCCCCATTTCAGTCACTTTAAAGCTGTCAAGACCATGAAATGTTGTTGGAGCATGCCCTCCGATTTGAATACCATGAGTTATTGATACACCATAAGTAATTAATCCTAAACTTAAAAGTACATTCAAAGATTCCTTTTGAGAAAAGTTAGAATTATTCAAACTTATCATAGTATCATATTTTGTTGATTCGGTCAAACAAAATTTATTTATATCGTCAAAAATTTTAACATCAACTGGTTCTAGCGTTTCAAGTATTTCAATAAAAATTCTCCTAATTGAACCTGAAAAATTTTTATCAGTTGCATTGCCTAATAAGTTAGCCCACTTATTCAAAAGGTCCTCATCATCTTCAAGTGAAGCCTTCTCCAAAAGTTTATATCCAAAACCTAAATCAGTTGATTTAGTATCATCTGATTTAATGAGATTATATTTTTCCTCAAGTTTTAATGAATTTGAAATTCTTTTTGCTTTAATGGCGTCACCATATAAAATTCCAGCTCCATCTACCAATGGTTTTCCAACAATTTCTGCGAAAAAATTTGTTAAACTTTCAAAGGGTTTAGAGTTCACTACATCACTGATCGTTCCCATTTTTATTTATTTTGTTAATTTGTCGAATTACTTAAAAATAATTAATTGAAATTGTCCACTAATGTGTAGAACCAAAATTTTACAAATATTCACTTAGGTTTACATGATAATATTACGATCGAATAAAACTCTCATCAAACCACTTCCACCTCCCCCGGCATTCCCCTCACTATCCTCTCCACCGGCTCCATACTATTCACCTCCACACTTAGCAGCCAAGAGCCGTCTTTTTGTTCAGTCAGAAAATCA
>JACCDQ010833746.1_pt1 | contig 14317 bp, 12 predicted proteins | sample 7446031 | NCBI WGS metagenome assembly JACCDQ01 (sample SAMN15323442, study PRJNA562643) | freshwater metagenome | isolation source: river surface water | place: USA:Blue River Watershed | collected 2017-08-17 | reverse complement strand
AAGTTCGGTGACTCACCAGCACCACCGTTTTGCCCGGCATGAATTCGCGCAGCCGCTTTTTGATGTCCTCTTCGCTGGAGTGGTCCATTGACGCGGTGGGCTCGTCCAGCAACAAAATGGAAGGGTCGTTGATGACCGCACGGGCGATGGCGACACCCTGACGTTGACCGCCCGAGAGCGATTCGCCGCGCTCCCCCACCAGCATGTCGAAACCCTGCGGGTGGCTGTTGACCAAATCCAGAATGCCACCGATGGTCGCGGCTTTGAGCACGTCGTCATCGTCGGCCAGCGGCGCGCCCAGCGTGATGTTTTCGCGCAAGGTGCCGTAGAAAAGCATCACGTCTTGCTGCACATAGCCGATGTGGCGGCGCAGCTCGGCCGGATCGAGCTGTCGCTGGTCGATGCCATCCACCAGCACGGCGCCGCCGGTGGGGCGGTACAGGCCGAGGATGAGCTTTTCGAGCGTGGTCTTGCCCGAGCCGATGCGGCCCAGGATGGCCACCTTCTCGCCCGGCTGGATGCGGAAGCTCACGTTGCGCAGCGACGCGTTCTGCTGTCCCGGGTAATTGAAGGACACGTCCTTGAACTCGATCGCCCCCCGGATGGTGCCGCGCGCCACGAAATTGGCGTCGTCCGGGCGCTCCACTTCGCGCTTCATCATCTCGTTGAGGGAGGTGAGCGCGGTGGACGCGGTGTGGTACTGCACCAGCAGCCCGGCCACCTGCCCCACCGGCGCCATGGCCCGCGATGCGAGCATGGTGCAAGCGATCAGCCCCCCCATGGACAACGCGCGCTCGCCAATCAGGTACACCCCGAGGATGACGATGAACAGGTTGATCGACTGTTGCATGAAGGCCGACGAGTTGGTGGCGCTGGACGACAGCAGGCGCAACTGGGCGCCCACCCGCGCAAGCAAGGCGGCGCTTTTCTCCCATTTGCGCTGGATCGGCGCCTCGGCCCCCAGAGCCTTGACGGTCTCGAACCCGACCAACCCTTCAACCAGCGTGGCATTGCGCTGCGCGCCGGCGCGGTAAGTGGTTTCCGCCAGTTCGTGCATGCGGCCCTGCACCGACAGGGCGTACAACAACAACAGCACCGCGCCCAAGACCAGGGGAATCAGCATGGGCCAGGCGATCCAGCCAATGACGACGAAGAAAATCAATGCGAATGGCAGGTCGATGAATGCCACCACGGTGGCCGAACCGATGAAGTCGCGCACCGACTCGAACGCGCGCAGGTTGGCCGCGAAAGAGCCGGCCGACACCGGGCGTTGCTCCATCCGGGTGCCCAGCACCCGCTCCATGATGTAAGCGGACAGCTTCACATCGGCTCGGCTGCTCGCCAGGTCCACAAACTTGCCTCGCATGGTGCGCAGCACCAAGTCGCCCACCAGCACCAGCGCCAAGCCGGCGGACAGCACCCACAAGGTATCGACTGCCTGGTTCGGCACCACGCGGTCGTACACGTTCATGACGAACAGCGGCATGGCCACTGCGAACAGGTTGGTCAGGAAAGCGGCCAACAGCACGTCGCGGTAGAGCTGACCGTTTTCGGCGATCACGCCCCAGAACCAGTGGCCACGCTTGGTGGCGTTGACCTCGGGGCTGCGGGCGTCAAAGCGCAGGCGCGGCCGGGCGTAGATGGCGTGCCCCGAATAACGGGCCTCCACCTCGGCGCGGGCCACGGTCACCGGAGCATCACCCAGCTCGGGGTACACCACCTGCAGGGTGTCGTCGGGGCCACGTTCCAGCAGCACACAGGCCTGCTCGCCGTCCAACAACAAAATGGCGGGCAACAGGTCGGTCTTGAGCGCGTCGATGGGCTGTCGCACCACCTTGCTGCTGAGGCCGGCGCGGTGGGCGGCGCGCTCGAACAAGGAAGGCGTCAGGCGCCCTCCGTCCAGCGGCAAACCGGCAAGTGCGCCGTCGCGGGTGATGGTTTCGCCGTGTGCCCTGGCCAGGATGATCAGGCAGGACAACAATTCGTCACGGTCCGCCGCAGCGGCGTGCGCGCTCAAGCCGGCGCTGCCGGGATCTGATGCCATTCAAAACTCCACCCAAGTCCGGAACAGCCCTGACAGGACCAGGGCCATACGGCGAATCACCGCCGTGTACTGCGAACCAGTGTAGCAAATGGTTACGGTTTTTCCGCCGGCGTGCGCAAATCAGTCGGCCAGCAGCGCGGCCGGGTCGTCGCTTTGCACGACCTCCTGCGCCCAGGCACGGAGTTTGCGGGTATCGGCCCGCAGAATTTGCTGTTTGACGGGCAGGATTTGCGACGGGTGCATGGAAAAACTGCGCAGCCCCAGGCCCAACAGCAGCCGGGTCATGGTCACATCACCGGCCATTTCGCCGCACACACTCACGCCCTTGCCTTGCGCGCGGCACTCGGCAATGGTGCCGGCCACCAGTTGCAGCACCGCCGGGTGCAGCGGGTCGTACAGGTGGGCCACGTTCTCGTCCACCCGGTCGATGGCCAGGGTGTACTGGATCAGGTCGTTGGTGCCGATGGACAGGAAGTCGAAGTGCTTCAGGAACATCTTGACCGCCAGCGCGGCCGCGGGGATCTCGATCATCGCGCCCACGCGGACCGGACCGTGCACGACCGCGCGCTCGTCCAGTTGCTCTCGCGCCTTGGCCAGCATCGCCTTGACCTGCAAAATTTCGCTGGTGTGCGCCAGCATGGGAATCAGCAAGTTCACCTTGCCGTGCGCCGCCGCGCGCAGCACCGCGCGCAACTGCGTCAAGAACATCGCCGGCTCCGACAAACTCCAACGGATGGCCCGCAGCCCCAGCGCCGGGTTGAGGTGATCGTCGCGCACATTGCGGTCCAGCGGCTTGTCGGCGCCCACATCCACGGTGCGGATGGTCACCGGCAGGCCGTGCATGCCCTCGACCGCCGCCCGGTAGGCCTGGAACTGCTCTTCCTCGTCCGGCAACTTGCCGTCGCGCCCCATGAACAGGAATTCGGTGCGGAACAAGCCCACCCCCACCGCGCTGACCGACAAGGCCGGCGTCGTGTCCTGCGGTTGCTCGATGTTGGCCAGCAGCTCGATGCGCTCACCGTCCAGCGTCACCGCCGGTGTGTTCTTGATGCGCGACAGGCGCTCGCGCTCGACTTCGCCCTGGCGCTGCTTGAAGCCGTATTCGGCCAGCACGATGGGCGAGGGGTTGACGATCACCACGCCGGCATCGCCGTCGATGATGACCCAGTCGTCCTGCTGCACCAGCTGGCTGGCGGTGCGCGCGCCCACCACGGCCGGAATGTCCATGCTGCGCGCCACGATGGCGGTGTGGCTGGTCTTGCCGCCCACGTCGGTCACGAAGCCGGTGAACACGCTCTGCTTGAACTGCAGCATGTCGGCGGGCGAGAGGTCGTGCGCCACCAGCACCAGCGGGTCTTCGTGGTTGGTCGCCACCTCGGCACTGCCGGCCGGCCCCGGCACGGGCGACGCCACCCCGCGCATGTGGCGCAACATGCGCTCCACCACCTGCTCCAGGTCGGCTTTGCGCTCACGCAGGTAAGGGTCTTCCATTTCATCGAACTGTTTGGCAATCTGCTCCAGTTGCGATGTGAGCGCCCACTCAGCGTTGTAGTGACGGTCTTGCACCCAGTGCTTCACGCCGTCCTGCAACTGGGTGTCTTGCAACAACATGCAATGCACGTCCAGCAGCGCGTTCAGTTCGTGGTGCGCCTCCATGCCAGCGGCGTCTTTGAGCGTCTGCTGCACACGGGCGATTTCGGCCACCACGCCGTCGCGGGCGTTGCGCAGGCGCATCAATTCCTCGGGCACCTGCTCGTCGGTGATGAAGTAGTGCGCCACGTCGATGCGGCTGGACGCCACCAGCACCGCTCGCCCGATGGCGATCCCCCGAGAAACCGCTTGCCCGTGCACCGAAAAAGTCATTCGCCTTCTCCGAATTTGTCGTCGATCAACGCCCGCAGCGCGTCCATCGCCTCTTGCTCCTGGCCGCCGTCGGTCTCGATCTCGACCTCCGCCCCCAAGCCGGCGGCCAACATCATCACGCCCATGATGCTTTTGGCGTTGACCCGCCGGCCGTTGCGGCTCATCCACACCTCGCACGGAAAACTGCCGGCCAGCTTGGTCAGCTTGGCGGAAGCGCGGGCGTGCAGGCCCAATTTATTGCTGATGGTCGCGGTGGTTTTGATCATGGGTTGTTCTGCGAACCTGGTTTTGCTGCGCCGTGACAGACACCGGCATCACCCCTTGCGTGCCACCCAGCATGGCCCGCGACACCAGGGCGTCGAGGGACTCGTGACGGTACGACACCGCACGCAGCAGCATGGGCAGGTTGACACCCGTGACCAACCGGGTGTGCACCCCGTCGATCAGTTTGCTGGCGACATTGCACGGGGTGGCGCCGAACACGTCGGTCAACACCAGCGTGTGGGGTGCGCCTTGCAGCGCGATCATTTGCTGCGCCTGGGCCTGGGTTTCGGCAGGCGGCTGGTTGGGCGGGACGTCGAGCGCCACGACGTGGGGGCCAGCATCGGGAAACACATGCAACACACACTGGCGCAACGCCGACGCGAGCGGTGCGTGAGCAATGACAAGAATGCCGTTCATGGCTGCGATTATGGGCTCAGGCGGACCGATTCAAAAAAAGTCTGACGCGCTTCGGCATCCACCTGGGGTGCGTACACCGCCGCCTGCACCAGCCAGCCGGGCCCCGTCAGCCACAACACCTCGGCTTGCAAAGCCTGGCCACGGTGGTCGACCGCAGGGCCGCGCCAGTGTTGATCCGCAGGCGCTTGGGCAGGCGGAAGCACCTGCGTCCAGCCGGGTGGCGCGCTGGCCTGCGCGGGCACGGTCTGGCGCAAACTGGCCCAGGCGGCCTGGCGCCAACGTGCCAGAGCCTGATCGGCGGGCTGCGCGGCCGGCACCGCCAGCGCGGCCAGCACGTACGTGCGACCTTGCACGTCGCAGCTCATCATTTGCAGGCGCACCGGCGGCTGGTCTGGCCCCAGCAAGGGCACCTCGCGATCCGCGCGCTCGGGTTTGCACGGCAACAAGGCCTGCACGGGCGAGCCCTCGTGGCGCACTTCGCGCCAGTTGTGGGTTGGGCTGCACGCCGCGAGCCACAGCACGGCCGCCACGGCCAGCCCACCGCGCCATCCTCGATCCACACCCCTGCACATGTCGACCTTTCCGCGCACAATACGCGCATGTAAACCCATGATGGTATCGGCTCCATGAACACCCGCAACACCAACCCCGACGGCCTGCCCGACACGCTGCCGGTGCCCGGCTCGTTGCGCGCCGTGGCGCAGGCCGCACAGGCACGGCGCGAACCGTTGGTGGTGATGGTGACGCTCAAAGGCTGCGTGTTTTGCGACCTGGTGCGCAACAGCTACCTGGGCCCGATGCACCGCAAAGGCGAGGTGGTGGCGGTGCAAGTGAACATGATGGACCGCACCACGCCACTGCAGGCAGTGCCAGGCCACCTGACCACGCCCTACGACCAAGTTCAGGCCTGGAAAGCTCGGGTGGCGCCCACCCTGCTGTTCCTGGACGACCAGGGCCGGGAAGTGGCCGAGCGGCTGGAGGGCATCAGCAGCGCCGATTTCTACGGCGCCTACCTGGACGACCGGCTGGCTCAGGCGCGCGCCGTCATTCGGCAACGGCGCTGAGCCGACGGATGTCGCGCACCACCGCGAGCGCGCGGTCAAAATCCACCGATTCGATCGCGTCGCGCAACTGAACCCAGTGCGGCGCCTCGCCCGGGCCGCCTTGCGCCATCATTGTGTCGTGCCAGTCGAGGGCCCCCATGTCGGCCCCCTCCAACAAGCGTTCCAGCTCCGGCAGCCGCTGCAACCAGGCGTCGGTGCGGTGGGCAACGTTCTCGGCCTGAGGCTCGGGAACCTGCAACGCCGCCACAATGCGCGCCAGCGCGGCCTGGGTCTGGGCCATTTCGGCCGCCACCGCGGCCCCCAGTTCGGCCAGATTCACTTGGGCGGGGGCTGTTTTCAAGGCGCGCTCGCCCTCGGCGGCCAGCGCGGCCAAACGGTGGGCGCCCACCGTGGCACACATGCCTTTGATGCCATGCAGCGCCGCGGCGAGCTCAACCACATCCCGATCGGCCACACACCGCGCCACGTTGGCGCCATGGGAGGGCAGATCGCGGCCGACATTGCTGGCCAAGCGCAGGTAAAAAGCCCGATCGCCGCCCAAACGCTGCAAGGCGCCAGACACATCCACCCGCTCGGCCTCCAAGCCCACCGCCTCAGGCATGGGGGCCAAGGCCGAAGCAGCTTCAGGCGGGGTATTCACCAACGGCGTCGCCGTCGGCTCCCCGGATTCGGGCGTGGCTCGTCCTGTCCACTGCAAAATGGTGGCCACCAAGCGCGCCAACTCGAAGGGTTTGCCCACGTGGTCGTTCATGCCGGCCGCCAGGCAAGCCTCACGATCGCTGGCCATGGCGTTGGCCGTCATCGCCACGATGGGCAAGGTCTCCAGCCGCAGCCGCTGGCGGATCGCCTGCGTGGCCCCAATGCCATCCAGCACCGGCATTTGCATGTCCATCAAAACCAGGTCGAACGCGGCGGGCTGGCTCTTGAGCAGGTCCACCGCCTCCTGGCCGTGACCGGCGATCGTCACCTCGGCCCCCTCGCGCCGCAGCAGTTCCTGCGCCACCTGCTGGTTGATTTCGTTGTCCTCCACCAGCAGCAAGTGCAACCCTTTCAACCGGTGGGTGACCGGAGGGGCTGCCGTTGTACCAGGCACGATGGTGCCCCGAACATCGGCCGTGGCTTGCTGCACCAATGCCTCGATCGCCGACGCGGTGACCGGCTTGACCAAAAAGCCTTGGACCAAGGCTTGCCGTTCGGGCGGCAGGGCCCCAAAGGCCTCTCGGCCGCTGGCGGTGACCATCACGAAAAGCGGCTGCTGATCGGGCGCGTGCGCATCGCGCAAGGCCTCGGCCAACGCCAGACCGTCCATCTCGGGCATGTCCCAATCCACGAACACCAGATCGAATGGCTTGGGTTCTTGCTGCAAGCGCGCGCGCACCAGAGCCAGCGCCGCCGCACCGCCGTCGGCCACTTCGGGGCGCCAGCGCAGCGTGGTCAACATGCCGGCCATCACTTCGCGCGCATCGGCGTGATCGTCCACCACCAACGCCCGCAACCCCGGCTGAACCGCATGCGTGAGCGGGCCCAGGCGGGCCGGCACCTCGGCCGGCACCAGCAGCGGCACCTCGAACGAAAAGGTGCTGCCTTGCCCCAGCACGCTGTGCAGTTGCAATTCGCCCCCCATCAACGCAACCAGGCGCCGCGAAATGACCAACCCCAACCCAGTGCCACCGTACTTGCGGGTGGTGGACGCTTCGGCCTGGGTAAAACCACTGAAGATGCGCGCCTGCGCCTCCGGGGCGATGCCGATGCCGCTGTCCACCACCGAGAACTGCAACCGGGCCACCTGCCCCGGCCCCGGCACACCCCCAGGGGCAAGGGCCATGCGCAACTTCACCTCGCCCTGGGCGGTGAACTTGATCGCATTGCCCCCCAAATTGATCAACACCTGCTGCAGCCGCAGCACGTCACCGATCAGCACCGGCGGGATGGCCGGGTCGATGTCAAAAATCAGTTCCAGGCGCTTGCCCTTGAGGTTGCTGGCAAAAATCGTCGACAAATCGCGCAGCAAGTGCTCCAGCACAAAGGGCTCGGGGTCCAGCTCCAGCTTGCCCGCCTCGATCTTGGAGAAATCCAGCACGTCGTTGATGATGCCCAGCAGCGATTGCGCGGCGCCCTGGCTTTTCTCGGCGTAGTCGCGCTGGCGCGGCTGCAACTCGGTGCCCAGCAAGAGCTGCAACATGCCCAGCACCGCGTTCATCGGCGTGCGGATTTCATGGCTCATGTTGGCCACGAACTCGCTCTTGGCGCGCGAGGCGGCCTCGGCCGCGTCCTTGGCCTGCACCAGCGCGGTGATGTCGATGCGAAAGCCCACCCGGTAGCCGTCGGGGGTCTCGCGCTCCACAATGCGCAGCACCCGTCCCGTGGCGAGCCGCTGCACCAAATCCACCGAGCTGCGGCGGTGTTGCGCCATGCGCTCCAGCACCCAGTCATCGACCCGCCCTACAGCGTCGGCATACTCCCCGCGCTCGGCCCCGTAGCGGATGATCTCCTCGAACGTCCGCCCCGGGTCCAGGATGGGCGCTGCCACCGGGTACATCTCGCGGTAACGTTCGTTGCAATACACCAAGCGGTCCTGGGGGTCGTACAGCACAAACGCCTCGCCCAAGGCCTCGATGGCGCTGCGCAAAATGTGCTCCTGCTGGGCCAGTTGCAAGCTGGCCTCCTTGCGCCGGTGGATGTCTTGCACCGTGCCGTACACCCGGGCGCAGCGCCCATCACGCAGGTCCGCGATGCCTATGCTGTGAATCCAGCAAGTATCGCCATCGAGCGTTCGGATCAGCAGCTCTTCGTCCCAGCCTTCGCCGTCGTCGATCGCTCGACGCATCAGCGCGCGGGCACGATCGCGCATGGCGGGCTCGTCGAAACAGGCCAAGGCCAACGCTCGGTGCACGGGCTGCTCGGGCGAAGCACGGAAAATGTCGCGCGCCATCGGCGACCACACCAGGGCATCGCCCTCCACCACGTACTCCCAGGTCCCAATGCGGGCAGCCCGGTTCGACAGCTCCAAGTCCTGCCGCGCTTTTTCCAGCGCCGCCTCGATCGACTTGCGCGCCGAAATGTCGGTGCGGATCGACACAAAGCGCTCGACCTCCCCATTCTCGTGGGTGAAAGGCGCGATCAGCGTGTCCACCCAATACAGGGCGCCCGACTTGGATCGATTGCAAATCTCCGCCCGCCACGAATGCCCGGCGCTGATGGTGGCCCACATGTCCCGCCAGAGCGACTCGGGGTGCACGCCGGAATTGACGATGCGGTGGTGTTCGCCGATCAACTCGTCGCGGGTGAAACCACTGATCGCGCAGAAGGCTTCGTTCACGTCGACGATGGTGCCGTCCGGCGCCGTCTGGCTGACGATGAAATGGTGCTTCAAGGTGCTCATCAGCACCTCGGCCTCGTTCAGCGCGGCGCGCAGCGCGGCCTGCGTTTGCACCTGCTCGGTGATGTCGGTGTGGATCACCATGAAGCCCATGCAATGCAAGGCTTCGTCCAGCATGGGCTGCAACTCCACGTTGGCCCAGTAATCGCGGCCAGCGGGGGCGCGGCGGGCGAGCACCACGTCGCAAGCGCTGTGCTGCGCCACCGCCGCAACCAACCGCGCCTGGGCCAGCGCGTTGGTGCTGGCACCTTCCTCCAGCACCCAAGGCAACTGCCCCACCGCGGCCTCCAACGTGCCGCCGGTGAGGCCCAGGTAAGCGTCGTTCACCCAGGTGATGCGACCGTTCAAGTCGGTGATGGCGACCGCGTTGTGGGTGCGCCGCGCCACCAGGGACAGGCGCTGCACGTCCTGCCCCAACTGGCGCATGCGTTGCAAAGTGCGGGCCCGGGTCCGCAGCAAGCGCAGGGCCAGGTAGGCCAACCCCAGACTGAACGACGCCCCGCTGAACCCCACCAGCCACGGCACCCGGTGGTCGACCAGCTCCATCAAATCGGGCGTGGCGCGGGCGTAAAAATCGAAACTGCGCCCCGCCAGCGTCAATTGCTCGTGGTACGCGGCCATGCCCAGCGCATGCCGGGCGGCCGCGCCTTGCGGCGCCTCGCCCTGCAAATCGGCGTTGGCGTCGTACACCACCACGCCCAGGTTGTCCGCCTCAGAGGCCTCCTGCAAATCCTGGCGCCCATTGGCCAGCGCTTGGCTGGCCCAGGGGTCCACCAACTCCAGGTCGGCGCGCAAGTCCAGCCCGGCCACGGCCGTCTGGATCAGATCGTGCGCCCGAAATGCGGTCACCACGTACCCCTGCAGCGTGGCCTCCCGGGCCATCGTGTCATCGGGCACACCACCGCCTTGGTACAGCGGCATGTAAAGCGCAAAGCTGTACCCGGCCTCGCTCACCTGGTACAGCCGCAAGGGGGCGGTCAGCGCAACCCGCCCGGTCAACGCGGCCAATTGCATCGCGGCAAAGCGGTCAGGCGACGTGGACAGCTCCAACCCCAACACATCCCGGTTGCGCTCCAGCGGCTCGGACAAATCGACGATGTAATGGTCGAACGACGGCTCACCCGCAGGAGGGCGCAGGTAGTGCAAACGGTAGTCGGGGTCGTCTTGACGGCGTTGTGCCAACCAGGCATCCAATTGATCGGCGGGCACCCGGGTCACATGGTTGATGGCGTACAGGTAGGGAAACTTGCCCGGCAAATCCACCGAATTCACAAAGGCACGGTACTCGGGCTCCGACACCCGATCGCTCGCGGCGTACAGCCCCCGGGCCGATTGCAGCAACGTCACCTGCCGCTCCAGCTCGCTTTGCAAAGCAAACTTGAACTGACGCGCCTGGCGGTGCAATTCCGCCTCCACCTGCGCCAGTTGATCGAGGTGCAGGCTCCGGGCCGCCACCGCCGTCAACACCAAACCCAGGCCCAGGATCAACAGCGGCACCGACCACAGCCGCCACCAGACGCCTGTGTCTCGAAGCACGCGCCAGGCCTGCACCTTCAGCCTCGTCCGCCCATCAACGCAGCACGCGTGCCAATTCGCTGGCCAAGGCCGCCGCCTCCAAGGGCTTGGGCACGAAACCATCGGCGCCCGCCGCGAGCAGGTTTTTGCGGTCGCTGGGCAGGTCGTGCGCCGTCACCATGATCACGGCCGTCTTCGGCCGACCCCGCCGTTCCAGTTCGCGCAGCTTGCCCAACACCTCCACGCCGTCCATCTCGGGCATGGTCACGTCGAGCAGCACCACGTCAAACCGCTGCGCATCCAACGCCTTCAGCGCCTTCACGCCGTCGGTCACCAAAGCTCCGGTATGGCCCATATCGCGCAAAATACGGGTGGCCAACCGCAAATTGACCGCGTTGTCGTCAGCGACCAGAATGTGCAAAGGCTTGACGGGAGGGTGCAGCGTGCTCATGCTCGGATTATGAGCCCAGCCCGCCCCCGAAATGAACTTTCTGGCCGCTGCGCGTTCTGAATTGATGGACGCTGTGTTGGCGTCGCTTTATCTTTTTTTGTCCCGCCCCGCTGCCCATGACTTTGCCCCGTCGCTCCCTTCTGCTCGCTGGCGCTGGCCTGCCTTTGGTGATGGCCGCTGCGGGCTGCACGTCCGCTGAAAGCGCCCCCGCGTCGCAATTCGTGCTGCTCGATGGCAGCCGCCTCACCACCGCCGACCTCAAAGGCAAAGTCACGCTGGTGAATTTCTGGGCCACCACCTGCGTTTCCTGCGTCAAGGAAATGCCAGCCCTGGTGGAAACGCACAACAAATACCACGCCCAAGGGTTCGAGACGGTGGCCGTGGCCATGAGTTACGACCCGACCGAATGGGTCGTCAACTTCGCCCAGTCACGCCAACTGCCGTTCAAGGTCGCGCTGGACAACACCGGACAACTGGCGCGCGACTGGGGCGACGTGAAGCTCACGCCCACCACGTACCTGGTGAACAAGCAGGGCCAAATCGTAAAACGCTACGTGGGCGAGCCCGATTTCGCCGCGCTGCACCAGCTGCTGGAAAAGCTGCTGGCGCAAGCCTGACACCCTTGGGCGCTGCGGTCCGGCACCCAGCGTCAGTTGCGGTAGGCGTCGTGGCAGGCCTTGCAACTGGCTGCCGTTTCGCCGAACGCTTTCTTCAGGGCATCCAGGTTGCCGGTCTTGGCAGCGGCATCCAGGGCGACGGTGGAAGCCATCAGGCGGTCTGCGGCGGCTTTCACCTTGTCCATCTCCCGCCAGACGGCAGGCTTGGCCTTGCTGGTGAGTTTCTCGGTCTCCGGGGTGAACCCGGCCCACGGCAACTTGCTCATCGTCAGCACCACGGCGGCATTCTCTTGCGCCACCGCCGCATCAAAGGGCACACGACCATTGGCCATCGCGCCGAGCCGGCTGAAATGGGTGCCCATCACCGACAACGCGCTCTGGCGGTACTTGACCGCATCCTCCGCCCGCTGGAACTGGGCTTGTGCGGCACCCGCCGCCAACGCAAACACCGCCGCCACACACGCGCATTGAACTTTCATGGATGCAACCTTTCCGATGGGAAGAAGACCAGGCATGCCGACACCGTGCCGGCTGCAATGAGGTACAGGTTTTATCATTAAAGTTCCGTGCTCACACGAGCATAGCCTTGGGGAGATGTTGCATGCGCCGCCTGAAAGTCTGGGACCTGCCCACCCGCCTGTTCCACTGGTCACTCGCCACGGCCGTGCTGGGCCTGATCGTCACCGGCAATGTGGGCGGCGGCTGGATGACGTGGCACCTGCGTCTGGGCTATCTGGTGCTCGGGCTGCTGGTGTTTCGGCTCGGGTGGGGCCTGCTCGGCGGTCACTGGACCCGCTTCAGCACCTTCATCTACAGTCCCGCGTCCACTTGGGCCTACCTGAAGGGCGAGCACAAACCTGCGGACGACATCGGCCACAACCCCTTGGGCGCGCTGTCGGTGTTTGCCATGTTGGCCGCGCTGGGCCTGCAAGTGGGCTCCGGCCTGTTCAGCGACGATGAGATCGCCTTCTTCGGGCCGCTGTCACCCCTGGTCAGCAGCGACACCGCCGCGCTCGCGACGCAGTACCACACCGAGTGGGGCAAACTGCTGCTGATCGCGCTGCTGGTGCTGCACGTGGCGGCGGTGCTTTACCACCAACTGCTCAAAGGTGAAGCCTTGGTCAATGCCATGTGGCATGGCCACAAATCGGTGAACGACCCGTCGGGCTTGCTGCCCGCCGCGCTGGACGGCTGGCCGCAACGGCTGCTGGCGCTGGCCGTGGCCACCGGCAGTGGGGCGCTGAGTTGGTGGATCGTGTCGTTGGGACCCGCGTGAGCCGTGATCGCGTATATTGCGGCCATGAGTGAGCACGGCTTGGCGCTCGGCGAGACCCCGCAGGCGCCCGACATTCGCATCGAAGTGGTGACGGAGCTGCCCCAACTGGGGTGGATTCGGGAATTGTTTCTGGAGTACCAGCAAGACATCGGTGTCGACCTCTGCTTCCAGGGGTTTGCCGACGAACTGGCTCAATTGCCTGGCGCCTACCAGGCGCCCTATGGCGTGCTGCTGCTCGCCTTCATAGATGGTCAACCCGCCGGCTGCTGCGCGCTGCGCCCCCTGCTGGACAGCGACCACACCAACGCCTGTGAGATGAAGCGGCTGTTCGTGCGCCGCGCCTTCAGGGGCTTTGGCTTGGGGCGGCTGTTGGTAGACGACACCTTGCTGCACGCCCGCCAAGCCGGCTACGACCGCATGCTGCTCGACACGCTGAGCGACATGGAGGCGGCGCGCGCCCTGTATGCGGAAGTGGGGTTTGAGGAGATTGCTCCCTATTACCACAACCCGCTACCGGGCGCGCACTACCTCAAGGTCGAACTCTGATCAAGCCTGCTGCGCTTGGGCCAACAGGGTGGCGGCGTCGCTGACCTCAAACTGGCCCGGCCCTTCGACGTTCAACGTCTTGACGACGCCGTCTTTCACCAGCATGGAATAGCGGTTGCTGCGCAGGCCCAGGCCACGCGCGGTCAGGTCCAACGTCAAGCCGGTGGCCTGCGCAAATTCGGCGCTGCCATCGGCCAGCATGCGCACCTTGCCGTTCACCTGCTGGTCACGGCCCCATGCGCCCATCACGAACACATCGTTCACGCTGACACACCAGATCTCGTCCACCCCCGCCTTTTTGAAGGCGTCATGGTGCTCGACAAAGCCCGGCACGTGCTTGGCGGAACAAGTGGGCGTGTAAGCGCCCGGCACCGCAAACAAGGCGATGGTCTTGCTGGCGGTGGCTTTCGCCACGTCCACCGGGTTCGGGCCCAGGCTGCAACCGCCACCCTCCACTTCCACAAACTCCATCAGCGTGAGGGCTGGCAATCGGTCTCCGACCTGAATCATGGCGATCTCCTTGAGCGGGCCCCTTCGGGCACCTGGGTAAGGCGACCTGGCCCCCATGGCCAGGTCGCGGTGAAAAGGCGAAAAAAAACGACCGAGATTGTCGGTCGTTTTTTCACTTTCTGCCCGAGGGCAGTAGAACAGGCTTACACCAGTGCGGCCTTTTGGACCAGGCGGGTGGCAACCCAGTTCTTCGTCTTGGACAGCGGGCGGCTTTCGGTGATCTCGATGATGTCACCCAGCTTGTACTCGCTGTTTTCGTCGTGCGCGTGGTACTTGCTCGACTTGATCACGATCTTGTCGTAGAGCTCGTGCTTCACACGACGCTCGACCAGCACCGTCACGGTCTTGGCGCGCTTGTCGCTGACGACCTT
>JACCDQ010460222.1_pt1 | contig 14317 bp, 8 predicted proteins | sample 7446031 | NCBI WGS metagenome assembly JACCDQ01 (sample SAMN15323442, study PRJNA562643) | freshwater metagenome | isolation source: river surface water | place: USA:Blue River Watershed | collected 2017-08-17 | reverse complement strand
CCATGTGTTTGCGCCGCAAGGCGCGACGCGAATCGTGGTGGTGGATGCGCTGGCACATGCAGGCGAAACCCAAGAGGCCGGCGGTCGTTTGACGGCACCGATGGCAGGCAAGGCGGTGTCGTTTGCGGTGAAGGCGGGCGAGAAGGTCAAAGCGGGTCAAGCCTTGGCTGTGATGGAAGCGATGAAAATGGAGCACACCATCGCCGCTCCGGCCGATGGTGAAGTGTTGGAATTGCTCTACGCCCCAGGCGACCAAGTGGCCGAAGGTGAAGAACTGTTGAAATTGAAAGTGTGACCATGTTGAAGTCTTTGCCGCACCGTGTGCGATTGATTGATGTGGGCCCTCGTGATGGCCTGCAAAACGAAAAGCAACCTGTGCCTGCTGCCGTCAAGGTGGAGCTGGTGCATCGCTTGCAAGCGGCAGGGCTGAAAGAAATTGAAGTCACCAGTTTTGTCTCGCCCAAGTGGGTGCCACAAATGGCCGACAACGCCGAGGTGATGGGAGGCGTGAAACGCCAAGCCAGCGTTCGCTACTCGGTGCTCACGCCCAACTTGCAGGGGTTCGAAGCGGCGTTGAAAACCCAACCCGATGAGATCGTGGTGTTTGGTGCCGCCAGTGAAGCCTTCAGCCAAAAGAACATCAACTGTTCCATCGCAGAAAGCATCGAACGGTTTGCGCCGGTGGTGAAGGCTGCGCGTGATGCGGGCATCGCCGTGCGGGGCGCCATGAGCTGCACGGTGGGCTGCCCGTATGAAGGTGACATCGCCCCTGAGCGCGTGGCCTATTTGGCGGGCTTGATGAAAAGCATTGGCGTCCAACGCGTTGACGTGGCCGACACGATTGGGGTGGGCACGCCGCGCAAGGTGCAAGCGGCGATGGAGGCGACCCTGAAGCACTACGCACTCAACGATGTGTCAGGCCACTTTCATGACACCTATGGCCAAGCCCTGAGCAACACTTTGGCGGCGTTGGAGATGGGGGTGTGGAACTTCCAGTCGTCCGTGGCGGGCTTGGGTGGATGCCCGTATGCCAAGGGCGCCACCGGCAATGTGGCCACCGAAGATGTGGTGTTCATGCTGCAAGGCATGGGCATCGACACCGGTATTGATTTGGATGCCTTGATCGATGCAGGAGTCTTCATCAGCCAAGTTTTGGGACGTGAAACCAATTCCCGTGTCGCACGCGCGGTTTTGAACAAGCGCGCGGCGTGAGACTGGCGCGGTCGCCGACAATTCACCCCATGTGTGGAAGTGAACTCACCCCCAAACCTCGAGGCCTGTCCCCCTCAGACTTGCGGTTACAAGCGCAGGTCCCCCGTGTGTTGGCCAATCCTGATGTGCCTCCGTCCCCTTGTATCTCCGTGTGTTTGATGTCGGACGATGCCACCGCGTGTGTGGGATGCTGGCGCACACTCGATGAAATTGGTGGATGGGCGCATCGCTCACCTGAGGAAAAACGCGCCGTCTGGCAGTCGATTGGTCAGCGCCTTGCGGCGCGTGCTGCCTCGGCCTGAAGGTAGCCATTAGGATCGGGGTCATGAGAACCATCACCTGCTACCTCGATTTCATCTCTCCCTATGCCTACCTCGCTTTCGAGGCCCTGCCCACCAGCTTGATGGGCGTGAGCCATCGGGTGGTTTACAAACCGGTGCTGTTTGCTGGCATGCTGAAACACCATGGGCAATTGGGCCCTGCTGAAATTTCGGGAAAGCGCGAGTGGACCTATCGCCAAGTGGTGTGGCAAGCCAAGCAATTGGATGTGCCGTTTGCGATGCCAGCTTCCCACCCCTTCAACCCTTTGGCTTTGTTGCGATTGGCTGTGGCTTGCAGTGCCGATGGCGAACCTAATCGCTACGTGTGCGAAACCATCTTCAAACACGTGTGGCAAGGTGGGGCTGCGGCTGATGATGCGGCTCGCGTGCAAGCGCTGACGCAACAGCTGGCGCCACAGCGTGCTGTCGATACACCGGAGGTGAAAGCTCAGCTCAAAGCCAACACCGAAGAGGCGATTGCGCGGGGTGCTTTCGGTGTGCCAACCTTCTGTGTAGACGATAAATTGTTCTGGGGCTTGGATGCGCTGCCCATGATGCGTGCCTACCTTGATGGAGATCAATGGTTTGATTCGGCATGGGATGCAGCCGCAAGCATCCAGCAAGGCGTGAAGCGTTGAATGGAGGACTTGCTTTTCGAAGTGCCCCATGCCCAACGCCTTTAATTTTTCTGCCTCTCCATTTGACTGTCTCAGTCCCGACGAACAACGGTTGGTGCGCGACAACGTGGATGTCGCGTATTACCCCGAAGGCGAAACCATTTTGGAAATGGGAAGTGCGCCCTCGCATTTGTTTGTCATCATCAAGGGCTTTGTCACGCAATATGAAGGCGATGAAGTCATCACCACGTACGGGCCGGACGATACCTTTGACGGTCGCGGCTTGGTGGCAGGCAAGACCAGTAGCCGCTTTGTGGCGCAAGAAGAAGTGGTGTGTTACCAGCTGGCACGCCAAGCCGTCACCGGCTTGATCGCAGACAACGCCACCTTCGGCGCTTTGTTGTTTTCCGACCTGAGCAACAAGCTCACTGCGTTATCGCAACGCCAAAGTCAGCATGAACTGCAGTCACTCACCCTGTCGCGGGTGGATGAAGCCTTTGTTCGTCCAGCCCATTTTGTGGAGATGGATGCAGACGTGTTTTCTGTGGTGCAGGTTCTGCAGACGCAACGCACCAAGAGTGTGTTGGTCAAAGACCGATCAACCACACCCGAACGCTTGGGCGTATTCACGGCGTCAACCTTGCAGCGCGCGATTCTGAACGGGACGCCGTTGGAACAGCAAAAAGTGGGGGATCTGGCCAACTTTGATCTCATTGCCATCCGTCCGTCTGATCAAGTGGGTGATGCACTGGCGCTGTTGCAGCGTCACCGTGTGCACCGCTTGGTGGTGAAGGATGGCGAGCAGGTGCACGGGGTGCTAGAAGCGCTGGACTTGTTCAGCTTCTTGTCCAACCACTCGCACCTGATCACCGTGCAAGTGGAGGCCGCGGTCGATGTTGAAGGATTGGCGCAAGCGGCGTCGCAAATTACCCGCATGGTCACGACCTTGCATCGCAGTGGCACACGGGTGAGTTTGATTGCGCGCTTGGTGCAAGACTTGAATGCGCGTTTGTTTGAGCGCGCGTGGCAATTGATCGCCCCAGCCGACTTGGTGGCCAACAGTTGTTTGTTTGTGATGGGCAGCGAAGGACGTGGCGAGCAGCTCCTCAAAACCGATCAAGACAACGGCCTGATCTTGCGCGATGGCTACACCCCACCGCAGAATCTGGACGACATCTGCCAACACTTTTCAGCTGCCTTGCGTGATTTTGGTTACCCCGAGTGCCCAGGCCACATCATGGTCAGCAACCCGATGTGGCGTAAAAGCGCTTACGAGTTTGGCCAAATGGTGCAGAAGTGGTTGCTCATGCCTGATGCGACCAGTTTGATGAACTTGGCCATCTTTCTCGATGCGCATGCCGTGTGCGGCGATGCCCATTTGTTACAAGATGCGCAGCAGGTCTTGCAACGCTTGGCCACCGACAACGATGCCATGTTGGCTCGCTTTGCCGCCTCGATCGATGCGTTTGGCGACAGCCAAGGCTGGTGGAACCGCCTGCTGGGCTTGAATGATCAGCAAGGCTTGCATCTCAAGAAAGAGGGCATCTTCCCGTTGGTGCATGGCGTACGCAGCCTGGCCTTGGCCGAGCATTTGAAAGAAACCAGCACGACGGCCCGCATTGACGTTTTGGTGGCAAAGGGGGTCATCACTTCTGCGCTGGGGACTGACCTCACGCAGAGTTTGCATTTCTTGATGGGCTTGAAGCTCAAAGCCGGACTGACCGAAATCGAAACCCAGCGTGAGGTCTCGGGCTTGGTGGAGGTGGGCAGGCTTTCCACACTGGAGCGTGATTTGTTGAAAGACGCACTCGGGGTGGTCAAGCATTTCAAAGCCTTGCTGCGCAGTCGCTTCAAACTTGATTCGCTCTGATGCCGTCGATTTTTTCTCCGTTGTCGTGGTGGCGCTCTCTGAAACGTGAGTGGTTGATTTATCACCTGGGCTTGCCCGAGTTTCGGTTCATGTTTGACAAGCCGCCCCCCAATGAGTGGGTGTCGCTGGACTGTGAGACCACTGGTTTGAATGTGGGCACGGACGAAATCATTTCCATCGGAGCCGTGCGCATCGTGGGGAACAAGATCATGACCAGTGAGCGCTTTGAAGTGCTGGTGCGACCCGAGCGCGGTGTGTCGGCCGACAGTGTGCGCATCCATCGTTTGCGCGAGCAAGACGTGGCGCAAGGTTTGTCCGCTGACGAGGCCATGAAGCAACTCATGCGCTTCATTGGCAGCAGGCCCTTGGTGGGCTATTACTTAGAGTTTGATGTGGCGATGTTGAACAAGGCCATTTGGCCTATGTTGGGACAAGGCCTGCCACAGCCGGCCATTGAAGTGTCAGCGATGTATTACGACTACAAGTTCCGCCAGATGCTGCCCTACGAGCAACAAACCAACCCCAATATCGACTTGCGCTTTGCCACGTTGATGGCTGATTTGGATTTACCCGTACGCGATGCGCATGATGCGCTGAACGATGCGGTGATGGCCGCCATGGCCTTCATTAAATTACGTCAATTGCGCGGCGACAAGGCATAAAAAAACCGGACCGTCCGTGAAGGAGGTCCGGTTGTTTCGCAGAGCGCGCCTGGCGCTCTGACGAGAGGCAGATCAGTGACCCGATGCGCCTGCGGCACCGAAGCCAGTCTCTGAACGCACTTGCTGCGCAGCGAATGCAGCACGTTCTTTCTTGGCTTGTTCGCTGTTGTCCAAGATAGAGAACAACCACACGCCCACGAAGCCAATGGTCATCGAGAACAGGGCCGGTGAGCTGTATTGGAACCAAGCTGAACCTTTGGGATAACCCAGAGTAGCTTCCCACACCGCAGGTGACACAACGGTCAATACGACTGAGGAGATGAGGCCCAAGAAGCCGCCAATCACTGCGCCTTTGGTGGTGCAGTCTTTCCACAGCACAGACATGAACAACACAGGGAAGTTCGCAGAGGCTGCAATCGCAAAGGCCAAGGCCACCATGAAGGCGATGTTTTGCTTCTCGAAGGCGATGCCCAAGACCACGGCAATGATGCCCAATGCAATGGTGGTGATGCGTGAGACGCGCAGTTCAGCTGCACTGTCTGCCTTGCCTTCTTTGAAGACGGTGGCATACAAGTCGTGCGACACCGCGGATGCGCCAGACAGTGTCAAGCCCGCCACCACAGCCAAGATGGTTGCGAAGGCCACCGCAGAGATGAAGCCGAAGAACACGTCACCGCCTACGGCTTTCGCCACCAGCACCGCCGCCATGTTGTTACCACCGGCTTTGAGTTGTGCACCCAAGTCAGCGTCGGTCATCACCAAGGTGATGGCGCCGAAACCGATGATGAAGATCAGCACGTAGAAGTAGCCGATCCAGGTGGTCGCCCAGAACACAGATTTGCGTGCTTCTTTGGCGTCAGGCACCGTGAAGAAGCGCATCAAGATGTGGGGCAAGCCTGCGGTGCCGAACATCAACGCCATACCAAAAGAGATGGCAGAGACGGGGTCCTTGATGAATCCGCCTGGGCCCATGATGGACAAGCCCACTTTGGCGGGATCTGTGGCGTTGGCTTTTTCCAAGGCGGCAGATGCAGCAGCGGCCGCTTCGGGGGTAGCCGCTGCGGCAGCAGACGCGGTGGCTGCTGCAATCGCAGCTTCTTTGGCGGTGGCCGCAAACGCGGTCTTCACTTCAACGCCTTTGGCGAACAAGGCCTCAGGGCTAAAGCCAAATTGCGACAGAACCATGAAGGCCATGAACGTCACACCGGACAACAGCATGATGGCTTTGATGATTTGCACCCAGGTGGTGGCCGTCATACCGCCGAACAACACATAGATCATCATCAAGGCACCGACCAACACCACGGCCACCCAGTAGTCCAAGCCGAACAGCAGCTTGATGAGGGAGCCTGCGCCCACCATCTGAGCGATCAGATAGAAGGCCACCACCACCAAAGTGCCAGAGGCAGCAAAGGCGCGGATGGGGGTTTGCTTGAAGCGGTAACCTGCGACGTCGGCAAAGGTGAACTTGCCCAAGTTACGCAGACGCTCGGCCATCAAGAAGGTGATCACGGGCCAACCGACCAAGAAGCCGATGGAGTAGATCAAACCGTCATAGCCCGATGCCATCACAGCAGCGGAAATGCCGAGGAACGACGCGGCAGACATGTAGTCGCCCGCAATCGCCAAGCCGTTTTGGAAGCCGGTGATGCCGCCGCCCGCAGTGTAGAAATCAGCCGCTGATTTGGTTTTGGCTGCAGCCCACTTGGTGATGCCCAAGGTGGCAATCACGAATGCGCCGAACATGATGATGGCGGTCCAGTTGGTGGCTTGCTTGGTGGTGACACCCAAGTCGCCACCGGCTGCGAAAGCGGTGCCTGCAGCCAGCGCCAAGAAGGCGCCTAAGAGCGTGGAGATCTTTTTCATTTGGTGACATCCTCCAAAATTTCTTTGGTCAAGGTGTCGTATTCGCTGTTCGCACGGCTCACGTAGATGCCCGTGATCACGATGGTGAACACGATCACGCCCATGCCGAGGGGAATACCCACGGTTGTGACGCCAGCACCTGTGGGTTGTGCCAGAAACGGTTTGTTAAATGCAATCAATGCGATGTAGCCGTAGTACACGACCAACATCAACACGGCGAGGAACCAGCCGAAGCCGCTGCGTTTGGCGCGCAGCTCTTTGTACTTCGGGTGGTTCTGGATCTTGTCGACCACTGGATCACTCATTGTTCTCTCCCATTTGGATATCGAAAAACGCAAGAAAGGAGACTCCTTTCATTGGCCAGGAGATTGTGGGAACAAGGACTGACCAAGCCCTTACGACTTATATGGTTATCGAGGTCTTTTCCGGTGAGAGGAACTCACAGAAGAAAGAAATTTAGTCGGTGTAAACCCTTAAACCAGAAGGGGGAGTTTTGCTGAATTTGGGCTGAACTTTGGGGTCTTTTCCCGCATCGAGAAATTTCATGTCCGGGTTATCACTGAATTGCATGAGCCCCTACATTTTGTGGGCCTAAATTTGTATACATAGGAGTCAGAAATCGGTCAGCAAGCACCGAGATAGTTGCGCGGCACAGAACCCAGTCAGGGGGCTGGGAAAACAGTCTAAGGAGACGATTACATGGCAACTTTAGAAGCAGAACGCCCGATGTCGGCGGAAGAGAAGAAGGTTATTTTTGCCTCTTCTCTGGGTACCGTTTTCGAGTGGTACGACTTTTATCTTTACGGTTCATTGGCCGCCATCATTGCGAAGCAATTCTTCAGCGGCTTGGATGAAGGCTCCGCTTTCATTTTTGCGTTGTTGGCTTTCGCAGCTGGCTTCATCGTGCGTCCATTTGGTGCGATCGTTTTCGGTCGTTTGGGCGACATGATCGGTCGCAAGTACACCTTCTTGGTCACCATCTTGCTGATGGGCGCCTCGACATTCATCGTGGGTATCTTGCCCAACTACGCCAGCATTGGTGTGGCCGCTCCCGTCATCTTGATCGGCTTGCGTCTGTTGCAAGGCTTGGCTTTGGGTGGTGAGTACGGTGGCGCTGCTACCTATGTGGCTGAGCACGCTCCACACGGCAAGCGTGGCGCTTACACCGCTTGGATTCAAACCACTGCAACCTTGGGCTTGTTCCTGTCGTTGATGGTGATTCTGGGCACCCGTACCATGGTGGGCGAAGAGGCTTTCGCTGATTGGGGTTGGCGTGTTCCATTCATTGTTTCGATCGTGATGTTGGCAATTTCCGTTTACATCCGTTTGAGCATGAACGAATCTCCAGCTTTCCAGAAAATGAAGGCTGAAGGCAAGACCTCCAAGGCGCCTCTGTCTGAGTCATTCGGTCAATGGAAAAACTTGAAGATCGTGATCTTGGCATTGTTTGGTCTCGTGGCCGGACAAGCTGTGGTGTGGTACTCAGGTCAGTTCTACGCTTTGTTCTTCTTGACGCAAGCGTTGAAGGTGGACGGTGCGACAGCCAACATCATGGTTGCTCTGTCGTTGATCATCGGCACACCTTTCTTTGTGATCTTCGGCTCACTGTCTGACAAGTTTGGCCGCAAGCCATTCATCATGTTGGGCTGCTTGTTGGCCGTGTTGACTTACTTCCCTGTGTTTGAGTCATTGACCAAAGCTGCCAACCCAGACTTGTATGCTGCTCAACAAGCCAACAAAGTGGTGGTTACTTCTGACGTGAATGAATGTTCATTCCAGTTCAACCCCACAGGTACGGTGAAGTTCACTAGCTCATGCGATATCGCTAAGCAAGTGTTGGCATCAAGCTCAGTGAGCTATGAAAACGTCGCAGGTGCCGCAGGCACGGTTGCAACGATCAAGATTGGTGACGTTGAAATTCCAAGCTACAGCTCCAAAGGTTTGCCAGCTGACGAAGCCAAGGCCAAGTCTGCTGAATTCCGCAAGGCAGTGGCTGAAGCTCTGAAAGCCGCCGGCTATCCAGCCAAAGCTGACATGGCTAAGTTTGACAAAGTCAAAGTGGTCATCATCTTGAGCTACTTGGTTATTTTGGTGACCATGGTTTACGGCCCAATTGCTGCGATGTTGGTGGAAATGTTCCCCACACGCATCCGTTACACCTCCATGTCTCTGCCTTACCACATTGGTAACGGCTGGTTCGGCGGCTTGATGCCCACTACCGCTTTCGCGATCGTGGCTCAAACCGGCAACATGTACAACGGCTTGTGGTACCCCATCATCATCGCTGGCATGACCTTCGTCATCGGCATGTTGTTTGTGAGAGAAACCAAAGACGTCGACATTTACGCTGACGACTAAGCTCTGTAAGCTACCTAGGGTGACCTAGGTGCTACATTCAAGCCCTCCCTGGTGGAGGGCTTTTTACTGATTTCGGAGATTGGATATGTTGAAAATTTTTGTGGGTTTTGTGATCTTCGCTGCACTGGCCATGTTCGTCATCATGCAAGGTGGTGACAGCTTGGATATGGGGGGCGAAAAGCACGGCGCTGAAGCAGTGCATGCACCTGCTGAAGCTGCATCGGTGGCCGCATCTGCAGCCTCTGCTGACGCATCTGCTGCCAAGTAATTCCAAGTTACTGATGCAGTCAAAACGCCACGGCTTGTCCGTGGCGTTTTGCTTTGCGCTCCGCCTGCTGAGCAATGCCCCGACGCCCCTGAAGGGTTGGACGACTCTCTAGAATATTTGCCACACTTCAAAAGGCCCCGCCATGACAGGCAGCATTCGTATCCGTGGCGCACGCCAGCACAACCTCAAAAACTTAGACCTCGACATTCGCACCGGCGAACTCACCGTAGTCACCGGCCCCAGTGGCTCGGGCAAATCGAGTTTGGTGTTTGACACCTTGTATGCCGAAGGCCAACGCCGCTATGTCGAAACTTTCAGCGCCTACGCGCGTCAGTTTCTAGACCGCATGGACCGTCCAGCGGTGGACAAAGTTGAAGGCGTGCCTCCCGCGATTGCGATCGACCAAACCAACCCTGTGCGCAGCTCGCGCTCCACCGTGGGCACGATGACCGAGCTGAACGACCACCTGAAGTTGTTGATGGCGCGTGCCGGCCATTTGTTTGACCGCCAAACTGCGCAGCCTGTGCAGCACGACACACCGCAAACCATTTATGCCGAGTTGCAACGTCGGTGCGCTGCGCAGTCACAAGACCCGCGTCTGATCATGACGTTTCCGGTGGAGTTGCCAGCCAACACCACGCCGGCCGAGGTGGAACAGTGGCTCAGCGCCAGTGGCTTCACCCGTGTTCATGCCGAGCGCGAGGTGGCCACGCCCACCGGCCCGCGCAAAGTGCTGGATGTGGTGGCCGATCGTTTCAAGATCGGCAACACCGAACAAGCCCGCGTGGTCGAAGCGATTGAGCTGGCCATCAAGCGTGGCGGCGGTCGGTTGAATGTGTATTGGTCTTTGGACGCTGACGCCACGCCGGAGTTGTGGCGCTTCTCCACCGGCTTGCATTGCCCCGACAGTGACTTGCGCTACACCGACCCAATTCCGTCGATGTTCTCGTTCAATTCCGCGGTGGGCGCGTGCGAGACCTGCCGCGGCTTTGGCCGCGTGATTGGGGTCGACTACGGCTTGGTGATTCCCAACGAGAAACTCACCTTGCGTGCGGGGGCCATCAAAACCATCCAGACCCCAGCGTGGGTGGAGACACAAGACGACCTGATGCGCCACGCCGAAGCCGAAGGCATTCCGCGTGACACGCCTTGGTACAAGCTGAGTCAAGAGCAGAAAGACTGGGTCATCCACGGCTCGCCGTTGTGGAAAGGTAAATGGAACCACCAGTGGTACGGCATCAAACGCTTCTTTGAATATTTGGAGAGCAAGGCCTACAAGATGCACATCCGTGTGCTGCTGTCTAAGTACCGCAGCTACACGCCGTGCGGGGCGTGCGCCGGCGCGCGCTTGAAGACCGACAGCTTGCTGTGGCGCATCGGCACCAAAGCCCATGCCGATGCGGTGTTGCCGCCCGCCAAGCGCTTCATGCCACAAGGCGTGCAATGGACGCGCGCGCAACTCGAAGCCATGCCAGGCCTTTGCTTGAATGACTTGATGCTGCTACCCATCGATAAGCTGCATCAGTTCTTCAATGCCACGCAGGTGGATGTAGCGGGCGCCGATGCGCAAGCCTTGCATTTGCTGATGGACGAAATTCGCACGCGCTTGAAATACCTCAGCGATGTGGGCATTGGCTACCTCACGCTCGATCGTCAAAGTCGCACCTTGAGCGGTGGCGAAGTGCAGCGTATCAACCTGACCACGGCCTTGGGTACTTCACTGGTCAACACTTTGTTTGTATTGGATGAGCCCAGTATTGGCTTGCACCCGCGCGACATGAATCGCATCAACGAAGCCATGCTGCGCCTGCGCAATGCGGGCAATACGCTGGTGGTGGTGGAGCATGACCCGGCGGTCATGCTGTGTGCCGACCGCATCATCGACATGGGCCCCGGCCCGGGTGTACGCGGTGGGCAGATTGTGTTTGATGGCAGCACCGAAGCTTTGAAGTCAGCAGACACCTTGACCGGTGCTTACTTGGGCGCACGCAAAACCATTGGTTTGGGGCTCAAGCGGTTGGTCACCGACAACACGCCACGCTTGATCTTGGAAGGCGCGCGCGAACACAACCTGCAAAACCTGAGCATTGAATTTCCGCTGCAGCGCTTGGTGTGCATCACGGGCGTCAGCGGCTCAGGCAAGTCGACCTTGATCCAAGACGTGCTCACCCCCGCCCTCATGCGTCACTTTGGCCGCGCCACAGAAACACCCGGTGCCCATGACCGCTTGCTCGGCGCAGACTACCTCAGCGATGTGGTGTTTGTGGATCAGTCGCCGATTGGTAAAACTGCACGCTCGAATCCCGCCAGCTACGTGGGGGCCTGGGACGCTGTTCGAGAAATTTTTGCAGTGGCACCACTCTCCAAGCAACGTGGCTACACCGCCTCGAAGTTCAGTTTCAACAGCGGCGATGGCCGTTGCCCCACCTGTGGCGGTTCGGGTTTTGAACACGTCGAGATGCAGTTCTTGAGCGATGTGTATTTGCGTTGTCAAGATTGCAATGGTCAACGTTATCGGCCTGAAATTCTCGAAGTCAAAATCGAGCGCCATATTCGTGGCGCGGTTGCGGGGGTGACGGCGCAGCGACATTCTGAGCACAGCGAAGAGGAGCAAGACGTTGCCCCCGCAGCCGCGACACGAATCTCGCTCAACGTGGCGGACGTGTTGGAGTTGACAGTCGGGGAGGCTCTGGAGATTTTTGCGAATGACCGAGAGGTTGTGCGTACGCTGCAACCGATCGTGGACGTTGGGTTGGACTACGTGAAGTTGGGTCAACCCGTGCCTACACTCAGTGGCGGTGAAGCACAGCGTTTGAAACTCGCCGGTTTCTTGGCCGAAGCCGCCAAGGCCAAAACATCGAGCAAGCAAACCTTGGCCAAAAAAGGCGTGCTGTTCTTGTTCGACGAACCCACCACGGGATTGCACTTTGACGACATCGCCAAACTCATGCGCGCCATGCGCCGTTTGCTGGAAGATGGCAATTCGCTCATCGTGATTGAGCACAACCTCGACGTCATTCGTGCCAGCGATTGGTTGATTGACCTCGGCCCCGAAGGCGGTGATGCCGGTGGTTTATTGGTGGCAGAAGGCACGCCTGAAGAAGTGCGCCTGCATCCGACCTCACACACGGGCAAGGCTTTGCGTGACTACGCCGAGTCGATGGGCGCGGTCTATGAGGTAGATGCGGTCAAGGCCTCCAAAGCCTTGGTGGCTTCGGAACACGCAGCGGCGTATGCAACTGCGAACGCGGGTGCAATTCAAATCATCAACGCCAAAGAACACAACCTTAAAAATCTGAGCGTCGACATTCCGCGCGGTAAGTTCAATGTCATCACCGGCGTGTCGGGTTCGGGCAAGTCCACGCTTGCCTTTGACATTTTGTTCAACGAAGGCCAGCGCCGTTATTTGGAAAGCCTCAACGCCTACGCGCGCAGCATCGTGCAGCCCGCAGGACGTCCCGAGGTGGATGCGGTGTTTGGCATTCCCCCCACCGTGGCGATTGAGCAGCGTTTGAGCCGCGGCGGGCGCAAGTCCACCGTGGGCACCACCACCGAGGTGTGGCACTTTTTGCGTTTGCTCTACGTCAAGCTTGGCACCCAGCACTGCACACATGACGGTGCGGCGGTGCAGCCACAAACACCCGAGCGCATTGCGGCGCAGCTGATGCGCGAGTTCAAAGGTCAACACATTGGTTTGATGAGTCCTTTGGTGATGAACCGCAAAGGTGTGTACACCGAGCTGGCGGATTGGGCGCGTCCCCGTGGCTACACCCACTTGCGTGTGGATGGTCACTTCTTGCCCACCAACGGTTTTCCGCGTTTGGACCGTTTCAAGGAACACACGATTGAGCTGCCTGTGGCCAGCTTGGTGGTGTCTGCCGAGAACGAGGCGCAGCTGCGCCAAGCGTTGACCACGGCGCTCGAGCATGGCAAAGGCGTGGTCCACGTGTTGAGCCAGTTGGATGGCTTGCGCGAGGCCATGGAGGCCGGCACTGAGACCAACAGCATTGGTCGTTTGGACGTGTTCTCCACCTTGCGCGCGTGCCCTGTGTGCGCCACGTCGTATGCCGAGTTGGACCCGCGCTTGTTCTCGTACAACAGCAAGCACGGCTGGTGCCCCGACTGTGTGGGCACGGGCGTGAAGCTCAACAAAGACCAGCGCAAGGTGTTGGACGATTCGGTGCGTGACGACAAAGACAAAGGCCGCGAGCAAACCTTTGCTGAACCCGATGTGGAAGATTTGGTCGACGTCGCATGCCCCACTTGCGAAGGCACGCGCTTGAATGCCACCGCACGCGCAGTGAAGTTTGCGGGCGTAGGCATCACCGATGTGGCGCGTTTGAGCGTGACCGAGATTCGCAAGTGGGTTGAGAAGCTCGTCATGAGCGGGCGCGATGCTGACATTGCGCGCGACCTGATTCCTGAAATCAAGAGCCGCTTGGAGTTCTTGGAGCAAGTGGGCTTGAACTACCTCACACTCGACCGAGGTGCACCCACCTTGAGTGGTGGCGAGGCGCAGCGCATTCGCTTGGCGGCGCAATTGGGCAGCAACTTGCAAGGCGTGTGTTACGTGTTGGACGAACCCACCATTGGCTTGCATGCGCGCGACAACCAAATTTTGCTGAACGCCTTGCATTTGCTCAGCGACAAAGGCAACACCTTGGTGGTGGTGGAGCATGACGAAGACACCATTCGCCGCGCTGACCACATCATCGACATCGGTCCGAGTGCGGGCAAGCGCGGAGGGCGATTGATGGGTGAGGGTTCTGTGAAGGACATCACGTCGCAAGACGAGTCGCAGACGGGACGCTATTTGTTGCATGCGATGCGGCATCCGCTGCAGGCGCGGCGCGCTGTTGCCTCTCCCGGCAACACGTCATCCTCCTCCGAAAGTTTGTCTCTCAACTGGCTCTCGCTCGAATGTGCCTCGATGCACAACTTGAATGACGTGAGCGTGGATATTCCACTCAAGCGGTTGGTGGCAGTGACCGGTGTTTCAGGTTCTGGCAAATCCACGCTCGCGCGCGATGTGTTGTTGCACAACGTGGCGGCCGCGGTGGTGCAACGTTCGACACAAGCAGGGCGCAAGCTCGATGAAGAAGGCAAACATCCGACTTGGGTGGGCTGCACTGGCTTGGATGGCT
>JACCDQ010867230.1_pt1 | contig 14318 bp, 9 predicted proteins | sample 7446031 | NCBI WGS metagenome assembly JACCDQ01 (sample SAMN15323442, study PRJNA562643) | freshwater metagenome | isolation source: river surface water | place: USA:Blue River Watershed | collected 2017-08-17 | reverse complement strand
TGGGCAAGGACTACCCTTTGCCCGTGGTGGACCACGCCTTGGCCCGAGAAAAAACCCTGGAGCGCTACGGGCTGGTGAAAAAGTCTTGATCTGACACGTCAACCCATAAGGCGCACAAAGCCGTTGATCAAACCGACCAGTTCGGCCTCGTCGTAGGGCTTGCCAAGGTAATGATCCACGCCCAGCACGCGGGCATGATCGCGGTGTTTGTCGGCGGTACGTGAGGTAATCATCACCACCGGCAGGTCGGCCCAGCGCGGCTCAGCCCGCAGCAAGCGAACCAATTCAAAGCCGTCCATGCGCGGCATTTCGATGTCGGACAACACCACAGCGGGCATTTCCTCGCGCAAACGGTCCAAGGCCTGGAAGCCATCGGCCGCCAAAGCCACGCGGAAACCTTCGCGCTGTAGCAAACGCTGCGTCACACGGCGCACCGTGATCGAATCGTCCACCACCAGCACCAGCGGCGCGTCTGCGCCTTTGTGAGGCTGGCTGTTGCTTGCCTGTCCACCCTGGGTAACCGCATCGCGTTGTTGGCGAGCCCATGCGCGGGCCGTTAGACCGTAAATCGATGCCAAGGCCACGGGGTTGTATATCAATGCCACTGCCCCCGAGGCCAGCACGGCTGCCCCTGACAAACCAGGCATTTGCGCAAGCTGCGGCCCCAAGGGTTTAACGACCACTTCTTGGTGGCCCAGCACTTCATCCACGTGCCACGCCACCTGCTGGCCCGCGCTCTTGAACACCAGAACGGGCCAGGTTTTGGCTTGTCGGGCGAGGGGGTCTTGGCTCTCGGCCGACAACTCCAGCAATGCACCGCCCCAGTAAAAGGGCATCAAATCGCCTGCTTCGCGCCACTGCCCGCTGACATAGGCGGCCGTGAGTTCGGGCGCATGCGCGCGCCGCACCGTGCTGACCCAAGGTGCAGGCACGCCAAAAGTAAAGTCACCCACCCGCAGCATCACCACTTGGGTGACTGCGGTGCTAAGGGGCACCACCATTTCAAAAGCCGTGCCGCCTTCAGGCAAGGCCTTGCAAATAATGCGTCCACCCACGCCGAGCACGTCGTTGCGCACCGCGTCTAAACCGATGCCGCGGCCAGCCAATTCGGTCACCTCACTCGCGGTGGTCAGGCCAGGGGCGAATATGATTTGAGCGGCCCGCTCGGCATCCAGGGCTTGCCCCGGAGGCCACAGACCCAAGGCCTGTGCCCGTTGCTGAATGCGTTCCAGCGCCAACCCAGCACCGTCATCGGCCAGGGCAATGGCCATGTCGTTGCCACGCTGGGTGAGCCCCAAGGTGATGCGACCGCTGGCGGGTTTGCCTTGGGCCACACGCTGCTGGGGTGGTTCAATGCCATGGGCCACGGCGTTGCGCAACAGGTGCTCCAAAACGGGCACCAGCCGGTCGAGCACACCCCGATCCATCTCCACCTGGGTGCCTTGCAGCTCCAAAATGGCTTCCTTGCCCAGGGTTTGGGCCGCTTGGCGCACCACACGGTGGAGTCGCTCGGCCACGGCATCAAAAGGCACCAGCCGTGTGCGCAACAAGTCGCGTTGCAGTTCGCGGGTTTGGCGGGCCTGAGCGGCCAAACCGCCTTCGGCGCTGTCCACGGCGCGCTGCAGGTTGCGCTGGACAGTGGCCACGTCGTTCACGGATTCGGCCAACAAACGGGTCAGCTCCTGCACGCGGGTGTAGCGGTCAAACTCCAGGGGGTCGAAGGTGGCGTCGGCGTCACGGCTTTGGGCCAAGCGCGACTGCATTTGGGTCTCGGTTTGAAGCTCCAAGTCACGCAGCTGTTGGCGCAGTCGCTCCAAGTTGCCCGACATGTCTTTGAACGACAGGCGCAGCCCACGCACATCGGTTTCCAACCGGGCGCGGGTGATCATGACGTCGCCGGTTTGGGTCATGATTTGGTCGAGCAAGTCGGCTCTCACCCGCACGGTGCCCATATTGGGCGTTGGTTCGGCCTGCGGGGCGGGGTCAGGCAAAACCGCCTTGTGCACTGGAGCCGAAGACTGAGCAGCCTTTGTGGCCTCTTTGGGGAGCGTCTGCGTAACCAAGGTAGCAGACACGTCACCCGATGGCGGGCCTTCGGGCCGCTGTATTTCGACAGCGGGCAACGAAGTTTCGGCCGATTGGGGCGTGCGATACAGCTGACAAAGGGCCTCGAACCGGTCTACCCAGGCATCCAAGGCTTGCAAGATGGGCGCGTTGTCGCCTGAGCCTTCGGGCAGGTGTAACACGTCGGCTTCCAGCCGGTGAGCCATGTCGCCCAGGCGCATGGCACCAGCCAAGCGCGCACTGCCCTTTAGGGTGTGCAAGTTGCGTAGCACCTCTGCGCGTGCATCGGTGTGTTGCGGGTGGCCGCTCCATTGGCGCATCGCGGCGCTCAGGCGGGGCAGCAGTTCTTGCACCTCGTCTTCAAACACCGGGAACAGGTCCAAATCCACCCGGTCAACGGCATCGGTTTGGGGCTCTGCTGGTGCAGAAGCGGGTGGCGTCGGCACGACAGCTTCGGGCAGCGGCTCGTTCAGCGGTTCGTCCAGCGAACCAGGCAGCGCATGCACCTCAGGCACTGACGCCTGCCCCGGGCCCGGTATGGCAGCCAGCGCATCCAGCAGTTGCGGGTCGGGTTCTTTCAAAATGCCAGCGGCAAACTGGTGCAACAGGGCGGTGATGGCATCACCCGCCTGCAAGCAAGTCGGCACATCGTTCGGCGACACGTTGAACGGTGCCGCAGCAAGCATCCGATCGAACGCATGCTCCAAGGCCCGAGCCAACTGGGACAACCCCGAATGACCGACCGTTGCCGCGCCGCCGGCCAGGGAATGGGCCAGTGCGGCCAGTTGTTCGGTGCTTGGCGGGCTGGGCGCAAGGGCCCAAGCAGCCAACCCGGTGGACAGGCGTTGCGTCCAGCCCTCGGATTCGTCAATAAATACGTTGTACAGCTCGAGGTCGATCTGCAGAGGCCCCACCACCTTGACGGGGTCCAGGGACTGCAATCGGCCTTCTAGGCGCATGGCATCGGCGGCGGCGCGGAACTGGGCGGACTCGTCAACAGCGGCGGCATTTTGCGCCAACAATCCGACCCAAGCGTTCAGGCGCTGCAGGGCTTGATCTGACAAAATCAACAGGTCAGCACTGGCCTCGCGCTGATCAGCCAACCAAGTGTTGAGCAACTGCTCCATGGCCCATGCCGCCTCGCCCAAGGCGGTCAACCCCACCATGCGGGCACTGCCCTTGAGTGTGTGAAAGGCCCGACGCAAGTGGGTCAGCTGCGCCAGATCAGCCGGGGTTTTCTGCACGGCCAGCCAAGCGCGGCGGGCATTGTCCAATACCTCTTGCGCCTCCTCCAGAAAAATCTGGAGCATTTCAGCGTCGCCATCATCGTCCGCGTCTGCATCGGGTTCAGAAGCAACCACGGTGGCAGGGTTTGAATCAACAGCCAGCACTGCAGTGGCCGGCAGCTGTGATGGATAGGCCGCCGTACCTAAGGTTTTGACGCCGTCAACCACAGGCGCAGCGAGATCGACAGGGGCGACATGCTCCCGCAACACACCCTGCTCGAACACAAACGCCGTGCGGGCCCGCTCGGGTTGGCGACGCAGGGTTTCCAGCAACCACCCCAATGCACTCAAGTTGTCAGCCCAAGCAGGGGCTTCGCCCGGGGCGGCATGTTCTAGCCAAGCCTGCACCGCCGTTTGGACCGCCAGGAGGGCGGCCACACCCGTGGGCACGTCCAGCATCTGCAGCACCCCGCGGATTTCGGTCAGCCGACGCATCAGCTGGTTTTCGTCCACCGCCGCCAACGGATTGCGGAAACGGGCGTCCAGCGCGAGTTCCACCTCTTTCAGGGCCGATTGCAACTGACCCACCAGCTGTTCCAAGGTTTCGCGTTGGTTGGTGCGCTGGTAGCGCTCGATCATCCAAGCCTCGGGCGCTGGCACGGGTTCGCCCGCCAAGGCGTGTTGCAAGCGTTGGGCCAAATGCAGCCAATGATCCCTTTGTTCGGGATCTGTGGGGTCGTAGCCGTCGGTTTCGGCCTGCAGCATCAACAGGCTGTTGGCCATTTCCAAAGCCAAGCCGTGATGCGGGGCCTGGCTTGCAGGCCCTGCCACCAAGGCATCGGCCACGGCTTGCAACGCCTGCGCAAACGGCAAGGCTTGCGGAGCAAATGCCCGCAGAACACCGGCCAAATGGCCGATATTTTGGATGGCAGCGCTTTGGGCGGTGGCATCGCCCTCGGTCCAAACAGCCCAGGTTTTCTGGGCCTGGCGTGCCGCCTGCCTCAAGGCGTCCAACTCAGCCGGATCAAAAGTGCCCAGCCGAGCTTGATCATAAGCCCATGTGGCTTCGCCATTCCAACCATAGGCTTGCCGGACCGTCTGCAAGTTCGACAGGGCCGCAGCGTCTGCCCCTGAATGGGCGGGCGCAGCCGCCTGATTGGCGAAAAAAAGCAGGTCGTGCATCAAGGCGGCCAAACCTTGGGTGGACCCACTTTGCCATTGAGCGTATTGCAGCAGCACGCGCGAAGCCACGCGCTTAACGTACAGATCGCTGGGCAGCAAGCCCTGGGCCACCGCCTCAAAGTAGGCAGCGGCCAACAACCAGAATTGCCGCATCTCGCCCGCACCGGCACCACGGCTGAGCCCTGCGGCCAGTTGGGCCAGGGTGGTGGCTGACGGGGCGTGCAGCTGCTTGACCACCGGCAAAACCAACCGGTCCAGGTGGGCACGGGCCTGCGGGCTGGGCTGATAGGCTTTACCCGGTGGTGGCTCCAAGGTCAAGCGTGCTGGCGGCACCCACAAATCAGCGGGGTGGCAACGCTCGGCAGCAGCCAAACGTTGCCACGCTTCGTAAGTGGGAAACAACGCCAAGGCTGGCAACGGTTTCTGTTGCAACAGCCGGGTCAAAAAGTCTTGCACCGCCCACACGCCTTGCGTGAGCGAAGTGGCCGCATCGCTGCTGGCCACCTGGGGCTTTTGCTGCCAACGCTGCACCACCGCATCCAGCGCTCGCAGCGTGGTGGCCACTGGCTGCAAATTGACCATCTCCAGCGCCCCGGCCGCTTGGTGCAATTGCTGGCGGGCCAAACGCAACGCGCCGTCGTCCACCTGTGCCAAATCGGTGGCACGCGCCTTTTCGTTGTCTTGCGCGAACGCCAAAAGGGCCGTCAGGGCTTCGGCCAACGAAAGGCGCACCTCATCCATCACCCAAGCCAAAGGCCCCAGATCTGGCACGCTGGCCCCCTTGGCACTGGTGTCGGAAAAAAGCGCCACGTCAAGCAATCGTGAAACGGGCCACCGATTGCCGCAACTCATCGGCCATTCGCGCCAATTCGCGCACCTGCTGCACGGTTGAACGGGTGCCTTCACCGGTCTGCTCGGTCACGGCAAAAATGTGCTGGATATTGGTGGCTGTTTGCCCCGCCAACTCCACCTCACGCGCAGCAGATGACGCGATTTGCTCGATCAAATCGGCCACTTGGCGCGACAAGGCATCGATATCGGCCAAAGCGGCGCCTGCGTTATCGGACAGTCGGGCACCTTCGACCACCTCGCGGGTGGAGCGCTCCATGGCCTGCACCGCGTCCTGGGTGTCGGCCTGTATGGCACGCACCAAGGCGGCAATTTGTCGGGTGGCATCGCCCGAACGTTCGGCCAAGCGCTGCACCTCTTCGGCCACCACCGAAAACCCGCGCCCCGCCTCACCCGCGGCGGCCGCCTGGATGGCCGCATTCAGGGCCAGCACGTTGGTTTGTTCCGTGATGTCAGAAATCAGTTCGGTGATTTCACCAATTTCTTGTGACGATTCGCCCAGGCGCTTGATGCGCTTGGCCGTGTCCTGGATTTGTTCACGGATGGTGTTCATGCCACCAATGGTGTCCTGCACCGCTTTGGCTCCCGACTCTGCGGCGTTCATGGCGGCGCGCGCCACGTCGGCCGATGTTTGGGCCTGTGACGACACCTGGGTGATGCGCCCCGCCATGTCCAACACCGCTTGCCCGGACTCCCGAATTTCGCGCAACTGCTCGGTGGAAGCTGCCAGCAGTTCTATCGACGTGTTTTCCACCTGGCTGGTGGTCTGGGCCACGCGCTGCGCTGTGCCCTGCACCTGGCCCACCAGGTTGCGTAACTCTTCTACGGTGTAGTTGATTGAGTCGGCAATGGCGCCCGTGATGTCTTCGCTCACCGTGGCCTGTTGGGTCAGATCACCTTCGGCCACCGCCTGAAGCTCGTTCATCAAGCGCAAAATGGCCGCTTGGGTGGCATCGTTGATGCGTTTGGCCTCTTTTTCCTGCGCCAACGCCTGGGTGCGCAGACGTTCAGATTGGCCCTGCCGTTGCCGCTCCGTTTGAATTTGCACATAGGCCAAACCCATGGCGCACAGCACCGCCAAAGCCACAGGCAGCAGGGGCGCCAAAATCCATACCGCGTTTGCCGTGCTGGTGGCAGACAAAGCCACTTTCACACCAGCGCCCAAGCGTTCTCCCTCGCGCAGCAGGTTCTGGCGCGCCAAGTCCAATGCTTTCCACTCGGCACTGCGGGCCAGCAAGGGCTTGATTTCGTTCTGGGCAGCGGCCACGGCTGTTTGCAGCACCAAGGCAGCCTGGCGGCCAGTGCCATCCGCCAAGGGCTTAACGTCTGCGGGCAGGCCTTCGAAAGTCCCACCTTCGAGCGCCACTTTGAGTTGTGACTCCAGTTGATTCAAAGAATCAGCCAAGGCCTGTACTGGCTCCAACCCCAATTGAGGATGCTGCCCCACCCATTTGGCCGCCGCACGGGTGTGAACCACCGCCTGGGCCACGCGCGCCGCCAAAGCAGCGTCAGCCGCTGTGGCTGTAGGTGGCAATTGTTGGGCCCATTGGCTGGCCTGCAGGCTCCAGGCACCACCCAGCCCATCCAAGCGCTGGGCGGCTTCGGTGGCCTGTCGCATCAAGGCTTGACCTTGATGCAAGGCCTGGGCCTGTTGGGCCACTTGTTCGGCCAAAGGCTGCAGTTCCGCCCCTTCGGCCCCGGCTTGCCATCCCGCTTGACTTTGCCGCCAGCCGTAGGCAGCAGTCAACACTGCCACCAAAACAAACGCCACCACACCCACCACCAAAATGCGCTGATGCTGCTCCAACGGCCGCTCACCCAAAAATGGCAGGCGCACTCCGGCAGCCACCGGCGCTGGGCTTGCCTGCCGAGCGTCTTTGGCCCCATTCACAACGCGCTTGGGCGCGGGAGCGGGTCGAGAGGGGGGGGCCAGTTGCGAATCGTTGGCAAAAGCAGACTCCCCGAGCGTGGACAGACCGTCCACCAAAGTGCTCCCCAACGAGAGGTCGGAGTTGTCCTCAACGCTGCGGGACTTTTGAAAGCGACGGCGCAGTGAATCAAGCATGGGGTTTCCAGTCGCTGTGCATGGTCGAATAAATTAGGGGGTTGCGGCAACCACATCGCCCCGCACGGGGCGCTTTAAATTCAAAAACTGGGGGTCACGGGCCAAAGCCTGCAAATCCAGCACACACCAATCGGCCCCGTGGGCGTCCCGCCACAAGCCAGTCACCCAACTAGGCAAGCCAGCTTGCGACGGCTTGTGAAGCGGGTTGCCAGCCACCTCTTGTGCGCTGCGCAAACCCAACAAGCGGTCCACCTGCAAAGCTGCCTGCGCACCGGTGCCTAGGCCAAAACTCACCCAATAGGGCAGCGCATCGGGGTCCGCCGAGCCGCCCTGGGACGCGGGCACCCCCCCCATCAAATCCACCCAATCCAGCACCACTGAAAGCCGCCCGCGCAAACTGGCCACTCCCAAAACCCAGGGCTGGCTCAAGGGAAGCCGCTGCAAGGCTTGGGGCTGAAAAATCTCGCCAGCCTGTGCCACCGGCAACAAGGCCCGAACGCCACGCAAAGCCACCCCCAGCCAAGCGTTGCTGACACCGCGCTGCGCCGACTCGGCCAATTTGCGAGCCAATTCGGTCTGAAATTCGGTCAGGGATGGGCGTCTGAGCATGGGTCGCCGGTCAGGCCATGGCCTCAATTTTGGCCAACAGTTGGCTGGGGTCCACCGGCTTGGTGATGTAGTCCTTGGCCCCTTGCCGCAAACCCCAAACGCGGTCGGTCTCTTGGTTTTTGCTGGAGCAGATGAACACCGGCACCTTGCCATACTCGGGGTGACGCGCCAAAGTGCGGGTCAGCTGAAAGCCGTTGGTACCCGGCATCACCACGTCCATCAGTACCAAATCGGGCAGTTGCCGCACGATTTGTTCCATCGCCTGTTCGGCGTTTTCTGCGGTGCGCACGCGGTAGCCCTGCCGCGACAACAAACCCTTCAAAAACACCAACTCGGTGCGGGAATCGTCCACCACCAATATGTCTTTAACGGTGCCCATGCGTCAGTTCTCCGCCGCACTGGCCGGCAGCGCAGCCAGGTTGGGTTTGACGTAGGTGTGCACAGCTTGCAACAGTTGTTCCTGCGTGAAGGGCTTGGTCAGGTGGTCTACGGACCCCACCATGCGGCCACGTGCAATGTCAAACACCCCATCCTTGGACGACAACATCACCACCGGCACCTCGCTGAAACGGGGGTTGCGCTTGACGATGGCACAGGTCTGGTACCCATCCAGCCGAGGCATCAGGATATCGCAAAACACCAAATCGGGAGCAAATTCACTCACTTTGCCCAGGGCGTCAAAACCATCCTCGGCCAACAGCACCTCACACCCCCCCTGCTTCAGGAACCGTTCGGCGCTTTTGCGCACGGTCGAACTGTCGTCTACCACCAGCACCTTCAACACAGGCAGGCTTGTGTGGGTCATGGCCTTGGCGCTTTGATGTGAGAAATCAGAGCTGCACCATCTCAAAATCCTCTTTGCGCGCGCCGCATTCGGGGCAGGTCCAGTTCATGGGCACCTGGTCCCATGGGGTGCCTGGTGCAAGGTCGTGGTCGGGTGCGCCCGCGGCCTCGTCATAAATCCAGCCACAAATCAGACACATCCAGGTTTTGTTCGCGCTCATGGTATTGAAACAAGCATGTTTTAGAATGGTTTCATTGTACTTAGCCCTAGCCGGGCCCCACGCCCGAATGCCCCAGATTTCCGACACAAACGTGCGTCCTGTCGCACCCGACCCCCCTTTGACGCCCCCGGAGAGTCTGCCCAAGGTTATCACCTTCAACTCCAACGACCCCAGCGGCGCTGGCGGTTTGGCCGCCGACCTGACCGCCATGGCAAGTGCGTCGGCTTACGCGCTGCCCGTGATCACTGGCACCTATGTGCGCGACACACGCCAGGTGCACCACCACATCCCGTTCGATGAGAGCTGGGTGGAAGACCAAGCCCGTTGCGTGTTGGAGGACATGGAAGTGCAAGCTTTCAAGGTCGGCTACGCGGGCAGCACCGAAAACCTGAGCACCATTGCAGAGATCCTGTCGGATTACGACCACGTGCCCGTGGTGGCCTACGTGCCCAACCTGGCCTGGAACCAAGAGGACGACATTGACCAGTACCTGGACGCCTGTGCCGAACTGTTGCTGCCTCAAACCACCGTGTTGGTGGGAAACCACAGCACTTTGTGCAGGTGGTTGCTGCCTGAGTGGAACGAAGAGCGTGCACCCACGCCGCGCGAAGTGGCCCGGGCCGCGGCCGAACACGGCGTGCTTTACACACTGGTCACTGGGTTCAACGCCCCGGACCAATACATAGAAAGCCACCTGGCCACACCCGAGGCCGTGTTAGCAACCGCCCGCTACGAAAAGTTCGAGGCCACGTTCAATGGCGCTGGCGACACGCTGTCGGGTGCGCTGACCGCCCTTCTGGCAAACGGCATTGACCTTCAAAACGCTTGCGCCGAGGCACTGACTTATTTGGACCAATGCCTGGATGCCGGTTTTCAACCCGGCATGGGCCATGCCGTGCCGGACCGCCTGTTTTGGGCCCATGATGAAGAAGCGGATGCAGTGTCCGCGCACGACGCAACCGGCCCAGACGAACAACCCCAGTCAACCATTTAATTACCATGACCGACCGCAACCAACTGTTGTTTGACCGCGCCAAAGCCCTCATCCCAGGCGGCGTGAACTCCCCCGTGCGCGCCTTCAAGGCGGTGGGCGGCACCCCGCGATTCGTGCAACGCGCACAGGGCGCTTATTTTTGGGATGCCAATGGGCAAAGGTACATCGACTACATCGGCTCCTGGGGCCCCATGATCCTGGGCCATGGCCACCCCGCCGTCATGGAGGCCGTGCAGAAGGCCGCGCTGGACGGCTTTAGTTACGGCGCCCCCACCGAACGCGAAGTGGAACTGGCCGAGGAAATCATCAAACTCGTGCCGAGCATCGACATGGTGCGCTTGGTCAGCTCGGGCACCGAGGCTGGCATGAGCGCCATCCGTCTGGCGCGCGGCGCCACCGGTCGCAAAACCGTCATCAAATTCGAAGGCTGCTACCACGGCCATGCCGATGCCTTGTTGGTCAAGGCCGGCTCGGGCCTGGCCACCTTTGGCAACCCCACCAGCGCCGGTGTGCCGCCCGAGGTGGTGCAACACACCTTGGTGCTGCCCTACAACGACGTAGAAGCACTGGAAGCCGCTTTCCAGCAGCACGGCCCCGACGTGGCTTGCCTGATAATCGAGCCCATTGCAGGCAACATGAACTTTGTGCGCGCCAGCGCGCCATTCATGCAGCGCTGCCGCGAGCTTTGCACGCAACACGGCGCTTTGCTGGCCTTTGATGAGGTAATGACTGGCTTTCGTGTGGGATTGGGCAGCGCCCAAGGTGTGTATGCCCAATTGATTCCTGGTTTTGAGCCCGACATGACAGTCATGGGCAAAGTGATTGGCGGCGGCATGCCGCTAGCGGCGTTTGGTGCCAAGCGCCAAGTGATGGAACAACTTGCCCCCATTGGGGCGGTGTACCAGGCCGGCACCCTCAGCGGCAACCCAGTAGCCACGGCCTGTGGCTTGGCCACCCTCAAAGAGATCCAGAAACCGGGCTTTTTTGAGGCCTTGTCGGCCCGCACCGACAGCTTGGTGCAAGGGCTGACCCAGGCGGCCCACGCTGCTGGTCTGCCTTTCTGCGGCGACAGCCAAGGCGGCATGTTCGGCTTCTTCTTTTTTAACAACTTGCCACAAAACTACGCCACCGTCATGACCACCGACGGTAGCCGCTTCAACAAGTTCTACCACGGCATGCTGGACCGCGGTGTCTACTTTGCCCCTGCCCTGTACGAAGCGGGCTTCGTGAGTTCCGCCCACACAGACGCCGACATTCAGACCACGATTTCAGCGGCAAGCGACGTTTTCGCTGCGCTGTGACGCCCCCTGTGCGCCCAAACCCCTCATGACAACACCAAAACCACCTTCACAGTCGGCGCCCGAGTTTTCACGTCGGCGTTGGTTGACGGCTGGGTTGGCATGGCCAGCCTCCGTTTTGGGGGCAACATCGCTACTGGGCTTGGCCGCTTGTGGTCAAGCGCCCTTGAGTCATCCCAGTGATGCCACCCCCTTGCCCGCCACCACGGGTTCAGCGCGCCGTGTTGGGCGTTTGCTGGCCATTGGCGGCGCAGAAGACCGATTGGACGACCGCGTCATTTTGCGACGTTTTTTGTCGATCAGCGGTGGGCCGATGGCCAACGTACTGGTGCTCACGGCGGCCAGCGGCAACCCCGAGGCCTCATGGAAAGGCTACCAAACCGTGTTTGAGGCCCTGGGCGCGCAGCGTTGTACCCACCTGGACCTTCGCTCGCCCAATGATGCCGACAGCGCCGAAGCGGTTGCACGCATCATGCAAGCCGACGGCATTTTCATGAGCGGAGGCGACCAACGACGCCTGATGACCACCTTGTGGGAAACCGCGTCTGCTCGAGCCATGCACCAGGCGTTTCACACCGGCGGTTGTTGCATAGCTGGTACCAGTGCTGGCGCGGCAGCGCTGTCCCGCCAGATGCTGGCCGTGGGTGACACGCCGGCACTGCCCTACCGGGATGCTGTCACGCTGGACATCGGTTTGGGCATGGTGCACAACGCGATTGTTGACCAGCACTTCTCTGAACGCCGCAGATTGGGGCGACTTTTGTCCTCATTGGCCCTTCGCCCAGACATGCTGGGTGTGGGCATAGACGAAGACACCGCCTTGTTGATCGAACGGGGCCAGGGCATCGAGGTGATCGGAAAAGGTGCGGTGACATTGGTGGACGGCCGCAACATGCAAAGCAACTTGCCAGAGAGCAGCCCCGACAACCCACTGGAATTGCTCAATGTGGTTCTTCACGTGCTGCCCGCAGGCAAGCGTTACAACCTGTCAGACGGTTCCATGGCGGCCTTGCCTGAAAACCTGAAGTCTGCCTTGACCCTGTTAACTGCCCCCAGCCCGATGAGGGTGTAAAAAGCCCGGCAGATGTATCTGTTAAAGCCTCATGGACAGGCCGCTGTTGACGGCTGGGTGGCCACACAGCGGTAATGCTTCAACACGGCCTGGCCAAAGCCCGGGGTGGGTGTGCCCTGCCCGTCCTGGGTCAACTGGTACTGGGTGCCCTTTTTGTGAATTTTGGTGGGGGGCGACCAAGCCCAAGCCATGTACGACAGCCCCGCCGCATGGAACTTCGGCAGCCAGTGCGCAACAAAAGGTGCCTGGTCGTTGGCGTCGCCAAATTCGGTGATGACCACGGGGTAACCCGCCGCCACGATTTCTTGCGCTTTTTCCATGGACCCCTTGTTGTTTAACGTGAGGTATTTGGCATCACCGGGCGAAGTCCCCCACTTGGGGTACACATGCCATGACGCTGCCAGTTGTGAGGTCCAGGCGCCCTTGAAGCCTTTGGGCGGCTTGCGATCGTCGGGCACCTGTTCCAGCCAGCGGGTGTTGTCGCCCGAATAAATCAAGCTGCCCACCAGCACCACGTTGGTTGCCCCGGCACCCCGCACGGCCGCGATCAGGTCGTTCCAGCCCGCCGTCTGGTAGACATGCGGGATTTTTTTGGGCTTGCCCGCTCGGTCGGTACCAAAAGCGTAATCGAGGGTGTGCGACACCCGCAGGTCGAGGTCTTTGGCGCCCACGTCGTGCGGCTCATTGAACAAATCGAAAGCCACATGGGGGTCGTTTTTGAAGGTCTCTGCCACCGATGCCCAGAAGCGGATGGAGTTGTCCTTGTTGGCCATGCGGTCACCCGATGGACAAAAATCGGCAGGTGCTGCGTTGTGCAAGTCCAGAATGACAAAAAACCCGGCCTTAGCCGCCGCATCAACCGCCTGCTTCACATCGGCGCGGTACCGCCCCAGGCGGTCCGGGTTGGCGAGGGCGCCTTCTTTCCCCTTGCGCCCAAAAACGTCGCGACAGCGCCCGTTGGGGCCGTCGGCATTCCAAGACGCCTCGTACAAAGAAATGCGAACCGCATTGGCATGCCAGCGCGCCAGCGCAGAGAAATCGGGGAAGCCGTCAGCCGTGTCCAATTGAGTACCCCAGTTGGTCTGGGTGGCCGCGTCGGCAATGGCCACGTATTGCATGCCCGAAAGGTTCATGCCGATGAGCCTCAAACGCTGTCCATTGCCGTCAACGAAATGGCCCGCGTGCGGTGAGCCCCGGGGTGCCACCGCCAGGCGCAAGGCCGAGCCCTGGCGGGTGGCCACCTCGGCACGGCGGTCACTGACAGTGACCCGGGTGCCTTCGGGCGCGGACTTTACGCGCTCGGTCGCCGCAAACGCTGTGCTCGCCAACACCAGACACCACGCGCCCAATACCGCCAAAGCGACGAAACACCGCTGTGATGGGCTCACAGCCCTTGAAAGCGCACAGCACTCACCCATGGTTTGCCCTTTTCTCTTGCCCTGTCAGGAATTCAGACGCTTGCCGTTCAGTATTGCACAGCCCAAGCGGTAAGCTGAAAAAAAAGCGGCCCCGAAGGGCCGCTGCTTCATGCCAATTGCTGGCAAAAATCAGGCTGTCACGCCTTTGGCGATGTCCGCGTACTCTTCAATTTGATTGAAGTTCAGATACTTGTAAACGCTGGCCGCGTCTTTGTTGATGATGCCCATGGCGGCGTGGTATTCCTCCACGGTCGGGATCTTGCCCAGCTTGGACGCGATGGCGGCCAGTTCGGCAGAACCCAGGAACACGTTGGTGTTTTTTCCCAAGCGGTTGGGGAAGTTGCGGGTGGAGGTGGAAATCACCGTCGCGCCCTCGCGCACCTGGGCCTGATTGCCCATGCACAGGCTGCAACCGGGCATTTCGGTGCGTGCACCGGCGGCACCAAAGTTGGCGTAGTGGCCTTCCTTGATCAGCTCGGTTTCGTCCATCTTGGTGGGCGGTGCCACCCACAGCTTGACCGGGATGTCGCGGCTGCC
>JACCDQ011204301.1_pt1 | contig 14320 bp, 11 predicted proteins | sample 7446031 | NCBI WGS metagenome assembly JACCDQ01 (sample SAMN15323442, study PRJNA562643) | freshwater metagenome | isolation source: river surface water | place: USA:Blue River Watershed | collected 2017-08-17 | reverse complement strand
TACACCGCTGAAGGCACGCAGGCCACCGTCACCTCGCCCATGCGGGCGCCGCCCACCTCACGCATGCCCAACAGGGTTTCGTCCAGGTCGTCCAGCAGCAGGCGCACCTTACGGGCGAAATCCCGCCCCAGGGCGGTCAGGCTCATGGTGCGTGTGTTGCGGTCGATCAATCGCACGCCCAACGCCACCTCCAGTTTGTCGATCCGTCGGCTGAAGGCCGGTTGCGATATGTGCACCGCCTCTGCCGCCTTGCGAAAGCTGCCCAGTTCCGCCGCCGCCGCAAAGGCCTGCAGGTCGTGCAAATCAAAGTTGATGCTCATTTGAGACCCCATTCTTTATTCTGAATTTTGCATCAATTGATCTAAACATTGCAATTCACAAAAAACTTGAGGGGGTCCATCATTCGCACCCATGAACCAACCACTGCACTGCGTTTTGATGCGAGCCGGTACTTCCCGGGGGCCCTTCTTTCTCAAAGAGTGGCTGCCCGAAGACGCCGCCCTGCGCGACAAAGTCCTCATCGGGGCCATCGGCACGGCCGATTCCTCGCAGATCGATGGTCTGGGGGGCGGCACCACTTTGACCAGCAAGGTCGCGATCGTGTCCAAGTCGACACACCCCGATTGCGATGTCGATTACTTGTTTGCGCAAGTCAGCGCCCATGCCGTGGACACCAGCCCCAATTGCGGCAACATGCTCGCCGGTGTGGCGCCGTTTGCGGTGGAGCAAGGGTTGGTTCCCGCCCACGACGGCTTGACCACGGTGCGGGTATTCAACGTCAACACCCATGCGCGCATCGATGTGAGTGTGACCACCCAAGACGGGCACGTGGTCTACGATGGCGACACCCGCATCGACGGTGTGAACACCCCCGCTGCACCGATTTTCATGAGCTTCCTGGATGCCTGGGGCGCCGTGACCGGCAGCGTGTTCCCTACCGGGCAACGCCAGGACGTGATCGACGGGGTGCCCGTGACCTGCATAGACGCCGCCATGCCCCTGGTTCTGTTGCGCGCCGCCGACTTGGGCCTGGCGGGCACAGAATCGGCTGCCGCATTGGACGCCCATCCTGGCTTGCTGCCAAGGCTGGAAAAAATCCGGCTGGAAGCCGGGCTGCGCATGGGGTTGGGCGATGTTCGGGATTTGGTCATTCCCAAACCCGTCATCCTCAGCCCACACGAAGACGGGCACAGCGTGGTGTCGCGCTATTTCACGCCCAAACGCTGCCACACGGCACACGCGGTCACGGGCGCCATCGGTGTGGCCAGTGCACTGGCCTTGCCCGGCACGGTGGCGCATCGCCAATCTTTTGAAGCAGGGGCCCACAGCATTCGGGTTCTGCATCCATCGGGTGTGATCCAGGTTCAAGTGGAACTGGAAAACACCCACAACGAATTGACCATTCAGCGGGCATCCGTGGTACGCACTGCGCGCAAAATCATGGAGGGTGAGTTGCACATCCCTCCGTCACTTCTGAACGACAAGGAGACATCATGAGGTTTACAAGCAAACTCGGCACCCTGGTATGGGCGGCGTTGGTGGGCACCGGTGCCTGCGCGCAGGCTTTTCCGTCCAAAACCATTTCTATCGTGGTGCCAACGGCTCCCGGTGGCGGCAACGACGCCATGGCACGCATCTTGGCCAGCAAGCTCGGGCCCCTGCTCAAGCAAACGGTCATTGTGGAAAACAAGGCCGGGGCCAATGGCGCGATTGCCTGCGAGGCGGTAGCCAAAGCCGCCCCTGATGGGCACACCGTGCTTTTCGGCTACGTGGCCACCCATGCCATGAATCCTGCGCTGCAAAAACTGCGGTACGACCCCGTGGCCGATTTTGAACCCGTGGGTTTGGTCGGTTTCTCCCCCACCCTGATGGTGGTGCATCCTTCGCTCAAGGGTGCCGATGGCAAGGCCACCATTGCCCAGATCAAGGCGCAACCCAACAAGTTCAGTTACGCATCGGCCGGTAACGGCACCGCCCCCCATTTCGCAGCGGAACTGTTCCAAATCAGCAGCCAAAGCACGTTGCTGCACGTGCCCTACAAAGGGTCGGCACCAGCCGTGTCGGACACGATTGCAGGGCACACGCACATCATGTTCCCCAGCTTGTTCACGGCCATTCCCCAGGTCAAGGCAGGCAAGCTGCACGCTGTTGCAGTGGCGGGTGAAAAACGCACCCCCTTGTTGCCCGATGTGCCCACTTTGAAAGAGATCGGTGTGCCCAATGTGGACGTGTCGCAGTGGTATGCCCTTTTCGTACCGGCCAAAACACCCAAAGCCGTGGTCGACCAGCTCAACACCGCTCTGAACAAGGTGCTCAACGACAAGGACACGATCGAGAAAATCGAAGCCCACGGTGCCGACGTGCAAACCAGTTCACCCGAGGAAATGAAGTCCCTCGTACAAAATGAACTGAACAAATGGCGCAAGCTGGTTCAGACCGCCAAACTCACTGCCGACTGACCGTTCGGCAGGACCGCCCCAACCCCGGCATTGTTGGAAAATAGCGGGCTTGTTTCAAGGCCCGCTGTTTGAAATCCTCCATCACCTTGGTCGACGTTGATCGACCCGACACCTGGACCCCTTACCGCAGTGGGTTGTGCGACCGTTGCGCGGCCAACTGTTGCACCATGCCGGTCGAGGTTCGGTTGCCCGATCTGGTGCGTCTGGGGCTGGTGGATGTGTTCGAAGCGGAGCACGAACCTCCCAAAAAAATCGCGAAGCGCTTGTCCCAGGCCCGCCTCATCGAGCACTTCAATTTCAAGAACGCGGTGTTCACCCTGGCCCGTCGAGCCAGTGGCGACTGCCAGTTCCTGGATGCGCAAAGCCGACGCTGCACGGTGTACGACCAGCGCCCCACCACCTGCCGATTGCATCCTCAGGTGGGCCCTCGGCCCGGGCACTGTCCCTACGGTGCGCGCGTGGTGCGGTGAACCCGCTCCTAGAATCAGGCATGTCCCATCGTTTTGCTGTCATCGATTTTGAAACCACCGGCATGTCGCCTGCGCAAGGGGCTCGACCCACCGAAGTGGGCATTGTGCTGGTGGAGCAAGACCGCGTGGTCGATCGCTTCCAAAGCTTGATGAACGCCCATGTGCCGATACCGTTCTTTATCACCGAACTCACGGGTATCACCAATGCCATGGTGCGCGCAGCGCCTGAAGCCGAGGAGGTAATGGCCCAGGCCGCGCGCTTTGTGGGGGATGTGCCTTTGGTGGCCCACAACGCATCCTTCGACAGCAAGTTCTGGCAAGTCGAGTTGGCCCGTCTGGGGCGCCCGACGCCGGTGCCGTTTGCATGCACGGTGTTGTTGTCGCGCCGCCTGTACCCGCATGCACCCAGTCACAAACTGGGCGCCTTGGTCGATCACTTGCAGTTGCCACGTGCCGGTCGTGCCCACCGTGCCCTGGCAGATGCCGAAATGGCCGCTTCGGTGCTGGGCCGGATTTGCCAGGATTTGCAACTCAAACACCGGATTGCTGCACCCGATCATGCGTTGCTGCTGGCTCTGCAAAAATGCAGCAGGGTGGCGTTACCGGCCTGGCTGCAACGCCAGGCATTGAATCGATTGCTTTGAAGGCCGCATCCGCTGTGTTCAACATCTTGCTCGTCACATTCCCTTTTTTTGCCCTGGTGTTGGCGGGGTTCGTTGCTGCGCGTCGCCGCATGCTGCCACTTGAAGCCATACCCGGACTCAACAGCTTTGTGTTGTATTTCGCCTTGCCAGCCATGCTGTACCGCTTTGGCTCGACCACGCCGATCGCGCAGTTGCTGGACGCATCGGTGTTCGGCGTTTACCTGGTGGTGGCCTTGCTGATGGTGGCGCTGGCCGTGGCCTCCACCTTGAATGCCCGTATCCGCTGGAACGATGCCTCTTTGGGGGCGTTGGTGGCGGCTTTTCCCAACACCGGGTTCATGGGCGTGCCCCTTTTGGCCACCTTGATGGGCCCGCACAGTGTGGGCACGGTGATTGTCTTGATCGTGGTAGACATGGTGATCACCAGCTCTTTGTGCATTGCCCTGTCCCGGCTGGACCAGGCCGAAGGCGGCGCTGCCGCCGCTGCGGGCAAGGCCTTGCGGGGGGTGCTCACCAACCCCATGCCTTGGGCCATTACCCTGGGTGCGCTGGCCTCAGCGGCCCAGTTCACCTTGCCTGTGCCGTTGGAAAAAACACTTTGGCTGCTGGCCGATGCCGCCTCGCCCGTGGCTTTGTTCACCATCGGGGCGGTCTTGGCCCGCTCCCAGATGCAGGCCGACCACGCGATGCCTTGGTCCGACTACGTGCCGGTGGCCTTGATGAAGTTGCTGTTGCACCCGGTTCTGGTCTGGTTGGTGGGCATGGGTGCACAGCGAATAGGGGTGCCCTTGGATCCATTTGCCCTGACCGTGATGGTGTTGGTGGCTGCTCTGCCCAGTGCCAGCAACGTGTCCTTGCTGGCCGAGCGCTTCGGAGCCGACAACGGGCGGATTGCTCGAATCATTTTGGTATCCACCACCTTGGCATTTCTTACGTTTTCGGGTGCGGTGGCGTTGTTGCGCTGATGCCCACCCAAAATCCAGCAACCCCATGCGGTCAAATCGAAACCGGGTCCACGTCAATCGCCCAACGCACCAGTCCTTTCGCTTGGGGTTGGTTTTTTGCCCAGTGCAAGGTGGTTTGCCAAGCCTGCAAAAAGGCCTGCAGCGCGGGGCGCGACGGGCTTTCCAGCAGCATTTGGGTCCGTTCTACGTTGGCCACCCGTTGAACCGTGGCCGGTACAGGGGGGTAGCGGGTCACGTGGCTGGCACCGGGAAATTCCAGGCTGTGGGCCTCGGCCAGTTGTAAAAACGCCATGGCGGCTTCCTGGGTTCGTGCTTCGGCACGCAACAGGGCCTGGTGGGAATAGGGCGGCATCAGGGCGACTTCGCGCTCTTCCAGTTGTTGTTGTGCAAAAGCGGCGAAATCGTGCGCCCCGAGGGCCAAAAAAAGCGGGTGTTGTGGATACCAGGTTTGCACCCACAGCTCCACAGACGCGCCTTGCTGCGCCACAAATGCCGCATCACGTCCGGCCCGGCCCGCCGCTTGCATCAACAGTGCAAACAGACGTTCGGGGGCTCGGTAGTCGCTCGAAAACAGACCGCTGTCGGTGTTCAGGCACGCCACCAGGGTGATCCGGCGAAAGTCGTGGCCTTTCGCGATCATCTGGGTGCCTACCAGCACGTCCACTTCGCCGCTGTGCACGTCGTTCAGGTGCTTTTCCAGGCTGCCTTTTTGGCGGGTGCTGTCTGCGTCCACGCGGGCGATCCGAACCGCGCTGCCGTCGGGGCGTTTGATGTCCGTCAACAAGGACGCCAGATGTTCCTCGATCTGTTCGGTGCCGCGCCCTACCGGGCTGATGTCCAGATTGCCGCAGTCGGGGCACGCGCGCGGCACGCGCGAGGCGTGACCGCAGTGGTGGCAGCGCAGGGTGCGATCCAGTTTGTGAAACACCGCGTGCGCACTGCAATGGGGGCAGTCGCTTTTCCAGCCACACGCGTGGCACGCCAGCACAGGGGCGTAACCACGGCGGTTCAAGAGCAACATGCATTGTTCGCCCCGCGCTATCCGTTGTCCCACGGCATCGAGCAAAGGCGGGGCCAGCACACTGTGTTTGGGTTGGTGGTTCATGTCCACCAAGCGCAGGCGTGGCAGGGCACCGCCACCCATGCGCTCGACCATGGGCACACGAAGGTAGCGACCCAGTTCGGTGGCGCGCCAACTTTCCAGCGACGGGGTGGCCGATCCCAACATCACTCGGCAAGGCGCTGCGTTCGGGCCGCTCTCCAGTTGTGCACGGTAAACCGCCAAGTCGCGCGCCGAATACCGCGCGCCATCTTGGCTTTTGTAGCTGGGGTCGTGTTCTTCATCCACCACAATCAAGCGCAAGTGTGGCATGCTGGCAAACACCGCCATGCGGGTGCCAAGCACAATGCGCGCCTGGCCCATATGTGCTTTGACCCAATGGGCAAAGCGTTGCGCGGGTGTCAGACCGCTGTGAATGGCCACCACGCCGAATCGCCCGAGCCTGGCATTGAACCGGGCTTCCAGCTGTGGGGTCAGATTGATTTCGGGTACCAAGACCAGTGCTTGTGCTTCTGGCGCTGCTTCCAGCACGCTTTCCACAGCCCGCAAATACACCTCGGTCTTGCCACTGCCTGTGGTGCCGTAGAGCAGTACCGGTTGATGGGCCGAAGCCAGTGCCCGCAACGCGTCGCTTTGTTCGCAGGTCAAGGTCGGAGCACCTTCAGGTGCCAGGTCAGGGTTGTTGACGGGGTTTGATTTTTGCAGCCGCTTGAATTTACGGGCCAACTGTTCCGGGGTGGCATCCCGCAATTGAGGGGGCAATGCACTCAACGCCACTTCACCCAAGTGGCGTTGGTAGTAGCGTGCAGCAAATTCCACCAATTGACACCAGCGTTCGGTCAGAGGTGGCAGGTCGGTCACCACGTGGGTCACGTCGCGGGTTTGGTTCTTGGCCAGTTCCGGTGGGACATCGGTGCGGCTGGACCACACCAGGCCCAACACCTCGCGTTTGCCCACAGGCACCCGTACCAAACTGCCGGGCCTCAACGGTTGACTGTGCCGGTAGGTCAGCGTGGGCCCCATCGAGCTGTGCGCTGGCAGTGGTACCACCACGTCCAGCCAAGCAGTTTGAACCTCAGTCATGTTCGACCAATTCCAAGCAAGTCATTGATTCAGCACGAAGTTTTGCACTTGCCCGGTTTTTCTGTGGATAACTTTGTGGAAATGTCCTGCAGGGGTGTGCCAAGTCCTTGTCGCACAAGGGTTGCATCAATTTGCCCAGAAAGAAGGCATTTTTCGATCTTTCATACAAATCAACAACTTGGCGTGGTTCGGCTCGGCACAGGCGGTATGAAGGCTCTCGGTGGCGGGCTGCATGCTGTTTGTGCATAAAGCGCCGCCTTTGGCCTGCTGCTATTGGCGTTGGGCCTGGGTTCGCAGGGTTCGCGAGTGGCTGTGCACCGCTTCCACAAGAGCGGTCACGTGGTCCGGCGGGGTGTGCTGGCTGATACCGTGTCCCAGGTTGAAGATGTGCGTGGGGCCAGTGGTGCTGCGGTCGGTGTGTGGGGTACCAAAGCTGTCGAGCACACGGCGCGCCTCAGCGGCCACCTGTTCGGGTTGGGCAAAGAGCACGTTGGGGTCCAGGTTGCCTTGCAGTGCTTTGCCGGGGCCACCAGCCACCCCACCGACCTGGGCGCGGGCGCGGGCCAGATTGACGGTCCAGTCCAGACCCAGCACGTCGCAGTCCAGGGTGTTCATGTCGTCCAGCCACATGCCACCGCCCTTGGTGAAGACGATGCGCGGGATACGCTGGCCATTGTGTTCCTTGGGCAGTTGGGTCAACACCCGTTGGGTGTAGGCCAGGCTGAACTGCTGGAAATTGCCGTCCGCCAGCACGCCCCCCCAGCTGTCGAACACCATCACCGCCTGTGCGCCGGCCTCGATCTGGGTGCGCAGATAGAGCGCCACTGCATCGGCATTGATCTCCAACACACGGTGCATCAGGTCCGGGCGTTGGTACATCAGGGTCTTGACCAGGCGGTAGTCGTCTGACCCCCCGCCTTCCACCATGTAGCACGCCAGTGTCCAGGGGCTGCCCGAGAACCCGATCAATGGCACGCGACCGTTGAGGGCTTTGCGGATGGAGGTGACCGCATCAAACACATAACGCAATCGGTTCATGTCGGGCACAGCCAACGCAGCCACGTCGGCGTCGGTTCGTACGGTCTTGGCAAATTTGGGCCCTTCACCCAAGGCAAAACTCAATCCAAGCCCCATGGCGTCTGGGACGGTCAGGATGTCGCTGAACAATATCGCTGCGTCCAGCGGATACCGTTCCAGGGGCTGCAACGTCACCTCGGTGGCGTAGTCCACATTCGTGGCAAGTCCCATGAAGCTGCCAGCTTGGGCGCGGGTGGCTCGGTATTCGGGCAGGTATCGCCCGGCTTGACGCATCAGCCAAACCGGGGTGTGGTCGGTGGCCTGGCGCAGGCAGGCACGCAAAAAAGTGTCGTTTTGCAGGGGGGCAAAGCTCATGGGCTGCAATTCAGGAAGGTTGTGTGGTGGCCAAGCGCACTTGCTGCGGGCCTGTCAGGTGCCCCGCATTATCGCTTCGGTGGGCTTATCGCAGTCCGCACATCGGCCACTGTCAGCAGTTCGGGCAACAGTTGCGGCGTGGTGTTTGGGCGGTGCACCGCATAAGTGGGCACCCCATTGCGTCCGAGCGCGGTCAGTGCGCGTGTTACTTCGGGATCACGTCGGGTCCAGTCGGCCCTCAGCAGTGCCACCTGGTAGCGGGCCACGTCCTGGAGCACTTGTTGGTTATTCAGCGCGGTGCGTTTGTTGTATTGGCAAGTCACGCACCAGGCAGCGGTGTAGTCCACCAGCACGGTTTTTCCGTCTGCCAGCAGTGCTGTTTGTCGTTCTGGACTCCAAGGCTCCCAGCTGACGCCCTCAAGCGCAGTCGGGGTGTTTGCACCTACAGCTGGAACGGGTGTGACCACATGGACGCCCAAAGAGGCGGCCCACCAACCAATACAGGTGGCGGCAACTGCGCTCCAAAGCCACCGCGCACGCCCTGGCTGCCCCAATGCCCAGGCCAGCATGCTCAGCAGCAGCAGCAAAAGCAAAAGGGTGGCAGCCCCGTCGATACCACTTTGCTGACCCAGCACCCACAACAACCACACCACTGTGGCCCACATGGGAAACGCCATCAATTGCTTGAATGTCTGCATCCAGGCCCCGGGGCGCGGCAGTCTCAGAACAATTGCAGGCCACCAACTGGCAACCAAGTAGGGCAGCGCCATACCCAGCCCCAGCATGCCAAACACCGCCAGGGCCTGCCCGGTGGGCAATGCAATCGCCAAGCCCAATGAAGCGCCCATGAACGGCGCTGTGCAGGGGGACGCAATCGCGGTGGCCAACACGCCAGTCAGAAAGGCGTCGGCGGTTGGGTGTTTGATTCGCGCGCTGGCCAAAGCGCTGGGCAGCACCTGACCCAACTCAAACAGTCCGGCCAAATTCAGTCCAATCAGCGCAAACAATACCGCCAGGCCCGACACCACCCATGGGCTTTGCAGTTGAAACCCCCATCCCAACTGTTCCCCGGCAGCCCGCAACCCCAGCAGCAGCGCGCCCAGGGACAAAAACGACAACACCACACCGCCTGTGTAAGCCAGCCCAGCGGCACGGTGTGCAGCGCGGGCTTCACCGTGTTGTGTGAATGCCAATACCTTGATGGCCAACACCGGGAACACACAGGGCATCAGGTTCAAAATCATTCCCCCCACCAATGCGCCCAACATGGCCGCCCAAAATCCCCAGGCGGGTTTCGGGGGGGGCTGGGCTGGGGTGGACTGCTTGAGGGCCGCAGCCAACGCGTCCGACACGGGGGTGCTCAGTGCTTGAATCGCCGGCCAACCTGCGGGCACAGGCGCTTCTATGCGCACTGCCGGGCCTCCAGCGCCCTGGCCAGGTGTGTTGGCCAGCGTCAGCACCAGGGGCACTGCGTTGGGGCTTTCGCCGCGCTCTGGCGACATGGGTACTTCGGCCGTCCAGACGTCGCCCTTCCATGCCTGCTTCCAGGGCGCTCCTGGCACGATCAGCCCGGCTGTTTCAGGGAAAAGCTCCAGCGGCTTGTTGCGCCAAGCAGCGGGCAGTCCCGCAATGCGGGCTTCGAGTGTGAGGTTGTGTGCCTTGAGTTCGCTGCCCTGCGCACCCAAATTCTTCGGAGCGGCTTTCCAGGCCGACTCAAATGCCTGGGTATGAGAGGCAGTGGCCTGTGCCGTTGGCAGGCGAAGTGTGAACTGTCCTTCTTCAGGTATGCATTCCTTGCGACACACCAACCAGGTGGCATGGAGTTGAACGTCCAGCGTGGTGGCTTGGAAGGCGGGTTCAATCGCCAACGGCACCGGCAACAACACCGCGCCGCTGTAGCCGTAATTGGCCAACTCCCCCAGTGGGAATTTGCGTGGTGCTGGCCAAGCGATGTCACCCGCTGTCACGCCTGGGGGCAAGGTCCAGTGAAGCTCCGTGGGCAGACCCGAATCGCCCGAATTTTTCCAATAGGTATGCCAGTCCGGGGCATGATCAATTTTCAGTCCCAGCCAAACCGGTTGCCCCGGTTGCACCCCATTGGGCGCATGGGCCAGCAATTCCACACGGGCCTGATCACTGGTTTGAACCGTCGGGTCCAGCCGGGTTTGTCCATGCGCAGCTGTCATGCAGCCCAGGACCATCCAAAAAAACAATGTTCGCAGATATAAACGCATGGGGGAATATTTTCGCAGTCACCGCATCGGATGCACAAAGTCCCCCCAAAGTTCCTGTTTCGCCTCACTTATACCGGGTACTCGCTACCATAGTCCCATGGATGACACTCCCCGCTCCTCCCCCGCCGCCAACACGCCCCAGCTTCATCGTTGGGCTGATTTGTGCACCACCGATTTCGCCCAACTCAACCCCGAGCGTGCTGTCGCGGTATTGCCTTTGGGGGCCACCGAACAACACGGCCCGCATCTGCCCTTGTCGGTTGACAGCGACTTGCTCGAAGGTATTTTGGCGGAAACCGGTCAGCACCTTCCCTCCGATTTCCCGGCCTACCTCCTGCCTTTGCAAGCGGTGGGCTACAGCCCCGAGCACCAAGGCTTTGCCGGCACATTGGGCTTGCGTCCCGAAACCGTCATCCAACTGTGGACCGATATCGCTGAATCGGTCGCGCGGGCTGGGGTGCGCAAAATGGTGTTGTTCAACACCCACGGCGGGCACGTGGGGATGATGGACGTCGTGGGGCGCCAATGGCGCAACCGCTTCGGGTTGATGGTCTACAGTGTCAACTGGTTCAATCTGCCACTCTTCGACGAACAGGGCACCGATCTCAACACCCTTATCCCTGCCGATGAACACCGGTTCGGCGTGCACGGTGGCCAGGTGGAAACGTCCATGATGCTGGCCTTGCGTCCCGATCGTGTCTCCCTCGCACACGCCGAAAACTTTCGATCTTCTTCAGAGTTGCGAGCCGCTCAGTACCCCCTGTTGGGCAATGGACGCAGTGCCAAGCTGTCCTGGATGGTGCAAGACTACCACCCGCGTGGAGCGGTTGGGAACGCCGCCGCCGCCCAGGCCCAACTGGGGCGGCAATTGGTGCAGGCTGCCGGTCGATCGTTCGCCCACTTGCTCACCGAACTGGTGGCCTTGCCGCTGAGCACCCTCCAAAATTGACGGGCCGATCTCTCACACGTGGGTCACCCAAGTCCGGTGTTTTGGGCTGCTCAAATGAGGCAGCGCATTGAACTCCACCAGCATCAGGCGTTTTGGAAGAGAGTGCAATTCCGTGACAGATGTGTTGCGCATGCGCAAATTGAGTTCTATGCCCGTCTCGGGGGTGGTGCCCAGCACTTGGCTCACCACTGTGGCTATTGGTCCGCCGCTGGACACCACCAGCACATTGCCCGTGTGCGCCTGCTGCATGTGCTTGATCGGGGTCATCACTCCACTCACAAAGTCAACATAAGCTGGCATTCCGCGTGGGCTGACCACCCCCGCCATCCACTGCTGCAGACCATCGCGCAGCATCCGGAAGTAGTGGCGGTGGTGGTCGGGTGATGCACGGTCAAGGACGTGTGTGTGTCCCAGCGCTGCAAGAACCGCCTCGCTGTCATACTCGTCGAATCCGGGTCGTTGCAATACTTGGTTCGACAGCCCCATGCTGTCAGCGATGCCTTCCCAGGTTTGGAGCTGACGGTTCAACGTGCCGGTGTACACCGCCTCGAACTCAATGCCATGTTCCTTGAAGTGCTCGCCCAAACGTCGACTTTGCTGTTCGCCCAACGGGCTTAAACGGTCGTAGTTGTTTGCGCCAAACGAAGCTTGGCCGTGGCGCACAAGGTACAGCTTTCCCATGGCCCGATTCTGACTCCCGGCCCGTTTGCCCCCAGTCACTGGCGCGACCCGCTCGGCAGGCTTGCCTGTCAGCCCAGAGCCTCCCAGCGCTCCAGCGCATGCATCAAGTCTTCCTCAATCGCTGCATGTCGCTGAGCCAGCTCCGCCGCGCGTGCGGGTTCCGTGGCGTACAGCATGCCATCGGCCAACAGGCGGTCCAGCGTCTGTTGCTCTTGTTCCAGCGCGGCTATCCGTTGAGGCAACGCATCCAGTTCGCGTTGCTCTTTGTAGCTCAATTTCCGTTTGGGTTTGACCGCCGTGTCCGCCAGGTTGCCAGCAATCGTTGCGCTGGGCGCTGTGGAGGGAGCGGTCTTGTTCTTGGTCTCGGACGGTTGAACTTCCAAAGCGCGGGCGCGTGCTGACTGCGTCAGCCAGTCTTCCACGTCGCCTTCGTACTCGCGCCATTTGCCTTCACCCTCTGACACCACTGTGCTGGTCACCACGTTGTTCAGAAACCTCCGGTCGTGGCTCACCAAAAACACCGTTCCGCTGTAATCGGTCAGCAAGTCTTCAAGCAGTTCCAATGTGTCGATGTCCAGATCGTTGGTGGGTTCGTCCAATACCAGCACATTGGCCGGTTTGGCAAACAACCGCGCCAGCAGCAAGCGATTGCGCTCTCCGCCCGACAATGTTTTGACCGGGGCATGGGCCCGGGCTGGCGAAAACAGAAAATCCCCCAAGTAACTCTTGACGTGGGTTCGGCGCCCATTGATTTCTATCCACTCGCTGCCCGGACTGATGAAGTCTTCCAGTGTGGCGTCCAAATCCAGGTTGTCGCGCATCTGGTCGAAGTACGCAACTTGCAACTGGGTGCCTTGGCGTACTGTGCCTGCGTTGGGGGGCAGTTCGCCCAAAATCATCTTCAGCAAGGTGGTCTTGCCTGCACCATTTGGGCCAATCACGCCTACTTTGTCTCCCCTCAGAACCGTGGCTGAAAAGGCGTCCACCACGGTGTGTCGGTGCCCATCCTGTTCAAACCACTTGCTTACACCCTCCAGCTCCGCCACCAGCTTGCCGCTTGCGTTTCCGTTGGCCACTTCCATGCGCACCCGGCCCACAGCCTCACGCCGTTCTGCGCGCTGGCGGCGCAACACGTTCAGGCGTTCAATCCGGGCCTGTGCCCGTGTTCGCCTCGCTTCCACGCCTTTGCGTATCCACACCTCCTCTTGAGCCAACAGTTTGTCAGCCTTCGCGTTGATCACAGCTTCTTGGGCCAATTGTTCGGCCTTCAATTGTTGGTAACGGCTGAAGTTGCCGTCATAGCTCTGCAGCTTGCCTCGGTCCAGCTCCACCACCCGGGTGACCACCCTGTCCAAAAAAGCGCGGTCATGGCTGATCACCACCACACTGCCTTCGAACCCGAGCAGCAACTCCTCCAGCCAGTGAATCGCGTCCATGTCCAAATGGTTGGTCGGTTCATCCAGCAGCAAGACTTCCGGCTTGGCCACCAGTGCCTGCGCCAGGGCCACCCGCTTCTTCATGCCTCCCGACAATGCGCCCACCACTGTGTCGGGTGCCAAGACCAACCGAGCCAGTGTTTCCTCTACCCGGCGCTCCCAATTCCACCCGTCCTGGGCTTCGATCTGGTTTTGCAAGCTGTCCAGGTCAGTCGCGGCATCGTGCTGCAAATACAAATCTCGCAGGCGCTTTACCTCAGACAAACCTTCGCTCACAGCGTCAAACACAGAAGCGTTTTCCGCCAGCACAGGCTCCTGCGCCACATAAGCCACACGCAAGTCTGTCTGCATTTGCAGCGTACCGTCATCGGCCTTCTCCAGCCCCCCCAGAATCTTGAGCAGCGAAGACTTGCCGGAGCCGTTGCGCCCCACCAACCCCACGCGTTCGCGCGACTCCAAAGAGATGTCAGTGTGGTCAAGCAGCGGGACGTGCCCAAACGCCAAGTGGGCCTGTAATAAAGAGATAAGTGCCATGGCGCCACATTATCCAGCCCCCTCCGTTCACCAAAACAAAAAATATTCGGGAATACCCCAAACAGCCAAAAAGTTGGTCTACAATCACGCCTCTCGCAACAACGACGGCATGCAGACCTTCTGCAAACGTTGTTGGCAAGTCAAGGTAAAGCAAAAAAATTTCAAAAAATCTTTCTGCAAACTTTGACAAGACGCCAAAAGTTGTGTCATAATACGAGGCTCTGCTGATCGCGGCGGGGTTCAAAAAGAGAGGCGGTTGACCTGAGGGTTGACAGTTAATCTGAAAAGGTTCGTTAACAAATTACAGCCGATAAGCGTGGGCGTTTGAGATTCTGAGATGTGACAGGCCTTCGGGCCATGTTCTTCGGAACGACAAACGCTCATGGAATAGATAGATAAGAAGTCGCAGAAAT
>JACCDQ010594032.1_pt1 | contig 14320 bp, 14 predicted proteins | sample 7446031 | NCBI WGS metagenome assembly JACCDQ01 (sample SAMN15323442, study PRJNA562643) | freshwater metagenome | isolation source: river surface water | place: USA:Blue River Watershed | collected 2017-08-17 | reverse complement strand
GCAAGCCACTTTAGAAGTGGGGTCAAAAGCCATAAAATGGTCAATTAACGCATCAGAAATTTGATCAGCTACTTTATCTGGGTGTCCTTCAGAAACCGACTCAGAGGTGAATAGATATGCCATAAAAGTTCATTTAATTTGAAAAAGTGATATTACCACATGTGAAGCATTACCGGTTTACCTTCAACATTTTCATACCCTTTAATTTTATAATTGATATCAGGTATTACAGATTTAACTAGTGCTAAGATTTTTAAATAATCATTTTCCCTATGATAAGTGGTAATAGCAATCTTAGGACGCCATTTTTTAATCGTTTTTAAAGCTCCTAAAATCATTTTTTCTTCATACCCTTCCAAATCTGCCTTGATATAAGTCACTTTTAAATCTTTTTCAAAAAAAAGTTTATCCACTGTAAAGCAATCAATTTTAATAGAATCTGAATTACTATTATTGGTGTTTTTTATTACCGAACCAATATTAGATGGCTCAATAAATAAAGTATCACATTTATCCCCAAGAGCAAATGGCATTATCTCAATATTAGATTTATTAAAAAATAAATTATTTAAAGATTCTACAAAAATTGGCAAAGGCTCTACAACATATATTTTTTTGCACTTATTCTGATTTTGAAAGGAAAAAAATCCCTCAGCACTTCCGCAATCAAGTACAATATCCTCCGGTTCAACAGTTGTTTCAGGAATTTCATAAAAGTGCCAATGTCTATTTTGCATGCCCTCAGATATTACTTGTGCAAAATGATGATATGGAATCAATTTGGGGTAACAAAATTTTTCATCAAAGCCTTTAATCCTAAAATAATTATAATTGCTATCTGAACCCACATTTTCTACAAACCGTTTTGCGATTACTTCGCAAGTAGGAGAAAATAAATGAAAAAACATTTCCTTAAACGGGACCCTATGGTAATTAGAGTTGAGAAAATATTTGTGTATAAAATTTAATCTGTTTTTTAAAGCATAAATAATGTTTTTCATAGAATTTTATTAAGATTTTCTAAAACTGGATTAGGAGCCCATCCAAATTCATAACGAGCCTTTGAATCATCAAAAGTTAACGAACTATTAATTTTTTTTAATAATCGAGAATTTACAGGAGAAAGGTTTCCAAATTTATCTCCAATATAAGCCGCTATACGGGCTAGAAAATAGGGTATATTAATTGGCTCTTTTCTGCCTAAATAAAATGAAATTTTAGTACTAACTTCTTTAAATGAGGGATGATACCCATCAGTGAGATTAAAAATCCCTCCAACGATCGATGCTTTATCAATGAATCTAGCAACATCACTGGCAAGTACCATAGATTTCTTAGATTTCCCACCATTCACATTAAAATAATATCCTTTTCTTATACCACTAATCATTGAACTAAGATTCCCCTTAGATCCAGATCCAATTAATAACGGAAGCCTAAGTATTGTAAATTTTACATTATGACTTTCGCACCAATCAATTACTATTTTTTCACATATTATCTTACTTTTTCCATAAGGATCAGAGGCAATCAAAGGACTAGTTTCGGGAATGTTTAAACCTGTTTCTAAACCATAAACAGAAACACTACTAACATATACAAAATACCTAGGTAAGGAATCTAAATTTTCTAAACCTTTTAATAAATTTCTCGTGCCTTCAACATTAACACTAAAAAAATCATTTTGCTCACTTTTTGTTTTAGGAACTATATGTGCCTTACCTGCCGCATGTACAACAAGGTCAACAAAAGGCAATTCAGGTTGTGTAACGCTAAGGTCACAATTAATTTGAGCATTTGATTTTGAAAGAGTAATCACATTGTGAGAAGAAAACATTTGTGAAAAAATATGCTTCCCCAAAAAACCATTAGAACCAGTTAACAATATTCTCATGTGACAAATTATTGTTTATTTAACTCCCTAAGAAGTATCTTTTCATAAGAGTTCCATGTATAGTAATTCAAAATTAAATCTTTGGCATTTTCACCAATTCTATCAAATTTTTCTGAATTTAAACAAACCTCATTTATTAACTTGGCAAAATTCATGGGATCATCTTCAACAATAAAATGTTCTAAATGCTGACCACCTTTAATAGGTTTTGAACAAACAGATGTCAAAATATTTATTTTGCCTAAAGCCATTGACTCCAAAATTTTGTTTTGAATGCCACCACCATTCTGCATTGGAGAAACAACCGCATTACATGAATTTAAAATTTCATATGGATCATCAAGAAACCCAGTGACTAAAACGTTTTTCCGCTTTCTAGCTACGCTTAAAACTTGCGAGCTTGGATTCGAGCCTACTATATAAAAACGAATACTTGGATTTATAAAATCTAAGACATATTTGTCTAACCATAGAATCGCATCAATATTGGGTTGGTAGTGCATTGCACCAATAAAAGCAATGCTGTTTACAAATTCATCAGAAGTTTTACCATAAGAAAAAAGAATAGGATTGACACCATTAGGAATCCATTTAACATTGCCAAATTTTTCAATCGAATAGACTTCATCTTCATTCACTGCAATGGTTAGATTAGCAGTTTTAATTAAATATTGCTCATATTTAATTAACCTGGAAATTTCTAACTTATAAAATATTTTATGAAAAATAGAACTAGTATTAGAGTAGGATCTTTTATAACTGTCTGAAAGCAGATCAACCATATCGAATACCTTAAATTTATTGTTAAAATAATTAATGTATTCTCCTGTTCTAACTAAATTAAAAAAAATATAATCAGTTTCATTTTCATAACGATTTAAAATATTTTTTAACCTAGAAGATTTATAAAATCCAACTTGAAGGGGCTTGTAGAAAAATAAAAAATTAAAAACTGCATTAATAACGGCAGTAAATAAATTTAATTTAACATGGTGACTATTTACGCTATTTTGATTGATAAAATTAATTTCATCAATTGATAAACTATTTCTAGAAATAGTAATAATTCTTAAATCAAAATATTTAGAAAGAATTTTAATTAAATTGTATATTTTTAATTTATGCCCATTAATTGGAGGATATGGGCTACCTGGAATCAATAATAAAATGCTTTTTTTCATTTATTATTACGTTCATTAAGTTTAATAACCCAATCAGCAACTTGTAGTCTAAAATTCTCAAAATTAAACTTTCGAAATCGTTTGTAACCTAAATCAACTTTTTTCTGTCTGTCAGAATCATTTACAAGAACAGAAACTACTGCATTTACAATTGATTCGTAACTATATGGGTCAAAATATGTAGCAGAATTCTCTGCAATCTCAGGAAAACAAGAGGAATTACTTATAACAAGAGGGCAACCATATTTCATCGCCTCTATGATAGGTATCCCGAATCCTTCAATAAAAGAAGGGAAAATAAATAAACTAGCCTCTTGAAATAAAACCCTTATTTCTTCATCCGTTTGATAAGAAAGAAAATCTATTCTATCTAATATATTAAGTTGTTTTGCCAACTTTTTATAACCAACTAAAGTGTTAGAATTCCTAATTCCCAAAATTTTTAATCTATAACGTTCCTTAATGTTGTCCGGAAGTAAAGCAAATGCAAAAATTAAAGACTTAGTATTTTTATAACTAGGTTCTCCACCTATGTGGAAAAAATAATTTTTCTTTGATATTACTGATGAATTATCACTATTGTATGGATCTAGTGTGTTATAAATAACAAAAATCTTATCACGTGATACACTGAATTTCTCAATAATTTGATTTTTAGAAAACTCAGAAACTGTAATAATCTGATCAACTTTTTTTATGACAGATTTTACAAGAAAGGTTCTATAGTATTTACCAATAGTTTGCTTAAATGTAAGCCCCTCAAGTCGCTCTAAAAAAATTAAATCATGCAGAATAAGAACATTAAAATTCTTACGATTTAAAAAAAACGGAGCAGTATTATATGGAAACAAATAAATGCCAGAATTAAAAAAACTAAAAAATGAAAGAGAAATCTGTTCCCAAAGAATATAATTTGAAAAACCAAAATTCAGAAAAGACTTTTTAGAAATATTTGATTTTAACAACCCTATAACATCAAAATCATCATTTAATACATCTACAAGAAAATTGATAAACTTTCCCATTCCTCTATATTCATTAACAGAGAAGTTAGCATCGTAAAAAAACCGAATTATCAACTTATTTTTATTAAAACTCATAGATTAGAATTTATGGATAAAAAATTTAAATTGCTAACTCAGATTTAAACTTAAAGAACATTTTATCAAATGAGTATTTAGAATTAAATTCTCCTAAGTTATTATTAGAGAAAATATCTAACAAACCCTCATTTTTATATAAGTATAAAAGTTTGTCTTTCATAGATAGGGGGTTAAAAGATTTATCTTGAATAAGAAAACCATTCAAACCATCAATTACAACATCAGATATGCCTGGAGCATTATATGCAACAATAGGAATACCATATGAATAAGCCTCCAAAATACTTAATGGCATACCTTCAAATTTTGATGCAAAAACCATTATTGAAGGTTTATTAATATTATAAATAATATCTCGATCATCTACATAACCATTAAATTTAATCACATCATCTAATTTATTTAATTTAATAAATGAAATAATATCAGGCTCTAAAGGGCCAGATCCAAAAATTTGTAGTTTGACAGAAAATGGTTTATCATTATGCACTAAAAGAACAGCATTTAAAATAACAAAAACACCTTTATCTTCTATTAATCTGCCACAATAAATCAAATTTAATTGAGTGTTTTTAGTAAAAACATTAGAACCAATAACTTTTGAACTATAAACACCATTAGGCAAAAATTTTACTTTTTTAGGAGCTAATTTAAGACTTTCATCATATGTTACTTTAGCTACACAAATTATTTTATCTAATTTTTTAAACAATATAAAATACAATAACTTCAGGAAAAAATTTCCTAAAATGCCAAAATTAGAAACAGAAAATGGCCCATGCTTTATACCAACAAATGAAATAGTATGACGAATGAAAAAAGCTTGTTGAATAGCTCGATTACCATTAAAAATTACAATCTGATGATTTTGGATTAATTCACTAATCAAAACCGAATTAGCATAAAAATTAGACCAATTATGTTTTACTTTAACAAAGGTAATATCATCCCTTTTATGCTTAAGTTGAGAACTAACATGAGTTATATTATAACCATCATCAACAAAATTGTGAATTAAATTTTGGGAATAAATTTCTTGCCCACCCCACGCTGATCCTAGATCGATAAATAATAAATTACACATTAAAACTATTTAATAAAAAACATCTTTTTGTATTTAATTGCTCTGTCAATTGAAGCAAAAAATACAAATAAAAGGAGTGAATAAATAAATGTTCTAATTCCAAAATTAACAAAGTCATATAAAATCCATCTTGGAAAAAATGTAATTAAAACCATCGATAAAAATTTAAAAAGGTTATTTTTAGACGAATTTATAATTAGGTAAACAAAAAAAGCAGCTATAATACCAATAATCAAAACCCCAAAATAATTACCAAACAAATAACCAGTTATAGGAAAAGGCATACCTCCTGCAGCTCCGAGAAATTTTTGAGAATATACTGAAGGATATAATTCTGGGATGCTACTAGTCAACAAAGACGGTGGAAATATCCAAGTTATTAATGATAGTAATGAATATCCATAATTAATTGGATAAGACTTCAAAGCAATAGTCCCCGAAATAATTGTCCCCATGTGGGTAGATTCAATTGCATCATTATTTAAAAGTAAGGCCAAATCTAAATTATCAGTATGCTTAGCTAATCCTAACAACATAGCTAATATAACTGTAGGGAAGAAAACAATAATAGTTTTTAGGGCTGAAATTTTGTTTGAAAATATTACATAAAATAATAAAAGGACAGCCATTATCCCTTGAATACGAAAGCCATATAAATTACACTTAACAATAAAAATAAGAATTAATAAAAGTCGGAGAATTCTTTCAAAGAAATTTAAATTTTTATACAAAAACAAATAACAGAAAAAAATCAATACATATTCTATTAATCCTGAACCTGCTTCTAGGTTATCAACATATCCTGAATAACCTCCATTTGACCCCCCTAAAACAACTACACCATTAATTTTAAAAACAGTGATATATAAGGATAAAAAAAACACTAAATAAAAAAAATATTTGCTGACTTGGAACTTATTCTCAGTCAGCTTGAGACTTGAAATATTAATAAAGAATAACGGTAAATACGCAAGAATTAATAAGATATAAAAAAACTTCAACTGACTAACTATTATTCCTGAACTTAGACCCCAGCCTAAAATATCCGTAATAATAAATTCTAAACCCCATAAAGATGAAAAAAGCAATAAAACTATAACTATAGTATAATTTCTAAATCTAAAAATCAGAAAAAAAGATTCTAAAAAAAACAAATAAGCATAAATCCAAAAACTAAATGAATAATAAGAATCCAAAAGATAAAAACCTATTGTAATAAATATTAACAACAAAAGCTTTAAAATTAAAAATTTCATTGAAAAATATATTTTATATAGAGCTTGGAAACGTAATTAGTTAATTGTTTTGAAGAAAAAAGGTTTAATAAAAAGAAAGAGATGAAACTTCCCGCCGCTATTAAAATCAAATAAGTGAGTGAGGTATAATAAATTGAAGCAAGAAAATAAAAAGGGAATAATAACAGGCCGTTGATTAGAATTTTTGATACTAGAATTAAAGCAGGCTTACTCAAACTAATTCCAGATCCAAAGTAATGATAAAAGTAAAATGAAAATAATGTGATGAATATATTTTTAAAGGCCCAAAATAATGCTAGACCTAAAATTCCATAATAGGGCGCAATAATTATTATTCCCAAAATTGTAAACACAGAAATAAAAAAACTTACAATGAAATTAAATTTAACATTACCTAACGCTATTTGAGGTATACTTAAATAACCAATTAAACTATAGACACCATTACCAATAGCATAAAATAAGAATGTATAACCTAATAGATTGGTACTTACGATATCAGGTTTAATAATTTTCATAATCAAAATCCCATTTAAGCCAACCCAAAAACTTGCCCCTATAATTATACTTGAAGTAAATTCAAAAGATCCTTTTAAAACTAGATTAGAGAGTATATTTTTACCTGCAGCAATAGAGCCAACTAATCTCGGACTTATACTTGACATAAAAGGACCCGAAAGATAAAATATTCCATTTGTTACAGCAATGATTGATGCGTATTCACCATATTCAGATATAGGTAAAAATTTAATCAAAAGTAACTTATCTGATTGTGTTATTAATATGTATAAAATAGAATTAGCGAATGAAAATGCAGTAAACCTATTAAACACATGAGATTTATCAAATTTCAAATTTTTAAATTCTAATTTAATCCCACTTTTCAAACGAACTAATATATAATAACAAATACACTCAATCAAAGAGACAATAACCTGGTATAATAAAAAATTATTAAGAGATAATTTATAGGATATTAACAATATTATAGGAAATAAATATCTAATAGCCAAAAATGAAACAGATATAACACTTGCAATATTACCAAGATAAAAACCATCTAAACTTGCCTTATAGAGAATCGTAAAAAGCTTTAATAAAACAGAAATTAGGATAAAAAGAAATAGAATCGAATTGCCATTCAAATATCCTAACAACGGCGAAAAATGAAAATTATAATTTCTTAGAAGCAAAGAAAAAGATACGATACAAATTATTAATACTGCGAAAAAAATTTCGTAGGTATTTAAGACCTTATAAAAAACTTCTTTAACTATCTTTCCATTTTTAAAAAGAGTAGAATATTTGTTTAAATAATTTGTAAAACCAAAATCAAAAATTAAAACCCAGGTGAAGCTCATGTAGAAAATCATGAAAATTCCATAATCTTCAGATGAAAAACATCGAGAGTAAAAAGGTAAAATTATAATTCCAATTAATGCAGATAATGTTTGCGAGAAAAAATTGGCAAAAAAAACTTTTTTTACAGAGCTTCCGAAATTATTCATTGTTAAATTCTAAATTAAATAAAATAGGTACGCCCTTAAACAGAATTTAATTCTTCTTAAATTTTTGAAGATAAAATTTAACCCTGGGTAAAAAAAATTGAATCACATAATATAATCTTCTAACATAGAAGATATTCAAAAATTTATTAAAAATAGTTCCATCCATAAAGTCTTTTTGAATTTTTAATACTTCTGGATTTAATAATTCATAATTCTTAAACTGAAGATCTTCATTAAAATCAAAATTTAAATCAGTGTCAAATCTGTTTGTAATTCCTGCATTGGTTCCACTTCCATCCGCACCAATATTTTTCACAAATGACATTTTAGGGCAGACAGTAACCATTTCATTGAAATATAAATACATATTAAGTCTAGCATCTTCGGCATTACTAATTCTATGATAATCAAGCCATGCCGATTCATAATAGAAATACCCATATTTTTTTAAACCTGTTTTCCCTTTGGATTTATCTATATTTTTTTTAAAATAATATTCATCCCAATCAAATTTTAGAAATTTACTTTTCCATGTAGCTACAACCCATGGCACATACCATGGCAAAAAATATACATCCTCGAATAAATTAAATTTACGAGGAATTGAATATCCTGAAATACTAAATATCTTTTCGTCATTCTCATAAAAATTTAGTGCTTGATTAAGAAAAATAAGCCCTTTAGGATGTATAATATTATCGTCTTCAAGCATAATCATTCTACCATACTTGTTGAGACAATAAGACTGTCCATCTTTAAATGATTTAACTATTCCCCAATTACTATCCCTAAAAATTAGTTCAATTGATTTAAATCCATCTATCCTCTTACAGTATTCACGAATTTTATCGACATCATTTTGGGAATTTACACATTTAGCTCCATCAGAAACCACAATAAGATCTGATTCACTTGCTAATTCAGCCGCTTTAAACGATTCAATTGTTTTTATAAACGATTCGACACGATTGTATGTAAATATTAAAATTGGAGCCAGCATTACAAACAATATTTTTAAAAATACTAATTATTCCCTTTTTCACACATTAAAAAAATACTTGAGCATAAATCTGGATATTGCTGACCTAATTGATAACATCCATCAAGATACTCTTTTGAAATAATATCTGTATTCAATAGTTTATCCCACTGAAAATTAGCCAATGCTTTAAAAAATATACCAGATCGATGCACAACATTTAAACCAGCTAATTTAGCGTCTCTTTCTAAAGTGTCAAGAGTATAAGTAATTTGATGGCCATGTTCCTCCTCAGCTAGCGTGACTGCACTATTGTGGCTAATCAATCCCATCTTAACCGCAATTTGTCTTGAAGGAGCATTTGCATTGGGACATACTAAAAAAAAACGACCATTCTCTGATAGCCACTCATCATTAATTTTTTTCAAAACTGCAACGGGGTCACTTAAATGCTCCAAAACATGCGTTAACACAATGTTATCATATTTTTCTGATAAGCTAACTTCTTCAAATAATCCATTTACATATTTTACCTTATCACCTAAATGATTTTTCGCCTCTTTCATTGCAATATCAGATGCCTCAACACAGGTAATATCATCAAAAAAAGGTAGAAACTTTCTAGTAAAATCGCCTTTAAAACTTCCTAATTCAAGAAAATTACCTTTAATAAAAAAAGGCTGAAAAGACTTAATCATGTAATGGTGTATGACATCAAAATCAAAATTATAGGCATATTGGTGATCTTTTGTATCACTTAATTCTAAGTTATAATTTCTAGTATTCATATAAAGTTTGTTTAAAATAGTTTGATTTAATCTTGATTATTTCTGTAAAATCTATTTTCAGGTAGCTGATACCATTCATTTAAATTGGAGGGTACTCTAGAAAAATACCCCAAAATTTGTTTTAATTCATCGCTTTTCGTTTCTAAGAAATCATATCCAACTGCCCTAGAATAATCAAGTTGTTGTTTCATAAAGGGTTTTGTAAATGTGATTGTGATTGCACGCCTTTCCAATTCAGTATTATTAGTGCCTGCGGCATGCCAAAGATTAGAATTAAAAAACACAATATCCCCTCGTTTTCCAACTACTCTGTCAGACTTATTGTAAAATTCTTCGTCTGAAGGTCTTTCTTTTTTCAAATGCGATTTTGCTAGCAAATAAGTTGCCCCATTTTCTAATGTAAAGTCATCAAGTAAAATTAAAAGGTTTAACATTAATGGAAGTCCATCGGAAAAAAACCTAATATCTCTGTGAATATTAGCAACATATGATGGTTTTGATTTAAGGTTTTTTACCCCACCATAGCTATTTAAAATAAAATTGCCATTAAAAAAATCTTTGATAAATAGAAACAAATCGGAGTCCGCAATATTTTCTAATAAATCTAAATAAACAGAATCTCCCGTTGCCACTAAATGATGTAATGTTCCATCGGTAATCAAATCAACACCATTTTTCAATTGAATAGATCTACAAAACTTGTAACTTTCTTCAATAGACTGATTTAATTTCTCACAATATTTCTGATCAAAAAATGTATTAATTTTTGTGTAACCTAATTCAGCTAATTCACTTTTATACCTTTCCATATTAATCGTTGTTTAAGAATTCATTATTTAATACTCCAAATATTAGTTTATTGACAAATTCTCCTTTTCTAAAATACCAATTCCGCAAAGTACCTTCATGTTTCCAACCAAGTTTTACAAACAAGCCTGCAGATACAATATTACTTTCAATTATGGTAGTCTCTAATCTGTTTAATCTCAATTCTTTGAAGGCATAATTCATAATTGCTTTAACAATTTCAGTTCCATAGCCTTTTCCCTGAAAATTTTTGTCGAGTAGCAACCCATGCTCTGCATTCCCATCTTTAAAATTAATATTTAAAAGATTTGCCATTCCAATTTTAATTTTATCCTCATTCAAAACGATGAATCTTTGGTTATTAGAATTGCATGACAAATTATCAAACCATTTTTTTTGATCGTTCATGTTAGTTGGAAAATGCCATCCTCCTAAAAGATACTGTATCTCTGGATCATTAGCCCAGATATGCAACTGATTAGAATCCTCAAATTCAACGGCTCTTAATAAAACTTTATTTCCTACAATATTCATAATTAATAATTTCTAAGATTTTATTTAGATCCATTTTGGTATATCTGTGATCAATAGGAAGTAAATGTAAATTAGTTGTTAAATTATATTCAACAGTACTACTATCTACTCTATTCAATACTTCATTCCAAAAAGTAGGCACATAAATATTTTGTTTAATTAATTTATCTTTAATATTAAAATTATCAATTAATAAAGGATAATACATTGGAGCCTGATCATTACAAAGATTAAATTTAATTTTATTAATACTATTTAAATGTTTACCCAAGTATTTAAAATTTTGGATTCTTCTTTTAAATTTATCTTTATAATCTATTGACTCTAATAGCCTTCTTGTTAAATTTGACATTAAAAGTAATGGTGAATCATTTAATGAGTCTTCACTTCTACAAAAAGATTCATAACCTTCACGGGCATTCTTATCTAGTCTTATTAATAAGTGATTCATTCTCGATAAAGAATTTGCAACTCTAAAAGGTTCTTTTAATATTTTATCAGAATACAAATATGCCCCATCTGGTACTCCAAAAAATTTTCTTGCCGAATAAAAGGTGTCAATGCCTACAAATGGTTTATCAAAAAATGCCTGAGAATTATCTATTATTAGATTATGATTGGAATTTGCTAGTCTCTCTACAACCTCATTTTTTACCCCGAAAAAATTTATATAAAAAAAAACTTCATTTTTCTTTAATTTTTCAAACTGAAAAATAGGATTGAAAAACAAATCAATTTTATAAAACTCATATTCAATTTTGTGTTTTATTAAAGGTTGTAAAATGGAGTCGCAAGTGTAAAAAGGAATATAAACTTTTTGATACTTTTTAACTACCAATAAATACTCAAATGCATTTCTTGCAGAGTTGAGCCTAATCGCAGAATTATGAAATTCTTTTGTTTTATTCCTTTCTAATTCAAAATATCCGCCTAATTCCATTGATTTCTACAGTAAGCTATAGTTTTCTAAAAATAAATTAACTTCTTCTTTTGTATTAAACATTAAAATATCTATTATGGACAACCATGGAACGAAATCATTATTAAATTGTGAATAACAAATAGAATTAGACTTCTGAAATTGGAGATTAATTCCATTTCCATTAAATCTTTTTCTGTTATATAATTCAAGCCCTCCAATAGGGTTAATATAATGAGATGCCTTCATTGCTTTACAAATTTCCAATACCTTGTCTTCAGATCTTAATTCATGATTAATTTCTATTGTTGAAGAAACGGTAATTTTGGTATTTATAGTAAGATAAAGTAATGTTTCCTTAATTGAATTAAAAACAAATTTGAATAGGTTTTTTTCCTCGACACAGAGACATTTTTCAATAAACGGATAAACATGATCTAAGTATGGAGCTTTTCTATAACATTCGAAAACTTTATTTAACATTTTTTTTCGGTCAGATTGCCAGGTATCTGCCAAAAATCTTTGATCCACATTTAATAAATCAGAGTCTTTTTTTAAAGGAAGTGTTAAATAATCATCCTTAGAATCAACTAATATTCTGTTCCGATTTATCCAGCCCCCTTTAGAATATTGAATATTATCATATATTATAAACTCATCAACAGAGTTTATTAATTGGAAATATCCAATGTAAGGGAAAAAATAGGGCTGCATAATTGCTATTTTCATTTTTAAGAATTTCTATAAACTCGTCTTATCAACCTTGTGATTAAATCCACTTCGTCAAAAGTTAACTCTGTATATAAAGGAAGGCATAATATTCTTTTTGTAATATCATCTGTAACCTTCAAATTTTGATGAGGCAAATAAGGTAAAGTATTTGCCAAGGAGGGATAAAAATATCGGCGAGTGAATATCTCATGGGCCCTTAACTCATTAATACAATTGTGCATAAATGTCTCACTTTCAAATATAACAGGAAAATATGCGTAATTATTTTGTGAGTTTTTATGCCACGCTTGAAAGGTAATACCAAGTCCTTCCAAATTTGATTTATATCTTTCAGATATTGCTTTTCTAGTTTTGTGTATCTCGCTAATGTAACCAAGATTGGTCAGTCCCATAGCCGCATGAAATTCAGAGTTTTTCCCATTCAACCCTAATTCGTTAAATGATTCAGGACCATTGAATCCAAAATTTCTTATATGTGCAAGCCTTTTTAATAAATTTGACTCTTGAGTAACTATTAACCCTCCTTCAACAGAATGATATAATTTTGTAGCATGTAAGCTGCAAGTTGAAATATCACCAAAATTAAATATTGACTTCCCAAAAACATTTACACCAAACGCATGGGCGCCATCATAAATAACTTTAAGTTTATATTTTTGAGCTATCTTTTCAATTTCAATAACATCACATGGATTCCCATAAACATGTGTTGCTAATATTGCACATGTATTTTCCGTAATTGAACTTTCAATTTTACTAACATCTATATTTAATGAATTTTGGTCGATATCAACGAATATTGGCTTAGCTCCTTCCCAAACAATACTACTAGTTGTTGCCACGAAAGAAAAAGGTGTAGTTATTATTTCTCCTCGCAAATCAAGAGCTTTAATGGCCATTTGCAACGCAACTGTACCATTAGTAACAAAAAGTAAATGCTCTAAACCTAAATGGTCTTTCAGTTTAATTTCCAAATTACTTGCCAGAGGACCCATATTTGTTAACCACTTTCGGTGCCAAATATCTTGGACATACAAATTGTACTTTTCAATATCTGGTAAAAAAGGTTTAGTTACAGGAATCATATTTTTTTAGTTATTTCAAACTTTTAAACTATAATTATTTATGATTGAAATTTTAGATATAGCTTTGAAAAATCTTATTTTCTACCATTTCGATATTTATAAAGACCTTTAAATCAACTCTATTACATTATAAAAACAATTAATTACCTAAAAAACTCTTGAAATTTTATTACATAGTCTCAAGCGTTAAATTTTTCTTTAAACTCTATTTGCTCCGAAAATTAATAACCAAAATAAGAAAAAATTAACCTTAATTAGAATAATTTTGCGCACCAATCTGCGCACCAAAACCTTTTATTTTGACAATTTTCGTTATATGTAAGTTTTAAATAAAACTATTTAACGCCTGAAAATGAATGATTTATTGATTTACGAATATCCATGAATAGGATTTGGCCGAATGGACCACACTAATCTTCTATTCTTTTCTTTCTCCACGGCTTCGCCATC
>JACCDQ011579575.1_pt1 | contig 14321 bp, 12 predicted proteins | sample 7446031 | NCBI WGS metagenome assembly JACCDQ01 (sample SAMN15323442, study PRJNA562643) | freshwater metagenome | isolation source: river surface water | place: USA:Blue River Watershed | collected 2017-08-17 | reverse complement strand
CGGATATTGATGATGGCCTGGGTCAGCGTGTTGTTGGTTTCGATCGCCTTCGCATTGGCCTGGAAGTTACGCTGGGCCGTGATCAGTTCGATCAGTTCGTTGGTCAGGTCGACGTTGGCGCGTTCGCGCGCACCGGCGCGGACCGTACCGAAGCCTGCGGAACCGGCTTCGCCGTACTTCGCATCGCCCGACTTCGAGGTGGCGTAGTAGCTGGCGTCACCGATCTGGCGCAGGCCGGTCGGCGCGGCGAAGTTCACCAGCACGATCTTGGCCAGCGACTTCTGGGTGCCGTTCGAGTACGACGCCGACACCAGGCCGTCATCGCCGATGTCCACACCGATCAGGTCGCCTTCCGGGCGGCCGTTCTGGTCTTGCTTCAACACCGAGAACGGCGACGAGTACTGGGTCGACGATGCATAGTCGATCGAGAACTGCAGCGTCGCACCGGACGCGCCGATGGTGGTCGACTTGAACGCGATGGCATCCAGCGGCGAGTACAGCTTGCCGGCGGTGTCGAAGGTCAGTTCGCCCTTGTCGAGGAAGATCGGCGACCACAGGTCACGCGTTTCATCTTCGGAGAAGGTGCCCGGGTCCGAGGTTTCCATGCCGTCGCGGTCGACATACAGCGGGAAGCCATCGCCGTTCTTCGCCTGCGGCGGCTCGATCCACTTGCTGGTGGTGCCGCGCGCCGCTTCCAGGTCCGACAGGCCCCAGATCGAGTTGGCCGACACTTTCAGGAAGGAGTTGTCGCCCGTGGTGCCGGTGGTGAACTTGAAGGTCTTGTTGTTGGTGCCGGCGACGGTGTCGATCTCGACCTTTACGCCCGACACGGTGCGACCGTAGTTGTCGGCCATGGAGTTGATGCGACGCTCGAGTTCGACGCGGAACTCTTCCATCGTGTAGTCGGCTTTTTCCGGCATCGTGATCAGGCCGGTCACGTTGTCGACGGTGACGACGAACTGGTTGTTCGAACCGTCCACGCGGAACTTGTTATCGAGGTTGATACCGATGGCGTTGCCGCTCAGGACAGCCGGCTCCGAAGTAATGCCGCGCAGCGGGGTCGACGAGGTGTCGACCACGGCCGGCTCTTCGTAGCGCTGGAAACCAAACAGGGCATTGGCCATCGCCGACGCGCGCGAGATCTCGATGCTCGAGGTATCGCCCGTGGTGCCGGAACTGATGGTGAAGATGTTGCTGGCTTCGTCAAATTTCACTTCGACGCCGTAGCGGCGCTCGGATTCGTTCAGGATGCTGGCACCGTTGGGCAGCACGGCGGCACCCCAGGTGCCGGTGCTGGCATCGATCGAGGTCTCGACGTTGGTCAGGCCGAACAGTTCGTTACGCGCGGTGGTGGCCGAACGGATGGTCACATTCGCATCGTCGGCCGCCTTGAAGGTGAAGCTCTGGCGCACGGGGTCGTAGCCAACGGTGACCTTGGCCGGGAAATCGGTTTCCTTGTCGATCTGCGCCTGCAGCGCCTTGATCGCATCGTCCAGCTTGACCTTGGACAGGTCGCCGATGCCGGTCTGGTTCTCGGCCAGCGAGATGGTCTTTTCCTGGTCGCCGACCTTGAGGCGGAACACCGGTGCCGACGTGTCCGACTCGGCAGCCTTGAAGCTGGTGAAGTCGAAGTACTTCTCGTCGCCATAGGCCTTGTTTATCTGGTTCGTGATCTCGCGAGCGATCTCGATGCCGGTGAACTTCTTGGTCGTGTTCAGCTCGGACAGGTAGGACAGGTCGATCGTGACCGGATCGGTCGAACCGTCGACCTTCAGGTCGAACACGATGCCTTCCGGATTGTCGTCGATGCCCATCGCGCGCGCGGTCAGCGAGGTGTTGGCCGGGATCTTCAGCGTGCTGGTCGTCGGATTGAAGATCGTGACCTTCAGGGTCTTGCTGCCGTCGGCCAGCTGGGACAGCGTGGCCACGTATTTCTGCGGCACTTCCGCGTTGATCGCCGTGGCCAGGTCATCGATGTTTTCCGCCGGCGTGCTCGGATACTGGGTGCCGTCGAGGTCGAGCGTCAGGTTGCCGGACAGGTAAGGCACGTTGAAGGTGATCGCCGATTTCGACTGCGATTCCGGCTGGATGTAGCTGCCGGCGCCGTTGAAGGACGCCGTCATCGAGAATTCCGGCAGCGAGATCTTGCCATTGACGGCCACCGCGCTGTCCTTGGGCAGCACGACCAGATCGCCCTGCGCGTTCAGGCTGGCGGTGTAGTCGATCGCGGTATCCGCATTGATCAGGTCGGCCAGCTCTTGCAGGCTGCCGGCGGTGACGGGCTCGGCTTCGATCGCGGTGAACTTGTAGTCGGCAGCGATCTCGGTCGGGTCACCGTTGTTGCCGGTCAGTTCGATCTGCATCGTGCCTGCGTTGACGGTGGCCGTGTACTTGCCGCCGCCATTGATGGCGGCACCGATGTCGGCCAGCGTGTCGCCGGTGTAGGTCTCGGTGCCGATCTTCAGTGCGTAGCTCTTTGCATCGGTGCTCGGGGTGAAGGTGGCGTCCAGAATGCTCTCGGTCAGCGTCGGATCGAACGGCACCGGGTTGGTCGATGCATCCGACTGCAGCTGCGGCGGTGTCGCGGTATCGATGTCGACCGTCGTACCCTTGATCTCGACGGTCAGCTTGCCGTTGGCGACGGTCGCCTCGAATGCCGTGCCGGCATTGATGTCGGCCACCAGGTCATCCAGCGTCGCGCCGGTATAGGTGGTCGGGGTGCCGCCGGTCGGGCCCAGGCTCAACGAGAAATCGCTGGTGCCGGCGTCCGGGGTGTACTGGACCTGGGTGGTGATCTTGGTCTCGTCGGTCGCGGTCTGCTTGGCGCGGGTCGCGAAGGTGTAACCGGCCGCGTTCACCGGTGCGCGGAAAGTCGCGCCCTGGGTCGGGTTGTCGGACACCAGCGCGTTGACCTTGGCCGGGAATTCGATGCCGGCCTTCCATTCGCCGGTCAGGGTCGGCGACAGGTTGCCGCTCTTGACGGTGGCCGGCGCCGAGGAGATCGGGTTCTTCAGGTCATCGAGGTTGAACAGCTTGGTCACGCCACGCGCGATGTCCTGCGGCGGAATGGCGCTTTCCGAGCGCACTTCACCGTACTTGTTCACGTACTGCTTCTCGCCGGTCTTCTTGTCAGAGGACTGGATCAGCAGTTCCTGCAGCTTGGTGTCGCCGATGTACACATAGGTCTGCCACTTGTTGGTCGGGTCTTCCGGGGTCGCACCCTGGGTCTTGCGGTAGTAGACGGTGGCGAGGTAACCGTTGCCGCCCGCGTCATAGACGGTGACGGCGGTGGTCTTGTTGTAGGTGGTGTCGTCGTTACGGTCGAACGGCAGCGTCGGCACTTTCGCATCGGCCGGCAGGTTCAGGCCCAGCTGCACTTGCGAAGTCGCCACGGCGTCGCCCGTGGTTTTGCGCGGGATCAGCAGCTTGGACAGGTTCTCGAGGTCGGCCTTGCCGGAGGAGTCGACCGCCGCTGCGATCAGTGCCTGGCCGGCCGAGTTCACCACGTTGTACGAATCGTTCAGCATGAACGTGCCGTTACGGGTGTAGATGTCCTGCAGGCCGTCGGCCGACTTCAGCGGGAAAAAGCCGTCGCCCGTGATCGCGATGTCCAGCGAGTTTGCGGAGAATTGAATATTGCCCTGGCTGAATTCCTGGCTGACCTGCTTCAGCGCGACACCCTGGCCGATGACGGACGAGGCCTTCTGCAGCGGCGAAGTCGCGAAGATGTCACCGAAGTCAGCGCGCGAGCGCTTGAAGCCGGTGGTGCCCACGTTGGCGATGTTGTTACTGGTGACGGACAACTGTGCAGTGGCCGCGTTCAGACCGGTCAACGAGGTATAAAAAGACATTTATTCTTCTCCTGGTGTAGGCAGTGTTCTTTGCAGGTGCTTCAGGGATGCTTGTTCTTTAATCTTTGCTGCTGGCTGGCGCTCAGTTGCCGATGCGCTTGACTTCGGACATGCTGACCAGCGTGCCGTCATCGAGCTCGACCTTCATGTCATTGGTCGTGGCGTCGGTGGTCACGCTGCGCACTTGTGCCATGGTCGACACCGGGGCCTTGCTGCTGACGCCGAAGCGAGTCACCGTGGCTTCGACGCGATACACGCCATTCGCGGCCTCGTTGCCGTAGTCGTCGAGGCCATCCCAGGTGAAGGGATAATCGCCCTTCTTCTGCGCGCCGATCTGGCCGGTACGGACCAGGTTGCCTTTCGAATCGAACACTTTCAGCGTGATGCCGTCGACATCCTTGTCGAGATTGACCATGCCGTCGACCGGATTGCCGTTCTTGATGGCCTTGCCATCGGCGATGGAAATCGTCTTGCCGATCAGGCTCGATGCATTCGAGATCTGCGAGTTCGACATCGACTTGACCAGCGTGTCGATATTGGTCGACATCTTGGTCGTCGCTTCCAGCTGCGAGAACTGCGCGAGCTGGGCCACGAAGGCTTCGTTCTCCATCGGGTCCAGCGGGTTCTGGTTCTTCAATTGGGTCGTGAACAGCGTCAGGAAGGCTGTCTGACCCATGGTGTCGCTGGTGGCGTTGACTGCGGCCTCTTCCTGCTGCTTTTTGTACTGCGCAGAGGTCAGGATGTTCGACGGCAGGCTGCTGTCAGTGCTGGATACGGTTGCCATGTTGTGTCAGTCCTCAAGCCTTGACGATGTCGAGCGTGCGCATCATCAGTTCGCGCGCGGTGTTCACGACCTCGACGTTGTTCTGGTAAGAGCGGGAAGCGGCCATCAGGTCGACCATTTCCGTCACTTCGTTCACATTGGCCTGATAGACAAAGCCTTCCTTGTCGGCCAGCGGGTTGTTCGGGTCGTAGACCTTGGGGATGGGCTTGGTGTCGTCGACGATCTTGTCGACCTTCACACCGCCCACATACGGTGCGCCGGCATGCGCCTGCTCTTCATCCATGATGGCCTTGAACATCGTGCGCTTGCCGCGGTAAGCCAGCTCGGGCGTGGCCGCGGTCGTGCCGGCGTTGGCCAGGTTGGACGCGGTGGTGTTCATTCGGATCATCTGCGCATGCAGCGCCGTGCCGCCAATGCCGAAAATATTATCGATGGACATACCCATGATCGATTACTCCCCTTTCAATGCCTTGCGGATGCTGCTCACGCGGTTTTCCAGGAACGACAGCGTCGCCTGGTAGTCCGCGGCTGCCTTACCGTACTTGGCTTGTTCCACCGTCAGTTCGACGGTGTTGCCGTCAACCGAAGCGTTGAACGGCGTGCGATAGCGCATGCCGTTGTCGTCATTGACGTCGTCAGAAAAATCGAAGTGCGTGCCATGTGTATTGGCCATCAGGTCTTGCGGCTCGAACTTCGCCATCACGGCCTTGAAGTCGAGGTCGCGCGCCTTGAAGTGCGGCGTATCGTCATTGGCGATATTCCGGGCGAGCACTTCCATGCGCTGGTTGCGCACCCGCAGTGCCTTCTCGTGAATTCCCAATGCATTACTTAAAATATCCATTTGCCTGCTCCATGCTGCCGCCGGTTTGCCGACAGGCCGCTAAAGTTTTCAGCTGTCGTACCGACCTTTGCAAAGGTCGTGCCAGTTTGTTTTTCGACGGGAATACAGGACTTCGGGCGGGGATTCAGGCGCGCAGGCGGCAAGGGATTGCCGCCTGCGGGATCACCGGGGGAGGCAAAGGATTGCCGTTCCGGTTGAATGGCAGTGCCAGGTCATGATGACCCGGTGAAGACGGCATTACATATCCGGGAGCTCAGCCTTCGCGAAGCTGCCGTTGTAATCGCCGAGGCGATCACGCGCATTCGACTTCAGGCCGGCGATAATGGAATTACGGGTGATGACACCCGACGCATCCCTGCCCTCATACAGCATGTTGGCCTGCTTGCCCGGTATATTGAGTGCCACGTTCGAGCGCGTCACATTGCGCGCGGCCGGCGTAAGCACGGTCAGGTACAAATCATCCAGCGCTGCCGGACCATAGTCTTTCAGGCGCGTATCCGTGAAATAGCGATCGACCAGATCGAGCTGGTCGAGCACCGACAGGTTCAGGATCTCTTTCGGGTTCTTGCCGTAACCGGCACTGGCCGCGCCGCGATTGCCGCCGGAACAGAACTGGATGATGCCGTGGCAGCTGCCATTGGTCGCCTTCGGGTTCATGCCGTCGGATTCCATCAGGGTCATGCGCGCGAAATCATCGGGCGCAAACTGATGGCGCGTGGCCAGCGTCAAAATTTTCTCTTTCACCGCCGCCTGCTCGGCCGCCGGCACATAACCTTTGTTGACGGCGCGCGCCAGCGTCTTGTCCAGCACCGGCGTCGATGTATTGGCGCCATCCAGATTGAGCTGCACCGCGGCGACCGCGGTCTGGCGCAATTTGAGCGCCGCCATGGTCGTCATTGGCGCCATGTTGATGGCCTGTCCGGCCTTGATGCGGTTCGCATCTTCGATGCCATTCTCGCGTGCGACCGTGCGCGCCATGTCGAGAATCTGTGAATTGCTGAACTGGCCGGCTACCTCGCCGAGCTGGCGACGCGCCAGACCCATCAGCGTGTCGCCACGCTGCACGGTCACCATCTGCATGTCGGATTTCAAACCAGCCATGGCCTGCTTGAAGCTCGAGCCCGACACGGCTCGGTCGCGTACGTTGTCGCGTGCCGGATCGCGCGCGCGCGTCTGCTCCGTGCCGCCATAGGCGGCTGTGTCGGCGAGATGCGGGCGAATTTCCATGGTGTTTCCTTGTCGGGCTACCCAGCCATCCACCGGTGATCAGGCCTGCTTGAAAACTGTAGCGAGCGGCTCGAGTTCGATCCGAGAAGCGCAGTCGTACGTGAGGTACGACGAGCATCGCAGGGTCGAAATCGAGACGCGCAGTAAGTTTTCATGCAGGCATGCAGGGCTGGTATTGTTTTTGCACATGCTGGGGAGACTGTCGGAAGTCCAACAGCAGGCTCCCCCGGTAACCAAGGTTTAGCAAGGCGCGTTCCACCAGACAAAACCGTCAGGAAAACAGCAGGCGACGTGATGAAGACGATGCTGAAGATGCTAGAAATACTGAATTTGATAACGATGCGCGTGGTCGCAGGCGCCCTGCTGTGCTCAGCCGGCGCCAGTGCCCATGCGGCTTCTGCGCAGGAAGCGATGCAATCGGCGCTGGTGGAATGGGTGGCCGCGAAAAATGGCGTAGCCTCCAGCCAGGTCGAGGTCGCGCCGCTGGATGCGCGCGTGTCGGTGCAGCCCTGCGCGGGTGGCTTTCTATTTGATTACCCCTTCGTGAGCCGCGAAAGCGTGCGCGTGCGCTGCACGAAGCCAAATTGGCAACTGTTCGTGAAAGTCGGCTTTACGACACCCACCCAGACGCTGCCGCCGGTGGCCGTCAGCAAGCCGGCCAGCACCGCTGTCAGTGCGCCGGCTGCGGCCAGTCAGGTGGTGGTGGCGGCGGTCAATTTACAGGCTGGACAAGTTTTACACCCGGAACACCTCAAGCTTGAAAAGCTGGATGCCGAAAAGATAAGCAAGGCCCACTATCTCGAAATAGCCGGCCTCGAAGGACAGGAACTGGTGCGCGCGGTGCGCGCCGGCGAAGCGCTACGCATGTCCGACCTGCGCCAGGCCACGCTGGTCCGGCGCGGCGAACTGGTGGTGATGACCGTGGGTTCACCGGCCACCTTCCAGATCTCGGTCAAGGCCGAAGCGCTGCAGGACGGAAAGCTGGGCGAGCAGATCAGGCTGCGCAATACCGAGTCCGGCCGCACGCTGTCGGCGATCGTGACGGGCAAGGGCCAGGCGCGCGGCGTCTGAGCAGGAGTGGCGTTAGCCATTTGGGAATGAAAACTTTTTTTATGACGGATGCTAAAGTTCGTAAAGTCGCGTCCGATACTCGTTGTGACAGGAGTGAAAACTCCGGCAAGGCCAATGTAGGCCGAAAGTGAGAGAAAACCATGAGCAACCCTATTTCGAGCATCTTCAGCGGCAGCCCGTCGCTGGATAAAGCCAGTCTCGACAAGACCAAGCGCAAGGCGCTGGAGCGTCCGCTGGACGGCCAGTCCGACAGCGCCAAGGCGCCGAGCGCCGCTGCCGCCCCCAAGGACGACCAGCTGGTCCTGTCCGAAGTGGCCCAGCGCGCCATGGCCGAGCCCAGCTTCGACCGCGCCAAGGTGGAGTCCATCAAGCAGGCCATCCAGGATGGCAGCTACCCGATGAATTCGCGTCGCATCGCAGAGAGCTTCTCGGCGATGGAACGACTGATCGGCTGATAATCAGCTGACTGCTGATCTGAACCCTTGAACGACGCCATGCAGTTGCAGTCCGCGAGCATTCCCGAGGTCGTGGCTCCCCCGGCCGCCAGCCCCGAGCTGGTGTCCGCACTGGATTACGGCCATGTCTTGCATGGCATCCTCGAAAAAGAGTTCGAAGCGCTGCGCGTGCAGGACCTCGACACCTTCGAGGGACTGCAGGATGAAAAGCTGGTCATCTTCCAGCAGTTGCAGCAGCTGACCGGCGCCGGCACCCCCGCCAGCCGCATCGACCACCCCGAATGGGATGGTTTCAAGGGCCTGATGGCCGAATGCCGCGACCTGCATCGCCGCAACGAAGTCCTCATCAACCGCAAGCTGGATGCCATCCGCGGCACGCTGCAGACCCTGCGCGGCTCGGACCCCACGGCGTCGGTCGACGTCTACGATCGCCTCGGTCGCGTGTCGCGCATGCGCGGCGGCCGCGGTTACGAAGAAGTCTGAGCGCTCGGCGCTGCCCCACCTTCCCTGTTGCGTTCCTGACCCGCCGCCCAGCTGTCCGAAGCTGATCGCGGCTGTTTGCCTGTCAGGTTTTCTCGTCGCCCGGCTTCATGCCGCGCAGCCAATACGCCCACGACAGCACCACCGCCACTGCCGTGTACAGGTCGCGCGGTATCTCCTGCTCCAGGTCCAGCCGCGCCAGCGCAGACACCAGTTCCTTGTCCTGTGTGATGTAAATGCCCTGCCGCTTGGCCTCGGCGATGATGGCATCGGCCAGCTCGTCGCGGCCCTTGGCGGTGACGACCGGTGCATTGCGCTGGCCGTATTCGAGCGCGACCGCTTCACGGGTATGCCGCATCAGTCCTCCTCATCGTTCTGCCTCAGGCTGACAAGTCAAGCATGGCGCCGGGCGTCGCCGACCAGGTCTCGGGCACGCTGGGCCGCGCGGCATGGAAGACGCGGAAGGAATCCATGGTCAGGCCGGCGAGGGCCAGGCGCTTGCCGAGCGCATCGGCATGCCGGCGCGCCAGCCGCGCGACGCTGTCCTTCACGGCCCACATCATCAGGTCGACATGCGCGGCTTGCGCGATGGAGGTCTTGAGCCAGATCTCGCCCAGCACATCATTGTCCGTGTGGATGTCGACCGAGAACGGCGGTGGCTGCTGGCCCGGGCGGCGCGGCGGACGGAAGAACTTGATCTCGACCGGATTGGCATCGCTGAACGGCAGCACCATCGCAAAGGACAACTCGCCACGCGTCTGCGCAGCCAGTGAATCGACCTGCGCCGATTCGATGTCGTCGAGCGCGCGATGCAGTTGCGACGCCGACGCCGGTTCCTTGTCCGACAGCGAACGTATCAGTCGGCGCAGCAGGCTCTTGCCATCAATGGCGCCCGGCTGCTGCCCGCGTCCGAGCAAGGCTTCGAGCCAGAAGCCCGAGGACAGCACGGCACCCTGCAGCGCATTCGGGGTCAGCCCGCGCATCGACAATTGCATGCTCTGGAACAGTGCGGCCAGCCCGGCATCGCCGCCGGCCTTGAACAGGCCATCCATCGCGCCCGGCTGGAACAGCTGCATCAGCGTGGGCGACATCGGCGGCCGCAAGGACAAGGCCATCAGGCGTGACAGGTTCGGGGATTCGGCAGCGGCGGGCGCGTCGGACTCGGCCGCCGGCGATGTCGTGTGTCCGGCGTGGGGATCGACGGGCTTGAGCAGCCAGCCGCGCGTACCGCGAATCGCGCGCAGCCAGACTTCTTCGCCGGGACGGAAGCTCAGGCCCGGCGGCAGGTCGAGCAGCTTGCCGTTCAACAGCAGCTGCATGAATTCGCCGCGCAATGCGATCGCGCCCTGCACGACTTGGCCATCGCGCAGGCCGAGCTGTTGCGCAATCGGCGTCGCCAACGGGAACGGCCGGCCTTCAAGATAAACGGGATTCAGGCGGCCCGGCAGGGCCGCCTGTTCTACCCCTTGCAGCAGCGGCGTCATGCCGGGCGCTGTGAGTGTGGGGTATGCGTATGCAGGGGCTGCAGTCCCGAACTCAGGGGAAGCGCACCCACTTCTTCTTTTCTTCCGGCGACACTTCCGGTACCGGGCTGGCGCTGGCAGTCACATTGACCGCCTGGCGCGGGATCGCGATCGGCTGATTCAGGTCGTTGGCCGTCGGCGCGATGGTCGGGTTCACCACCGGGGCCTTGGCGTAGAGTTCACCCGCTGCTTTTACACGCATCGGTTCAGCCTGCGGTGCCGGATCGCCCAGCACCACCGAGCGCAACACGGCCGCGTTCGGCAGGTTCAGCGTCGAGCCCGGCTTGAGCTTGACGTCCTTCACGGCTGCCAGCAGCTGCGGATTGGCGCGGACTAAGGCTTCACGCATGACTTCCATCGAGAACGGCGAGTTCGGCATCGTCTTGCGGATCACGCGGTCGAGGTTGTCGCCCTGCTGCACCTTGTAACCCGCGGCCGGCGCATTGCCCTGCAGGCTTTCACGCGCGACCTGGGCCAGCACCGGATCCGTGACCGGCTTGACCGGTGCTTTCACCATCCTGGCCTTCTTGGTTGCAGGCTTGCCGTGTGCCGGCTCATGCTTGTCGACGATCTTGTCGTTGCCCGGCTTGTCGGCAGGTTTTTCCGCCTGCTTGTTGGCCAACTTGTCGGCCTGCTTGTCGGCCTGCTTGTCGGTCTGCTTGTCGGTCTGCTTGTCAGCTGCCTTGTCCGCCGGCTTGTCGGCGACTTTCGCTACAGGCTTGTCAGCGCCCTTGTCAGCCGATTTGTCAGCCGATTTGTCGGCCATCTTCTCGGCGGGCTTATCGGCAGCAGCGACTTCTTTCTTCGGTTCGGCTTTCGGGGCGAAAGCCTTCGGGCTGGCGTTCGCCGGATAGGGCTTGGACGGCAGGTCGGGCTCGGCCGGCGTGTCCGCCTTGGCATCCTTGCCATCCTTGCCGTGGTCGTCTTTCTTCTCTTCCTTCTTGGCGTCGGCCTTGGGTGGATCATTGGCCAGCGCGGCGCCGCCAAAGAGCAGCGCGAGGCTGGCAGCGAGGCTGGCCATCAGGATCTGGCGATGTACGAGTTTCATGGTGTTCTCCACGAATTATTCTTGATTCGGAATCAGTTCAGAACGGGGTGGCGACCCAGTCGCCGCTGCGGCCCGCACTGGGGGAGCCGGCGAGCTTGCGTAGCACCGCACGGCCATGTCCGACGCTGACGACTTCCACCAGCGCCATGTGTTCACCACTATCGGGTTCGAGGATGCGCGCGGGCAGCTGCTCGCGGTTCATCATCAGCATCTGGTCGCCGATGGCAAGGCCTGCCGCCTGGCCACCGTTGATCACCCAACCCTTGCCACTCTCCTGCAGCACATGGAAGTTCTGCGGGCGGCAGGCAAATTCATTGTCGAGACGCTGCTGCCAGCGGCCGATCACATGATCGAGCTCGGCCAGCAAGCCCACCGGCAGCGCCTGCGAGGTGTGCCTGACGGCGCGCTCGGGGAAGAACAGCGGCACCGCGTCCTGCCACAGCAGGCGCTGGTTGACACGCTCGTACACCGACAGGCGCACCACGAAAGGCACGGGCGCGCGCTTCTCGGGCTCGTCGAGCACATAGTCTTTCACGGCCTTTGCCATCTGCCGCGCCTGCGCGTCACGCGATGCCTGCGGACGCACCGGCTCGATGCCCAGCGCGCCGGCCGGCAGCACATCGAGCACCATCTGGTAGGGCGTGATGTCGGGCGTATAACCGAGCAGGCTGCGTTCATAGCTGGTGGCCGGCATCGGCGCGGAAGCCGTCAGCAACCACTTGCGACCTGCATGCGCACGAGCGACGAAGCGCGAACGCGCCTGGGTGAGGAAACCCTGCCACTCATGCGCATCCATACCATTGGCCGGGATGCGCTGCACGACATCCAGCGTCGCCTCGCGGCGATAGCGCTGCAGGTTTGCGCGGCACACTTCCTCATCGGGCGTCACGCCGCGGCCTTCGGCCACGATCGCTGCCGACACACCGTCTTCGACGGTCAGGTAATTCAGCACACGCACATTACGCAGCTTCATGTCTGACGTGATGCGCGTGTTCTCGTGCAGGCGACCATTGCTGTCGACCCAGGCCGCATTCCGCACACGGGTATTGCCTTCCATCGCCGCATTCACCAGCGCGTGCTGGATCGCTTCGAGCCGCTTCTTCGGCTCGGTCGGCAGGTTGCTGACGACGTCGCCGGCCGATGCAGGCACGAGCGTGCCCAGCATCGACGAAGCGATCAGCAGCGGTAGCAGGCGGGTGCGCATGGTGGTTTCCCGGTAAGTGCTCTGGCGCGACGAATTAACGACGCGCAGCCAGCTGGCTCAGGTACAGCACGCGCAGGTCGTTGACGACACGGCCGTCGAGTGACAGCGTGGTTTCGTAGGTATCGTCGCCGATCGGCGTGATGGACTCCAGCACCGCGCCGTAGATGATGCCCTGCACGCGGGTGCGGAAGGTATCGCTGGTGATCATCATTTCAGCGACGGTCGTCGTGGCGTCGAGCTGCTGGCCATAAACCTGTTCGGTCAGGGCGCGGTAAGCGTCGAGCTTCGATGCGCGAATCGCCATCAGGCGTTGCTGTGCACCGTTCTTGTGGTTCTGGGTGCTGATGACGGCGTAGCCGGTCGCACGCATGGTCGCGTTACGCTCGGACATCGGCGTGATCATGCTGACCGGTTCTTCCTTGACAGCCGCCTTCACTTCGACAGCCACCGGCGCCGGGGCCGGTGCAGCAACAACGACCGGCGCCGGTGCGACTTCAGCAGCCTTGATCTCGGCCTTGGCCGAGGCATTGTCGGCCACCGCGACGGACGGCAGCGACTGGCAAGCCGTCAGCAGGACAGCCAGCGACACCATTGAGCATTTGGACATTTTGTTCATGTGAATCACCCCTTTGTAGTCAGCAGCGAGCTTCAGCCGAAAAATTCGCGGCTCCCCGGTTGTTTGCCGGAAGCAACCTTTTCAGATGATGCCTGATCCGATTGCCGGTTTCACCGCTTTTCAAACCATTAACAGAAGGCAGCAAAGCCTTCACTCTCCCCGTTAATCGGCAGGTGCTGGGGCTTCTTTAATTACATCGCAGTAATCGTCGTGAGGGTGTCAGGCAAACGGTGGCACATCAATTGCTTAATTGTTCCGCGTGGAAACCCAACATCACAGGACCAACTTCTTAAGTAATTGATTTACAAGAGAAATTAAACGGCATCAAAAAATGGCAACCCTCACCATGTCAACAATTCGACAGCGCCTGCTAGGAATTGAGCTCTCCGGGCTCGGTATTCCTTTCCTCGTGCTATTGATCATGGCGATGCTGGTGGTGCCTTTGCCGCCGACGGTGCTGGACGTGCTGTTCACCTTCAACATCCTGGTCAGCGTGATCGTGATCATGGTCGCGATCGGCACCAAAAAGCCGCTGGAATTCTCGTCCTTCCCGTCTGTTCTTCTTTTTGCAACGATGCTGCGTCTGGCGCTGAACGTCGCGTCGACCCGCGTCATTCTGGTCAACGGCCACGAAGGCGAGCATGCTGCCGGCGCCGTGATTGCGGCCTTCGGTGAGTTCGTCATTGCCGGCAACTACCTGGTCGGCTTCATCATTTTCGTGATCCTGATGATCATCAACTTCGTGGTCGTCACCAAGGGCGCCGGCCGCGTGTCCGAGGTCAACGCCCGCTTCACCCTCGATGCGATGCCCGGCAAGCAGATGGCGATCGACGCCGACCTGAACGCCGGCTCGATCACCCAGGAACAAGCCAAGGCGCGCCGCGACGAGATCGGGCAGGAAGCGGACTTCTTCGGCTCGATGGACGGTGCATCGAAATTCGTGTCCGGCGATGCCATGGCCGGCCTGCTGATCCTGATCATCAACGTCGTTGGCGGCCTGGCAATCGGCGTCGCGCAGCACAACCTGTCGTTTTCCGATGCCGGCAAGCTGTATGTGCTGTTGACGATCGGCGACGGCCTCGTCGCACAGATTCCTTCGCTGTTCCTGTCGCTGGCAACGGCAATCATCGTCACCCGCGTGACGACCTCCGAATCCATGACCGAGCAGGCGGTGTCGCAACTGTCGAACCCCTCTGCCCTCTTCATCAGCGCATCGATCCT
>JACCDQ011189016.1_pt1 | contig 14322 bp, 14 predicted proteins | sample 7446031 | NCBI WGS metagenome assembly JACCDQ01 (sample SAMN15323442, study PRJNA562643) | freshwater metagenome | isolation source: river surface water | place: USA:Blue River Watershed | collected 2017-08-17 | reverse complement strand
TTCCCTTCCGATGTTTTCAGGTTTGTTGAATGCGCTTTCGGAGCTCCATCGCTTTTATCTCTGTGTTTTGAGGAGTCCCTTTCATGGGCAACAAACTTTACGTCGGCAACCTGCCTTACTCGGTTCGTGACGGCGATCTGGAACAAGCTTTCGGTGAATTCGGTGCTGTGACCAGCGCCAAGGTCATGATGGAGCGTGACACTGGCCGTTCCAAAGGCTTCGGCTTTGTGGAAATGGGCAGCGACGAAGAAGCGCAAGCCGCGATCAACGGCATGAATGGTCAGCCTCTGGGTGGCCGCAATGTGGTGGTCAACGAAGCCCGTCCCATGGAAGCCCGTCCTCCCCGCACTGGCGGTTTTGGTGGCGGTGGCGGCTACGGCGGTGGTCGTCGTGAAGGCGGTGGCGGCTACGGCGGCGGTCGCGGAGGCGGCGGCGGTTCCGGCGGTGGCCGTGAAGGCGGCGGCTTTGGTGGCGGCCGTGAAGGTGGTGGTGGCGGTTTCCGCAGCCCCTACGGCGCTGGCCCACGTGGCGGTAGCGGTGGCGGTCGTCGTGAAGGCGGCGGTGGCGGCTACGGCGGCGGTTACTGATTCACGCCCTCGGCTGATCTGATCAGCCGTTGAATCTCACAAAGCCCTGCATTGCAGGGCTTTGTCGTTTCTGGGGGAATATGGTCAGGGCGGGGTGGTTTTTGGGGGCAGAGTGGCTCGAACCCGACCCGCCAGCTGGTATTGGCCGTTGTGGCTGTCAAATTCCAGGGTGTTGGCTGTGAATACATCTGTCCCGCGTGTGATCTGCACAGGATCAGACGACAACACCCGCTCTTGCTTGACCAGGGTCAGCAAGCGGTGGCCTTGCAGTTCGATGCGGGGGGATTTTGCATCGGATTCACGAATGGCTTGTGCTTGTCCGATCAGCGTCACGCGTTCACCGTCGCCGGTGGCCACACCACGCAAGGCCTGTGCGCGCAAGGAAGTCCCGGACGTGTTTTGTGCAAACACCTTGATCTGGTCAATGTGCAACTCGTCCACATCCGGGTAGTGTCGTGCCTGACCACCGCCGATTTCCCGCGTCATGCGACCGGTGGCGTCGAAAGACTTCACCGTGAAGTTGATCAACTTGTAGTCGGGTTCCTTGCGCACCGGCTTGTCGGCTGACGTGCTCAGCAAGACGGGCATGCTGCGCACCAGCCACCAGCTGCCCAGCGCCAGAAACCCCATCACGATCAGTGGCAAAGACAGGGTCAGCCGGTCCACCAGGCGCGACAGCAGCTGGGATCGCTTCATGCCGAAGGGCCCTTGTGTGCGCTCACGCCGACCTGGGCCAGCAAGTCGGCATAGCGGCCTGAAGCCACCAGCAACAAGTCACAAAAAGCGCGGGCAGCACCTTCGCCGCCCCGTTCAGTCGTTACCAGGTGGGCAATGGCTTTGGTTTGGGCATGGCCATTGGCCGGCGCACAGGCGAACGCCACGCGCTGCATGACGGGCAGGTCGGGCCAGTCATCGCCTATGGCTGCGGCCTGATGCCAGTCAAGGCCCAATTGGGTCAGAAATTCTTGTGCCGCAGGGCATTTGTCTTCGGTGCCAAAACGCACATGGGTGATGTCCAGGGCTTTCAGGCGAAGCCGTAGCGCAGGCGAATCGCGTCCGGTGATGACCACGGGTGTGATGCCCGCTTGCTGCAAGAGCTTGATGCCTTGCCCGTCGAGTGTGTTGAATCGTTTGAGTGTCTCACCGTTTTCCGAGAAATACAGTCCGGCGTCGGTCAGTACGCCATCGACATCGAAAAATGCCACGCGAATGCCTTGTGCCTGCATCAGCAGCTCGGGGGCGTAATTCAGGGCAGGCACCAAAGGGCGGATCACGGGGGCAACAGGTGTGGGCATGTCAGATGACCTTGGCGCGCATCAGATCGTTGGTGTTGACGGCACCGCACAGCAGGCCGTCTTCGTCCACCACCAAAATGCTGGTGATCCGGTGGGTTTCCATCATTTCGACGGCTTCGACCGCCAAAGCTTCAGCCCGGATGGTGCGCGGTTGGGCATGCATCACGTCGCGGGCCTTGAGGTTGCGCAGGTCGGTGCCTTTTTCAATCAGGCGGCGCAAGTCACCATCGGTGAAGACGCCCAACACGCGGCCCTCGGCGTCGACCACCGACGAGGCGCCCAGCCCTTTGTGGCTCATTTCACGCATCAGCTCCGAGAAACCGCTGTCCGGACTGACGCGGGGCACATCAGCGCCTTTGCGCATCACATCACTCACATGGGTGAGCAGTTTGCGGCCCAGCGAACCCCCGGGGTGCGAGCGTGCAAAGTCTTCGGGTTTGAAGCCGCGTGCATCAAGCAGGGCCACGGCCAGTGCGTCACCCATGGCCAGCTGCGCTGTGGTGCTGGCAGTCGGGGCCAGGTTCAGGGGGCAGGCTTCTTTGTCGACCGAGGTGTCCAGCACCACATCGGCATGGCGGGCCAGTGACGAGTTCAGGCCGCCCGTCATGGCGATCAGGGGCACACCCTGGCGCTTGAGTACCGGCAAGATGGCGACCAGTTCGTCGCTTTCGCCGCTGTTGGAGATGCCCAGCACCACATCCACCAGCTTGATCATGCCCAGGTCGCCGTGGCTGGCTTCTGCCGGGTGCACAAACATGGCGGGCGTGCCGGTGGAGGCCAGCGTGGCGGCAATTTTGCGGCCAATGTGCCCGCTTTTGCCCATGCCGGTGACCACCACACGGCCTTGGACGCCGAGCATCATGTTGACGGCCTGGACAAAGCGTTCGTCCAGGCGGGCTTTCATGCCCAAAAGCGCGGCGGCCTCAATGTCGAGGGTGTCACGGGCGAGTTGCAGTGTGGAGGTGGGGTGTACGGGCATGCTGGCATTTTATCGGTCACCCGTTGGGGGCATTTGGGCAAGACCGTGTATGGCACGGCGGATCTCGGGGAGTGGCCTTGCTGGCTTGTTACCATCAAAGCATGAATGCTCTGGAATTGACCCTGCTGTACCTGCTGGCCGCTGTGCTGGGGGTGGTGGGGTGCCGCATGCTCAAGCTGCCGCCCATGTTGGGCTATCTGGCGGTGGGCGTGGTCATTGGGCCCAATGCACTGGCGCTGGCCCAAAACTCGGAAGGCGTGAAGCACCTGGCCGAATTCGGCGTGGTGTTCCTGATGTTTGTGATCGGCCTCGAATTCAACCTGCCCAAATTGCGCGCCATGCGCCGCCATGTGTTTGGCTTGGGGTTGTTGCAGGTGATGCTGACCTTGGTGATCGTGACCTTTGCCTCGCTGTTTCTGGCCACCCTGGCCCCCAAGCTCTGGAAGATGGAATGGCAGACGGCCCTGGCTTTGTCGGGCGCAATGGCCATGAGCAGCACCGCTATTGTGGTGAAGATGATGGCTGACCGGTTGGAGCTGGAAAGCGAGCATGGCAAACGCGTCATGGGCGTTTTGCTGTTTCAGGATTTGGCGGTGGTGCCCTTGCTGGTCTTGATTCCTGCGTTGGGCTCGCCGCCCGAGCAGTTGTTCAGTGCGTTGCTGCTGGCCGCCGCCAAGGCGGTGGTGCTGATCGCCCTGTTGCTCACTGGTGGGCAGCGCGTGATGCGCTGGTGGCTCACGCTGGTCGCACGCCGCAAGAGCGAAGAGTTGTTTGTGCTCAACCTGTTGCTGGTTACGCTGGGGTTGGCCTGGATCACCGAGCTGGCCGGCCTGAGTCTGGCGCTGGGCGCGTTCATCGCGGGCATGCTGATTTCAGAGACCGAATACAAACACCAGGTGGAGCTGGACATCCGCCCTTTCCATGATGTGTTGCTGGGGCTGTTTTTCATCACCATCGGCATGATGCTGGACTGGCACATCGTGATCGAGCGCTGGCCCCTGATGCTGGTGCTGACCACGTTGCCGGTGCTGTTCAAACTGGTGCTGGTGGCGGCTTTGGCCAAAGCCACCGGCGCGGCCAACGGCACCGCCTTGCGCACAGGTCTGTACCTGGCGCAGGCCGGTGAATTCGGCTTTGTGCTGCTCACGCTGGGCTCACAAAACGGCGTGATTCCGCCCCACTTGCTCAACCCCGTGCTGGCCAGCATGGTGCTGTCGATGCTGGCCACGCCTTTCATCATCATGCACGCCAACACGCTGGTCATGAAGGTGGTGGCCAGCGAATGGTTGCAGCAGTCGCTGCAAATGACCACCATCGCCCGCAAGTCGATCAACACCAGCAAGCACGTCATCATTTGCGGCTATGGCCGCTGCGGGCAAAACCTGGCGCGCATGCTGGAGAAGGAAAACATCCCGTACATGGCGCTTGACCTGGACCCCGATCGGGTGCGACAGGCTGCTGCGGCGGGCGATTCGGTGGTGTTTGGTGACGCCGGGCGGTTGCAGTCGTTGATGGCCGCAGGCCTTGCTCGGGCCAGCGCGGTGGTGATCACCTATCTGGATGTGCCTGCCGCCATGAAGGTGCTGGACCACAGCCACAGTCATGCGCCACAGGTGCCCGTGATCGTGCGTACGCAAGACGATCTGGATCTGGAAAAACTGCAATTGGCCGGTGCCACCGAAGTGGTCCCCGAGGCGCTGGAAGGCTCGCTCATGCTGGCCAGCCATGCGCTGGCGTTGGTCGGCGTACCCATGCGCCGCGTGATCCGGCTGGTGCAAGACCAGCGCGATGCCCGCTACAACCTGCTGCAGGGCTACTTTCATGGGGCCGATGACGACACCCTGGACGAGATCGACCATGAGCGCCTGGGCACCGTGGCCTTGCCGTTGACATCGCCTTGGTTGGGCAAAAAAGTGGCCGATCTGGCCTTTCATGCCATGGGTGTGCGCGTCGTCAGCCTGCGCCGGGCCAATGGCCACACCGAGCCGGTGACCGACGACACCGTGCTGGAGATGAGTGACACCCTGGTGTTGTCCGGCAAATCCCGAACGCTGGCGGTGGCCGAAGAAAAATTATCCAAAGGCTGAAACAACCCATGCATGAGCTGAACGTCAACGACTATCTGAAAAGCCACATCCGCACCGTGCCCGACTGGCCTGCGCCGGGGGTGCAGTTCCGCGACATCACACCGCTGTTGCAAGACCCCCGCGTGTTTCGCGTGCTGATCGATGCCTTTGTGCACCGCTACATGGATCCGGCATTGCGCCCCGATGTGGTGGCTGGGCTCGATGCGCGGGGCTTCATTTTGGGTTCGGTCGTCGCGTATGAGTTGGGGTTGGGCTTTGTGCCCATCCGCAAAAAAGGCAAGTTGCCTTTCACCACCGTGGAAGAAACCTACGAGCTGGAATACGGCAGCGCCACGGTGGAGCTGCATACCGACGCGGTCAAGCCCGGTCAGCGTGTGTTGCTGATCGACGACCTGATCGCCACGGGCGGCACCATGATGGCGGGTAAAAAGTTGCTCGAAAAACTCGGTGCTCGAGTGATCGAGGGGGCGGCCATTGTGGATTTGCCTGAGCTGGGTGGGTCTGATCGCATCCGGGCATCTGGCCTTGATCTGTTCACCCTGGTCTCGTTTGAGGGACACTGAGCTGCCCCGTTGAGATCGTTCAGATCATTGCGCCGCCTGGTCTGTCAGGGCGGGAGTGGTCATCACCAGAATCACCGCTTTGTTTGGCGGTTGCCTTGCGCAGCACTTGCAGATAGCCCTGCGCCAACTCCATACGAGGACCAAAGCCCTGATCAATCAGCATGCGGTGGGCTGCGGGCAGCTTCCAGCAAGGGGTGAAAACGAACAGGTGGTGTTCGAGGTGGTAGTTGACCCAATAAGGCGCGAGCACAGCCCGCATGCCCCAGTGGGTGAGCGTGGTGCGTGTGTTGCGCAGGCGGTCGTTGTTGTCCCCCACCACGGCGTGCTCGGCGATGTTGCGGATGCGGCTGATCACCTGGTACCAGGTCATCAGGGGCAACAGCCACAGCACAAAGTAAGCCCACCACACCCCGGCCGCAGCAGTCACGGCAAAGATGGCCAGATTGCTCAAGACGAAGTATTTCTCGGCGTGCGCCAGTTTTTTCAGGCGTTGCCAGTGGCTGGGGTCATTGCCCATTTCGTGTCGGAATGTCTCCATGCGCCGCTGGTACCCGGTGATGCCCAGAATGTCGCGTCGCATCTTGCGCCAAAAGCTTTGGCGGGTGATCGGAAACGGTGCCGACAGGACCAGATCAGGGTCTTCGGGCTGTTGGGTGTGGCGGTGGTGGCTCAGGTGGTAAGGGCGGTACAGCGCCAGACTGGCACCGACGGGCCAGCCGCACAAAAAGGCACCCAGTGTGTCATTCAGGCGTGTGTTTTTGAACAAGGCGCGATGGGCCGCATCGTGCATCAAAATCGCCAGACCCAGTTGCCTGCCACCAATGACCACGATGGCGATCACAAAGCTCAAAGGGTTGGGCCAGGCGATGAAAAACGCCATCGCCAGTGCAATGACAGTCCAGGCATGCAACACCAGATAAGCACCCATCCAGTCAGACCTGCCACGCAAGTAGGCGTCTTGCTCGGGGCTGAGGGTGGGTTGGGTGGTCATGTCGGGGTCGTCAACTCAAATCCAATGTTGATCCCGGTCCGCACCCCGATCAGTCACTGATGTGACTTTTGGAGGTCATGCGGTGACCAGATCGCCGTTCACTTGCCGATGCAAAAGCTCGAGAAAATCACGCCCAGCAAATCGTCGGCGCTGAACTGCCCGGTGATTTCGTTCAGGGCGTTTTGGCCCAGGCGCAGCTCTTCGGCCAGCAAGTCGAGGTTTTGCGCTTGTGCGGCCAGGTGGGCGTCTGCCATGTCCAGATGTTCGCGCACGCGGTGCAGCGCTTGCACATGGCGCTCGCGGGCGATGAACAGGCCTTCGCTGGCTTGCTGCCAACCCGCTTGTTGCAACAGCTGCTGGCGCAAGGCCTGCAAGCCGTCGCCTGTACGGGCCGACAAGGTCAGTCCCTGGCGCTCGTTGGGGGCGCTGGCGGCATCGGCCTTGTTCCACACATCGATCACGGCCACGCTGGCGGGCAGACGGCTTTGTAGTGCGTTGGCGATGTCGGCATCGGCGTTGTCGTAATCCGCCTGGCCCACCCGGGTCAAATCGTGCAAAAACAGCACGGCATCGGCCGCTTCAATTTGGCCCCAGGCGCGGGCAATGCCGATTTGCTCGACCTCGTCCACGCCGTCGCCTTCGCGCAGACCGGCGGTGTCGATCACATGCAGCGGCACGCCTTCGATCTGGATGGTTTGCTGCACCACGTCGCGGGTAGTGCCTGCAATGGGCGTGACGATGGCCAGTTCGGCCCCGGCCAGTGCGTTGAGCAGTGAGCTTTTGCCCGCGTTGGGTTGCCCGGCAATCACCACCTTGATGCCCTCGCGCAGCAAGGCCCCTTGTCGGGCTTTGCCCAGCAAGGTTTGCAAGGCCGTTTGCAGGCGGCTCAGCTGGCCTTGGGCGTCGGCCTTTTGCAAAAAGTCAATTTCTTCTTCGGGGAAATCCAGTGTGGCCTCCACCAGCATGCGCAGGTGAATCAGCGCATCGCGCAGCTGGTGAATCTCTTTCGAAAAATCGCCTGCCAACGAGCGGCTGGCGCTGCGTGCGGCGGCTTCGGTGCTGGCGTCGATCAGGTCGGCAATCGCTTCGGCTTGTGCCAGGTCGATCTTGTCGTTCAGAAACGCCCGCTCTGAAAACTCACCCGGCTGCGCCACGCGCAGGCCTGCCAAGCGCGGCTGGCCGGTGGCCGGGTCAACCTCAGCCGCCGCTTGCAGGCAGCGCGCCACCAGCAGTTGCAGCACCACTGGCCCGCCGTGGGCTTGCAGCTCCAGCACGTCTTCACCGGTGAACGAGTGGGGGGCCACAAAGTGCAAGGCCAGGCCGTGGTCGATCGGGCTGCCATCGGCATCGGCAAAGGGCAAGTAAGTGGCCTCACGCGCTTTCAGCTGGCGACCGCATAAAGCCTGAATGAGCGAAGACAGGTTTTTGCCCGACACCCGCACAATGCCCACCGCTCCGCGACCGGGTGCGGTGGCGATGGCGACGATGGGTTCCTGATGGCGAGCGAGCATGGCAGTCAACGGTGGCGACGGAGGTGAAGCAAAAAAAGGCCGCTTGCGCGGCCTTGGGGAAAGTTACTTGAACTTCGGCAGATTGAACTGCGGTGGCACGCCCATGCGGGTGTTGATGATCCACTGCTGTGCAATTGAGAGGATGTTGTTGGTGATCCAGTACAGCACCAGGCCAGACGGGAAGAAGAAGAACATCACGCTGAACACCAGCGGCATGATCCACATCATCTTGGCTTGCATTGGGTCAGGTGGCGCGGGATTGAGCGCGGTTTGCAGCAGGGTGGTCAGTGTCATCACCACGGGCAAGATGAAAAACGGATCAGGTGCCGACAAGTCGTGGATCCAGCCGACCCAGGGCGCATTGCGCATCTCGACGGTGGACAGCAGCACCCAGTACAGCGCGATGAACACCGGGATCTGGATCATGATCGGGAAGCAGCCGCCCATCGGGTTGACCTTTTCCTCGCGGTAGATCTTCATCATCTCCATTTGCATTTTTTGCGGATCGTTTTTGAGGCGCTCGCGCATTTCCATGATCTTGGGGTTGATGGCTTTCATTTTGGCCATGCTGGCGTAGGCTTTGGCATTGAGCCAGTAGAAGGCGATCTTGAGCAACAAAACCAGCGCAACGATCGACCAGCCCCAGTTGTGGATGAAGCCATACAGCTTGTCCAGCAGCCAGTACAAAGGCTTGGCCAGCATGGCCAGCCAGCCGTAGTCTTTGAGCAGGTCCAGGCCCGGGGCCAGGGACTCGAGCACTTTTTCTTCTTGAGGGCCGACAAACAACTGGGCGCTCACGGTTTTGGACTGACCGGGGGCCACATCGGTCACCGCGGTGATCATGCCCACGGCGTACAGGTTGTTGTCCACTTTGCGCACGAAGTTCTCGCGCTGGATGCCGTCACCCAGCAACCAGGCAGAAGCAAAGTAGTGCTGCACCATGGCCACGTAGCCGTTGGGTGAGGTCTTGTCGATCTCGGCCTTGTTCTTTTCGATGTCGGCAAATTCGACTTTGTGGTATTTCTTGGCATCGGTGTAGATCGCCGGACCGGTGAAGGTCGAATAGAACGACGATTCGCCCGCAGGCTTGTTGCCATCACGCACCAATTGCAGATAGAGCTGAGGCGACACAGCTGCGGTGCCGGTGTTGATCACTTCGTGCTTGACGCCGATGGCGTAGCTGCCACGTTGCAAGGTGTAAGTCTTGACCAGTTTCACGCCGTTGATTGCATCGGATTCAAAGCGCAGGGTCAGTTCATTCTGGCCGTCTTTGAGGGCGCGTTCACCGCTGAAGCGCATGGCGTTCTTGTGTGTAGGGAAATCGCCGCCAATCAGGCCGGTCTGGGCGTTGTAGACACGGCTGCTGCTCTGGTCGAGCAACACGAAAGGCTTGCTTGCATCTTCAAAGTCAGGGTGCTGCTTGAATTCACTGCGGATCAGTGTGCCGCCCTGTGTGTCAAACGACAGTTTCAGCACATCGGTGCTGACGTCGATTTTTTCGCTGGGCGCAGCGACCGGGGCTTGGCCTGTGGGCACTTGGCCCGGTGTGGCTGTGGCCACAGTGCTGGCCGTGGGGACCGCGTTGGATGCCGCAGCTGCGGGTGCCGTCACGGCTGCGGCGGCGCCGGGTTTGGGGAAGAAGGTGGCTTTTTGGCCATTGTGGATCTGCCATTGGTCCCACAGCAGGACCATGGAGAAGCCAAAAATCACCCAAAGGATGGTGCGACGGATATCGTTCATGGGGTCTTCTTTGAAGAAGTAGGGGAAATCAAACCGGTGAACAGGCCTGGGGCCTGCTCGGGAATGGGGTCGTGGCCACCTGCGCACCAAGGATGGCAGCGCATCAGACGGCGTATTGTCAGGTAACTGCCTGCGCCAGCGCCGTATTTGTCGAGTGCATCAAGGGCATAAGCCGAGCAAGTGGGCTCAAAACGGCAGCTCGAACCCAATGAAGGGCTCAAAAACAGACGATAGCCTTTGACCAAACCGATCAGCAGACGCCGCATCATGCACGCCCTTCGGCACGCACGGCGCGCTCAAACAGCTGTTCGAGTTCTTCGCGCACCGCCAGTTTCAGCGGCTCAGATGTGGCGCTGATGAACTGCTTGCGATCAAACCCCGTGCGCAGGCGCACCACATGTGCGGCCATGGGCAATTTGTCGCCATAGCGGGTGCTCACAGTGTAAATCTGGCGTTTGATGGTGTTGCGCGTCACGGCACGGCGGGCCCAGCGTTTGGGCACCACGGCCCCCAGCCAGACGTCAAACAAGCCAAAAAGGGCCTGTTCCGGTGAAGGAACAGGCCCGATTTGTTCGGCTGGTGCCAAAGAGCTGTCTGTTTGGGGGACCAGTGTCAGGCGATGCAACGCAAAGTGCGCCGTACGCGAGACAGTGCCACCCGCCAGGGCGGCCTGAAATTGTGGGCGTGTTTTCAAACGCTGCACGGTGATCAGGCCCTGACGTCAACCGCCCGCAGTGGCACCGGGCCACAGCCAGACGGCTGGATGGACATTAGACAGCCAGACGCTTACGGCCTTTGGCGCGGCGTGCGTTGATCACGGCACGGCCGCCACGGGTTTTCATGCGAACCAGAAAGCCGTGTGTACGGGCGCGACGTGTTTTGGATGGTTGGTAGGTGCGTTTCATAACTCTTCCTTTGAGCCCAGAGTCTGATGACCGCTTTGGGCGAAACCCAAGATTATCGCAAACTTTCCGGTCGCCGGCAAACTGCGCGAAGTTGAGGCCTTCAAAAATTCTGCATGTCAATTCCCGGTGATGTGGTTTATGATCGTTCCTCCCACGCATTTCGGCATGTGGATAAGCTCTTGATAAATCAGCTTCCCCGCCCATCTCTGCGCCATCCTGTCCACACAAAAAAATAAAACATGTCCGAGGGACTCACCCCAGAATTTTCCATGGATGCAGGCCAGGCCCTGTGGCAATCCTGCTTGGACGAGTTGTCGCGCGAGCTGCCTGAGCAGCAATTCAACACCTGGATCAAACCTTTGACCGCGCAGGTCGCTGATGACCAGTCGCGCCTGACGATTTTTGTCGCCAATCGTTTCAAATTGGACTGGATTCGCGCCCAATATGCGGGTCGTCTGGCAGCCATGCTGGAGCGCCTGCAAGGCCATCCAGTACAAATCGAGTTAGCGATCACTCCGCGTGAAGGTGTTGTCAAAACGCCACGACAGTCCACGCCGTCGTCCATGGAGCGGATGCCTGAACCGGTCGATGTGGTGGATGATTCTGCCAACACGTTCCGCAGTCGCCTCAACAGCGCACTCACCTTCGATACATTGGTTGAAGGCACCGCCAACCGCATGGCGCGAGCAGCTGCCATGCACGTGGCGGGCTCGCCGGGCCATTTGTACAACCCGTTGTTCATCTACGGTGGTGTGGGTTTGGGCAAGACCCACTTGATGCATGCCATCGGCAACAAACTGTTGGCTGATCGCCCTGAATCCAGGGTTCTCTACATCCACGCTGAACAATTCGTGTCGGATGTGGTTAAAGCCTATCAGCGCAAGACTTTTGACGAGTTCAAACAGCACTACCACTCGCTCGATCTGCTGCTGATTGACGATGTCCAGTTCTTTGCCAACAAGGACCGCACACAAGAAGAATTCTTCAATGCGTTCGAGGCCCTGCTGGCCAAAAAGTCACACATCGTGATGACCAGCGACACCTATCCCAAAGGACTGACCGACATCCATGAACGCCTGGTGTCGCGTTTTGATTCGGGCCTGACGGTGGCCATGGAACCCCCCGAGCTTGAAATGCGCGTGGCCATCCTGATCAACAAGGCCATCAGCGAAGGCAGCGAAATGCCCGAAGAAGTGGCCTTTTTTGTCGCCAAAAACGTGCGCTCCAACGTCCGTGAGCTCGAAGGCGCGCTGCGAAAAATTCTGGCCTACAGCCGTTTCAACCAGAAAGAAATCTCCATTCAGCTGGCCCGAGATGCCCTGCGCGACCTGCTGTCGATCCAGAACCGCCAGATCAGCGTTGAAAACATCCAGAAAACCGTGGCTGACTACTACAAGATCAAGGTCGCGGACATGTACAGCAAAAAGCGCCCGGCCAGCATCGCCCGCCCGCGTCAGATCGCCATGTACCTGGCCAAGGAAATGACCCAAAAAAGCCTGCCCGAGATCGGCGAGCTGTTTGGCGGTCGCGACCACACCACCGTGCTGCACGCCGTGCGCAAGATCAGCGCCGAGCGCCAGCAACTGACCGAACTCAACCAGCAGCTGCATGTGCTGGAACAGACCCTCAAGGGCTGATCGGTCCATGCATCAGATTTCCACCATTTGCCACGTCAATGGGCCGTTTTGGGGGCAAAAAACAGCGAAAATGTCCGCTGTTGCCCCCCTGACCACCGCCTGCGTGCGGATGGCACCAGAAAAACCATCAAAGGTAGACAAATGATCGTCCTGAAGGCCACCCAAGACAAATTGCTGTCCGTGTTGCAATCCGTGTCCGGCATTGTGGAACGCCGTCACACCCTGCCCGTGCTGGCCAACGTGCTGATCCGAAAAACCGGTCATGCGGTGCAACTGACCACCAGCGATCTGGAAATCCAGATCCGCACCACCGCCGAGATGGACGGCGACCCAGGCGACTTCACCACCACTGTGGGCGCACGCAAGCTCATCGACATCCTGCGCACCATGCCTGCTGACCAGACCGTCAGCCTTGAATCGTCGCAAGCCAAGCTGATCCTCAAGGGGGGCAAATCCAAATTCACCTTGCAGACCCTGCCCGCCGAAGACTTTCCGCTGGTGCAAGAGGCGGCCAGCTTCGGCCCCGTATTCAGCGTGCCGCAAAAGACCCTCAAGACCCTGCTGGGCCAAGTCTCGTTTGCCATGGCTGTGCATGACATCCGTTACTACCTCAACGGCATCTTGTTTGTGGCCGAAGGCAACCGCCTGAGCCTGGTCGCTACCGACGGGCACCGCCTGGCCTTCACTGCCGCCACGCTCGACGTGGAAGTGCCCACCAAACAAGAAGTGATCTTGCCGCGCAAAACCGTGCTCGAGTTGCAGCGCCTGCTGTCCGATGCCGAAGGCGCGATCGAGATGCAGTTTGCCAACAACCAGGCCAAATTCAGTTTTGACGGCATGGAATTCGTGACCAAGCTGGTCGAAGGCAAGTTCCCCGACTACAACCGCGTGATCCCCAAAGGCCACCGCAACAACCTCACGCTCGGCCGTCAGGCCCTGCTGTCATGCTTGCAGCGCACTGCCATCCTGACCAGCGACAAGTTCAAGGGCGTGCGCTTGAACCTCGACCCCGGCAGCCTGCGCGTGGCGTCCACCAACGCCGAACAGGAAGAAGCTGTGGACGAGCTCGACATCGACTACGGCGGTGACAGCATCGAAATCGGTTTCAACGTGACTTACATCATCGATGTGCTGAGCAACATGGACCAGGACATGGTCCGCATCGATCTGGCCGATGCCAACAGCTCGGCGCTCATCACGATCCCCGACAACGAAAACTTCAAATATGTGGTGATGCCGATGCGCATTTGAGGCCCGGCCCGGAGCGGCCATTGACCTTATCGAAACCCGCGACCCCTCGCGGGTTTCGGCCATTCAAGCGACAGAGAAATATTCCCATGACCGACGAAATCAACCCCAGCGACGACGCCTTCACCACCGCGCAACCCAAGATTGACGCCAACCAGGCGGGCGCATCCGAAGGCTATGGCGAAGGTGCCATCCAGATCCTGGAAGGCCTCGAAGCGGTGCGCAAGCGCCCCGGCATGTACATCGGCGACACCTCGGACGGCACCGGTTTGCACCACCTGGTTTTTGAGGTCGTGGACAACTCCATCGACGAAGCGCTGGCGGGTCATTGCGACGACATCGTCGTCACCATCCACAGCGACAACTCGATCAGCGTGACCGACAACGGCCGCGGCATCCCCACCGGCGTCAAGATGGACGACAAGCACGAGCCCAAGCGCTCGGCTTCTGAAATCGCCCTGACCGAATTGCACGCTGGCGGCAAGTTCAACCAGAACAGCTACAAAGTCTCGGGCGGTCTTCACGGCGTGGGCGTGTCCTGCGTCAACGCCCTGTCCAAATGGTTGCGCCTGACGGTGCGCCGTGAAGGCAAAGTGCACGAAATCGAATTCGCGCGCGGCTTTGTGCAAAACCGCTTGCTCGAAACTGTGGACGGCATCGAAGTCTCGCCCATGCGCGTGACCGGGGCCACCGACAAACGCGGCACCGAAGTCCACTTCCTGCCCGACACCGACATCTTCCAGCAGAACAACGACTTCCACTACGAGATCCTGGCCAAG
>JACCDQ010775588.1_pt1 | contig 14322 bp, 15 predicted proteins | sample 7446031 | NCBI WGS metagenome assembly JACCDQ01 (sample SAMN15323442, study PRJNA562643) | freshwater metagenome | isolation source: river surface water | place: USA:Blue River Watershed | collected 2017-08-17 | reverse complement strand
TTGTAGCGACAAACGATAAGGTGGTCATTTTGTCAGGCATTGCTGGTACTTCGGCAGACGACAATACATTCGGCGCAAACGACTGGTTAGTCGATGAAATGTATGCACAATGGAAGGCAAATCCGGATTCGGTAGACCGTTCATGGTGGCCAATCTTGGAAAAATACCAGCCAACAACCGCGTCACACGCAACCACCCCATCGGCTTCTCCAGCGCCAGCCACACCTTCACAGGCACCAGCCGGCGACGCACCTTTGGTAGCCAAGACCACTCGCGTTGAGCCAAAGGCCGCGCCAATTCCTGCGCAGGCTCCGGTCACCACAGCGATTAACATCGTCGACGAAAACGCCACCCCGGAAGAAGACAAAGTCGACTTCCTAAAGGGAATGGGTAAGGCACTTGCCGCCAACATGGACGCCTCGATTCAGGTACCGACCGCAACTTCGGTGCGCACCATTCCTGCCAAGTTGATGATCGACAACCGCATCGTTATCAACTCGAACCTCGCCCGCACTCGCGGTGGAAAAGTTTCTTTCACGCACATCATCGCGTTCGCGATTATTCGAGCGCTCAAGGAATTCCCATCACAGAATGTTTTCTACTCGGAGATTGATGGAAAGCCGGCGGTGGTTACTCCTGCGCACGTGAACTTCGGTCTCGCGATCGACATTCCGAAGCCAGACGGCACTCGTGCACTTCTTGTACCAAACATTAAGAAGGCAGAGAAGCTTAACTTCGCCGAGTTCCTCGCTGCATACGACGTGCTGGTTAAGAAGGCGCGCGACAACAAGTTGACCGCAGACGACTTTGCCGGATCAACTATTTCACTCACCAACCCTGGTGGGATCGGCACAGTTCACTCTGTGCCTCGCCTAATGCAGGGTCAGGGTTCAATCATTGGCGCCGGTGCTCTCGAGTATCCAGCCGAATTCCAGGGAATGAACGAGCAGGCGCTGGCTAAGCACGGTGTCGGCAAGGTCATCAACCTCACGTCTACTTATGACCACCGCGTGATCCAGGGCGCTGGCTCTGGCGAGTTCCTAAAGAAGGTGCACGAGCTACTCATCGGCGAGCGCGGCTTCTATGAAGAAATCTTCAGCGACCTTCGCATCCCTTACGAGCCGGTTAAGTGGGTTAGCGACTTCGAGCGCAACAGCCGCGACGACCGCGACAAGGAAACCCGCATTCAGGAACTCATCAACGCCTACCGCGTTCGTGGTCACCTGATGGCAGATATCGATCCGCTTGAATACAAGCAGCGTAGCCACCCGGACCTGGACATTCTGAACCACGGTCTGTCGCTCTGGGATCTCGACCGCACTTTCAAGACCGGCGGATTCGGCGGCGTAACCGAGGCTCCATTCCGCGACATCTACAAGATCCTTCGCGACAGCTACTGCCGCACCATCGGTGTGGAGTACATGCACATCAACGACCCGGAGCAGCGCCGCTGGTTCCAGGAAAAGCTTGAGCGTCCTTACGCGAAGCCGACTCGTGAAGAGCAGACACGAATCCTCGAGAAGCTAAACGAAGCGGAAGCATTCGAGACCTTCTTGCAGACCAAGTTCGTTGGACAGAAGCGCTTCTCACTCGAGGGTGGCGAATCGACCATCACAGCGCTTGATGAAATCTTGCAGATGGCAGCCAACGACGGATTGGAAGAAGTCGCAATCGGTATGGCCCACCGCGGTCGCCTAAACGTGCTCACCAACGTTGCTGGTAAGACATATGGACAGGTCTTCAAGGAATTCGAAGGCAACACCGACACCTCAACCGTTCAGGGCTCTGGCGACGTGAAGTACCACCTCGGAACCGAGGGCACATTCACCAACCTCGAAGGCAAGCAGGTTCGCGTATCACTCGCAGCCAACCCGTCACACCTAGAGACCGTGAACCCAGTGCTCGAGGGTATCGTTCGCGCAAAGATCGATCGCCTCGACACCATCAACGACAACGTCTTCCCTGTGCTTCCAGTTTTGATTCACGGAGACGCAGCGTTTGCCGGCCAGGGAGTTGTTCCAGAGGTTCTTAACCTCTCGCAGCTTCGCGGCTACAAGGTTGGCGGAACCATCAACATCATCATCAACAACCAGGTTGGCTTCACCACTCCTCCGAGCGAATCTCGTTCGACCACCTACGCAACCGACGTTGCCAAGGGTTACCAGGTTCCGATCTTCCACGTAAACGGCGACGACCCAGAAGCCGTCTTCCACGTGGCACAGTTGGCATTCGAATTCCGCAAGGAATTCAAGAAGGATGTTGTCATCGACATCGTTTGTTACCGCCGTCGCGGTCACAACGAAGGTGATGACCCATCAATGACCCAGCCACTGATGTATAACCTCATCGAAGCTAAGCGTTCAGTTCGAACTCTTTACCTAGAGTCACTGGTTGGCCGCGGCGACATTACTCGCGAAGAGTTCGATGCTGCCAACAACAGCTTCCAGGGTAAGTTGGAGCAGGCTTTCGTCGACGTGCACGAGGCAAACGCCAAGGCGGTCGAACTGGTTCCTCGTCCGGTCGGTATCGGTACCACCGCCAGCGAGAACACCGTGATCGAGCACGCCACCGCAATCGACCGCTCAGTGGTCGAGGCAATCGGTAACGCGCACGCAAACATCCCGCCAGCATTCAACGTGCACCCGAAGTTGCAGCAGCTTCTTCAGAAGCGCGTCGAAATGAGCCGCGAAGGTGGCATCGACTGGGGCTTCGGAGAATTGCTAGCCATGGGATCCCTTCTCATGGAAGGCAAGACCGTTCGCATGGCCGGACAGGACAGCCGCCGCGGAACTTTCGTTCAGCGTCACGCTGTATTCCACGACCGCGTCAACGGTCAGGAATGGATGCCGCTGCGCAACCTCGCCAACGAGCAGGGCAAGTTCTTCATCTACGACTCACTACTAAGCGAATACGCAGCCATGGGCTTCGAGTACGGTTACGCGGTTGAGAACAAGGATGCTCTAGTTCTTTGGGAAGCACAGTTCGGTGACTTCGCAAACGGCGCTCAGAGCATCATCGATGAATACATTTCTTCTGCGGAGCAGAAGTGGGGACAGTACTCAGGTGTAGTCCTACTTCTTCCTCACGGTTACGAAGGACAGGGACCTGACCACTCGTCAGCCCGCATCGAGCGCTACCTACAGTTGTGTGCGCAGAACAACATGACAGTTGCTCAGCCATCGACTCCGGCATCGCACTTCCACCTACTTCGCCGTCAGGCTTACTCAAACCCGAAGCGTCCGCTCGTGGTCTTCGCTCCGAAGTCAATGCTTCGCCTAAAGGCAGCATCGTCATCGGTTGAAGACTTCACCAACGGAACTTTCCGTCCGGTAATCGAAGACGAACAGGGACTAAACCCGGCAAACGTCAAGCGCGTGCTGTTCTGCTCTGGCAAGATCTACTGGGACCTATTGGCAGAAGCACAGAAGCGCAACGATGGCTCAACTGCAATCGTTCGCGTGGAGCAGCTCTACCCAACTCCTGTCGACGAGATCAAGGAAGCTTACGCAAAGTATCCAAACGCAGAACTAGTTTGGGTACAGGATGAGCCAGCCAACCAGGGACCTTGGACCTACATGGGTCTGTTCCTCCCTCGTTACATGAACGGACAGGTTGCCAAGCTGGTTTCACGTCCGGCATCCGCTTCGCCAGCCACCGGATCGTCAAAGACCCACGCAGCCGAACAGGCCGATCTGATAGCTCGCGCCTTCGCGAACTAAGGACTCATGACAGAGCCGCGTCGCGACATTCGAATCGTCATCCTCGGTGATGGTTTGGTGTCAGCGGCCGGCGATGAACGAGGAATGGGTTGGGTTGGTCGCGTCACCGCAAAGACTCCTGCCCTTCACCCGCGGATCGACATCTTCGCTCTGCCAGCACCGGGTGAGACCACCACGATGCTGGCCGAACGTTGGATCACCGAAGTGCAGCGCCGCTTTAGCACCGAGACCGAGAACCGCCTGGTCATTGCACTGCCAAACTCAGACCCTGCCGCTGGCATCTCAATCTCGCGCAGCCGTCTAAATATCGCCAACATAGTCGACGAAGCCAAAAAGTCAGGCATCGAGAGCTTCTTAGTTGGGCCAATTCCTAGCCGCAACCCGCAGCTAAACCCTGAAATCGAGCATCTCGCCACCGGATTCGAAGACGTAGCCTTGCGAAGGAACATTCCGTTCGTCGACTGCTACCGACCACTAGCCGAACACCTCGGCTTCAACGAAGAACTTAATAATTCAGAACATGGCCTACCGGGACAAACCGGTCACGGTTTAATCGCATGGCTTGTGCTCAACCGCGGTTGGTACGAGTGGCTCGGCATCGACGCCGTCGACTAAAAGTTAGTGTGCTTCGCCGCGCAGAATCTGCTGCAGGCGGCCCTTAATTCCGTCAAGGAGCTCTGTCGAAGGAACCTCTTGGCAATGCTGCTCAATCTTGTTGTTGATGGTCGACTCAAGGTCGTAGTCGGCTTCGCAGGAGTCGCAGTTGGCTAGGTGGGCCGTAATGTCGTTTAGTTCTTGCTCGGAAAGTTCATTGTGCAGGTACTCGTGCACGTGCTTCTTTGTCTCTTGGCAATCAATCTCGCTCATTACGCCTCCTCTCCTACTTTGTAACCTTCTTCTTTTGCATAATCCATAAGCAAAGTTCGAAGCATTTTCTTCCCGCGGTGAAGACCACTCATGACCGAACCCTCTGGGATGTCTAGCACCTCAGCGATTTCGGCATATGAAAGGCCATCAACTATGCGATAGTAAACAATCATTCGCCAGTTGTCAGGAAGCTGAAGTAACGCTTTCTTAACGGCTTCTGAAGGCATAGCGTCGATAGCCTCGGCCTCGGCCGAGCGGGCGGCCACGGAGGTGACGGACTCGGCACTACCGATTTGCCAGTCCTCAAGTTCATCAAGCGCGGTCTTGCCGAGAGCCTTTCCGGCTTTGACATTCACGTTGATGTTGGTGTTGTTCATGATTTTGTAGAGCCAGGCACGGATGTTGGTGCCCTGTTCGAACTGATTGAAAGCCTTAAACGCCTTAACCATGGTCTCCTGAAGGAGATCTTCGGCATTGGTTGGGTTCTTGGTGAGATTCATCGCGGCTCCGTAAAGCTGCGGCATGAGGGGAATCGCTTGCTCTTCGAAAAGTCTTACTTTGCGAGCGTCGTCAGATTCGGTTTTTGTCATCTTGGTCGAGTTTAACCGTCCAAGTCGAAATGGCATATTCATCGACATACTGCCCATGTCACACCCCTTCTATCTGCTGATAACTTAGAACCAATGACTTTGACTGCTTATTCCCCGTGGCCGGCGCCAGTCGCCAATGGCCCAATTCACGCGGAAATAGCCCTGCCTGGCTCTAAGTCACTCACCAACCGAGAGTTAGTGCTTTCGGCACTGGCAAAGGAACCCACCCTGCTGGTGGCGCCGCTAAAGTCACGCGACAGCCACCTGATGGTGGAAGCGCTTCGTAGCCTGGGCACTCAAATCACCGAGCTCGAGAGTGATGACCTTTTGGTGACCCCTTCGGCATTCGACAAGCGAGCCATGATCGACTGTGGGCTAGCCGGCACAGTGATGCGATTCGTGCCACCGCTGGCAGCTCTTTCCACTCAACACATTCATTTCGATGGCGATGAAGCGGCGCGGCGTCGTCCGATGCACGTGACTATTTCCTCACTCAGAGATCTTGGCGTCAATGTAGACGACCGCGATGGCGCACTGCCGTTTCTGATCAAAGGTGACGGGCACGTCGAAGGTGGAGAACTGACAATTGACGCATCTGCATCGAGTCAGTTTGTTTCTGGACTTCTGCTTGCAGCGGCGCGATTCGATAAGGGCATCACGCTAAAGCACGAAGGCGAGCACCTACCTTCACTCCCACACATCGAGATGACTCTCGACTGTTTGCAGAAGCGTGGCGTGAAAGTATCATCACCGAATTCAACCACCTGGGTGGTCGAACCTGGCGAGATTAATGGTGGTCGCGTCGCCATCGAACCTGATCTCTCAAACGCCGGACCATTCTTAGCGGCGGCACTCGTCGCCGGTGGTTCGGTAACTATTCCTGGTTGGCCAGATTCAACCACTCAGGTGGGCGACGAATTCGACGGCATCCTTCAGCAAATGGGTGCGACTATCTCACGCAGCGAAAAAGGTTTAACCATCACCGGCGACGGAACCATCCACGGAATCACAATCGATCTTTCTATCGGTGGCGAGTTGGCTCCGGTGGTTGCTGCGCTGGCCGCACTTGCCGATTCACCCTCACGAATCTTTGGTATTTCTCACCTGCGCGGTCATGAGACCGACCGCTTGGCTGCTCTCGCCACCGAAATTGACCGCATTGGCGGCATCTGTCGCGAGACCGAAGATGGTCTCGAAATCGATCCGAGTGAAAATCTGCACGGCGCGTTGTGGCACACCTACGAAGACCACCGCATGGCCACAGCCGGCGCAATCATTGGGCTTCGAGTACCCGGCATCGAGATCGAGGACATCAAGACCACCTCGAAGACCATGCCGACCTTCGACAAGCTCTGGCTCAGCATGATTGGTACCGCAATTTGAGCTGGCTCTATGAGCCAGAGTCTGGGCAGAACGACCTAGACGAGACCGATGTTCGCGTGCGCCCAAATCCTAAAGGCAACAAGCCGCGCACCAAGATTCGGCCGGAACACAAGGACGCCCCGCTTGGGTTCGTGGTGGGCGTAGACCTCGGGCGCTACCGCGTACTTCTCGATGGCGAAGATCGAATCATCGACGCCACCATGGGCAAGGAAATGCGCAAGGCCGGTGCAGTAGTTGGCGATCGCGTAGCACTGGCCGGAGATTTATCGGAAACCGTTGGCGCACTCGCGCGCGTGGTTAGAGTCGAACCTCGTACATCTCTGCTTCGCCGAAGCGCGGATGATAGCGATCAGGTCGAGCGAGTAATTGTGGCAAATGCGACTCAAATGTTGATTGTCACTGCGATTGCAAATCCTGAACCGCGCACACGTTTGATCGACCGCTATCTAGCGGCGGCGTTCGATGCGGGTCTAAAACCAATTCTTTGCATCACCAAGGTAGACCTTGCCGACCCAACTGAATTTCTATCGAACTTTGCAGAACTGAGCATCCCGGTAATCAAGACCCGCAGCGACAATCCAAACCTCGACGAATTGCAAAAAGTATTGGCAAACCAGATCACAGTCGCGGTTGGTCATTCGGGTGTTGGAAAGTCGACACTCGTTAACGCACTGGTTCCGGATGCTCTTCGAGCAACTGGGGTGGTCAACGAAGTCACGGGTCGAGGTCGTCACACGTCAAGCTCGGCCAGGGCAATCAAACTCGAAAGCCCTTACGGTTCAGGGTGGATTGTCGACACCCCTGGCGTTCGTTCGTTCGGGCTTGGACACGTCAAGCTAGAGAACATCTTGAAGTCATTCGAAGATTTGTTTGCCGTGATTGAAAACTGCCCGCGCGATTGCAGTCACGCTGCAGACGCACCGGATTGCGGATTGGACGAAGCAATCGCCGAAGGCAAAATCAGTGCCACGCGCGTGGATTCGCTTCGCCGACTAATGATTTCAATTGCCTCTGCCGGTAAATTAGACGAATGACCTACAGCGAAGACTTAGCCCTAGCCCACGAGCTGGCTGATCTTGCCGACCAAATCACTTTGGATCGCTTCCGCGCTCAGGACCTCAAGATTGAAACCAAACCGGACTCGTCCCCGGTAACCGACGCAGACCAAGCCACCGAGCGTGCCCTCAAGGCTCACCTCGCAGCCAAGCGCCCTGAAGATGCACTAATTGGTGAGGAATTCGGCAGCACCGGCCAGGCGAACCGCACCTGGATCATTGACCCAATCGACGGCACCGCCAACTTCATGCGCGGAGTACCGATTTGGGCGACCCTGATTGCGCTAGCCATCGATGGCAAACCGACCGTAAGCGTGGTCAGCGCCCCGGCTCTTGGTCGTCGCTGGTGGGCAGCCCCGAACATCGGAGCATGGACCCGCGATTTAAATGGCGCCGAACGAGAAGTCGAAGTTTCTGGCATTGCCGACAAAGCACACGCCAGCATCAGCTACAACAACCTCAAACTCTGGGACGAATCAGGAAAACTTCCCCAGCTAATTGAATTCAGTCGCGAGCTCTGGCGCACGCGAGCATACGGAGATTTCTACTCATACATGTTGCTCGCCGAAGGCAGCGTCGACATCGTGGCCGAGCATGATCTGAAGATTTACGACATCGCAGCACTCGTGCCAATCGTCGAGCAAGCCGGTGGAAAACTGACTGCACTGGATGGTCCGCTCACCGCAGACACCTCATCAGTGCTAGCTACCAATGGCAAACTTCACGCCATCGCCACTGCCGCACTTAACTAACTCTTTCCCCAGAATTGTTTTATCTACAATCTCTCCACAGACTCAATTCGAGTGAAACTTCTCATCTAAATTGAATTCAAAATTGAATCGCCGAGCGATAAGTGCGTGAGTTGCTTAGCGCGGCTAAAGAAAAAGCCCCAGTTGTGGCTGGGGCATTTTTCTGACGCTGAGAGGCGTCGGGTCGGATTCCCACAAAGAATCTAAGACCTAGAACTCTTAGATTAAATCACACTTTTATAGCTCGCTGTCAAGGTGGTGGGAATCAGGCTTTACGCCTTTTCTGGATCACGCCTAGAAAAGGACTCCAGTTATGGACAAGTCCAAATTGGTTGAACTCATAAAGCTAGTTGCGAAAATGGTCACCATTGTCATTGAGCTTCTAGCCCTTTTGAGCTAGAGCCCGGTGGCGACTTTGGGTGACCAGGGTCGCCACTGTTCCCGATTAGTTTTGTGGGAATCCGAGGTTGATTCCGCCGTGGCTCGGGTCGAGCCAGCGTGACGTGATTGCCTTACCTCGGGTGAAGAAGTGCACTCCCTCGACTCCGTGAGCCTTGGTGTCACCAAATGCCGAATTCTTCCACCCGCCAAATGAGTAGTAGGCCACTGGCACAGGAATCGGCACGTTGATACCGATCATGCCCACCTCGATTTCGTTCTGGAAACGTCGTGCTGCCCCACCGTCGTTGGTGAAGATTGCCGTGCCATTACCGAAGGCACCTTTGTTGATTAGGTCGACACCTTCCTCGTAGGACTTCACACGCACGATAGAAAGCACCGGGCCGAAGATCTCATCCGAGTAAACCTTTGAAGATGTAGGCACCTGGTCTAGGAGCGTAGGGCCGAGCCAGAAGCCATTGGCATCGCCGTCGAACTCCTGCTTGCGGCCGTCGACCACGACGGTAGCACCATCTGCCGCGGCGATGTCGATGTACCCGGCAACGCGGTCGCGGTGTTCCTTGGTGACCAACGGTCCCATGTCGCAGCCGCGGCGGCCATCACCAGTGCGTAGCTTGCTCATGCGCTCGGTCAGTTTGCCAATCAGTGTGTCCGCTACAGGCTCAACTGCGACCACCACCGAGATAGCCATGCAACGCTCGCCGGCAGAACCGAACCCAGCATTGATGGCCGAGTCGGCAACTAGATCTAGGTCGGCATCAGGCAAAACCAACATGTGGTTCTTGGCTCCGCCGAGCGCCTGCACACGCTTGCCGTGCTGAGCTCCGGTTTCGTAAACATACTTTGCAATCGGAGTCGAACCGACGAACGAAATTGCTTGCACGTCAGGGTGAGTTAGCAAAACATCGACGGCAACCTTGTCGCCGTTCACGACATTGAATACGCCATCGGGTAGTCCAGCCTCTTTCCAAACTGAAGCAAGCCAGAGTGCTGCAGAAGGTGCCTTTTCGGAAGGTTTCAAAATCACTGTGTTGCCCGCAGCGATTGCAATTGGGAAAAACCACATCGGCACCATCGCGGGAAAGTTGAACGGGGAAATGATCCCAATCACACCGAGCGCTTGACGAGTGGAATAAACATCGACGCCGGTCGATGCATTCTCGGTATAAAACCCCTTTAAGAGGTGCGGCATGCCGCAGGCAAACTCGACGACTTCCTGGCCTCGAGTAATTTCACCGAGTGCATCTGACAAAACCTTGCCGTGCTCCGAAGTGATAATTTCGGCGAGCTCGCCCTTGCGCGCATTAAGGAGTTCTCGGAAGTTAAAAAGAATCTCCTGGCGCTTAGCCTGCGAAACATTATTCCAAGATTCGAAAGCGATTTTGGCCGCGGCAATTGCGAGATTCACCTCACCGGAATCAGCTATTGCTACTCGCTTGGTCTCGACACCTAGAGCCGGGTCATAAACCGGTGCGAAGCGTCCGGCCGGAGCTTCGAATAGTTTGCCGGCAATCCAGTGATGAACGGTTGGTAAAGACATGCATCCAGCCTAGACAGAAAAGCTAGACCGTAAAGAAATGCCAGCCGAGCCACCACCACACCACGACCACAGCTAGGCGGGTATTACGGTGATGCATCATGCGATCCACCAGATCGCCAAGCGGTGCTATCTGCTCAGGCCTGAAGCGACCCCAGAGCCAGAGCACTACCCCGGCCAGAATGGAAATCGAATACTCGATTATTGGAATCACTTCTTGTGCCTCCAAATCCCGAGCATGCCCACACCGATTAGCATCCAGAGCACCAAGAAGATCGAGCGCCCATTTGGCGACTCAAGCACCGGATTCACCAGCACTGAAATCGTTGGGAAGCTCTTGTCGTCTTGGTAGACGTTTGCCCAGATGTAGGCGAAAAGTTCACAAACTGCCATCGAGATTGCGATGGTCACCCAGAGAGCTCGAGTACGTGCCATTACCTTCGTGGCCGATGGCTTTGGTCCATGGTCCCGGTAATAAGTAAGTGAAAGAGCAATTGGCGCGAGCGCCAACAGAAGTACTATGTCTTGCCAGCCACCGCGCTTACTGAAAAACAGAATTGCCGCTGCTACCAAAAGCACTAGCGAAACAAGCCACTTGTTCAGCTTCGGACGCTCCGGCATGTGCCAGGGAATAACTTTCTTCCAGTCCAGAATCATGATTGCGCACCCTAGCCCGAAGATGAGCGCGTCACCCCAAGCTCCACGGAGTACGTGAAATAAAAATGTGGTTAGGAACACTGGTAGCCAAGGATTGAGTCCGGCTACGAATTTCTTGAGTGAAATCACTTTCCGTTTATCTCATCCAGGCGAGCCTTGATGAGTTTTTTCAACAAAGTCTTAGGCAAAGGCTTGTCCATTGGAAACTGCAAACTGCCCTTACCCTCGGAAACTACATATCCTTCGAGCTCTTTAGGAAACTGGCCAAGGATTTGACCGCTATATGGTGAGTAGTTCAGGTGATTCTTGAATGGAGCGATACAAGCAAAACACTTGCCGTTGAGCATGAAAGCCGGCATGTTGTATTTGATGCCCTGCTCAGCATTTGGCACGATCTCCAAGATTCGCCGGCGAACCTCTTCGAGCGTCGATTTCTTTGGCTCTTCTACAGAAGCCAAAAACTTGTCGATGTCTTTTGCTGCCATTTAGAAGGCCCCGATGACCAATCCCATCAAGATGATTCCAATGATGTCACCCGAGACTTCAATGATCCAAGTTTTGCCACCGTGGTAGGCGAAGAGGCGATGCCCCAATGAAGCTCCAGCGGCAACCACACCCAGCCCAAGCCCGACTAGCGCACCGGTCCATGCATCGCAATTTGGAATCAAGCCAATTACAATCGCTACCACTGCGCCAACCGCAAGCTGCCCGGCGAATGTGCCACCGAAAAGCTTGATTTGAGCCTTTGCGCTCATATCGATCTCTTCGCGCTTTGGCAACTCTCGCCCCATCGACTTAATCCACATCGGATAGAAGGTCTTTGGGCCAAACCAAATTGCGTTGAATACGTAGGCTGCGAGCACTCCGAGCATGATGGCTAGAAAGTTTAGATTCATAACCAAAATCCTAAACCGCTATTCGAAAGAAGCTCGCAGTTTCCTGCCCTTGAAGGGCTTCTTAAACAGCGGCGCGAAAATGCAGAAATCAAACAACCCTGCTGCCGCAACTAATGCGCCAATTACGGTGAGCACTGCAATACCAGCTAAGACTCCCCAAATTACAAGTGCAAGACCTGCGATGGCACGAACCCAGCGGCCGGTTGTTGATCCTAAAAATTTAATAAGTGACATTTACTTTTTACCTCCGAAAAGTCGAGCAAAGAAACCAGGCTCCTTTGGGTCATTCGCATGGCCCTGGCAACGCTGTGCCTGTGGAATTCCGCGCATGACCTGGTCGACGTGTTGGCCACAACCACTCCATGTGGCTTTTCCGCATTTACGGCAGGTGACTTTTTGACACATATTTACTCCTTTATTACTGAACGATTGGAAGGGAAGTTGCTGCTGAGGCTTCGTCGATGCCGCCGATGTTTGTGGCATCACTAAAGCCGAGCGACTTCATGTTGTCCACTGCTATTCCTGCGCGACGCCCAGAGTGGCAATACACCAAGTACTTGCCTGACTTATCAAGCGTCTGCACCTGATCAGCAAAAGTGGTTGCCTCGACATCGATGTTGATCGCACCCTGCAAATGCCCTGCCGCATATTCGCCAGCAGTACGCACGTCAATCACCGAATTGACCCCGTCCATTGAAACCTTGTCCGAGCTGGAACATGCTGCAAGACCGCCGATTGCCAAGATTGCAATTACAACCGCAGCGATGGTCCTGAAGATTTTTGACATTTTTAGCCCTTCTGCTCTATACCCCCTAGGGTATAATCATATTATCGAAATTAGCAAGTTCAGGAGTGAAAAATGCAGCTCGATCCAAAAGAACTGAAGACCGCCCGCGACCGCCTGGTGCGGGTGCAGGGTCAAATTGGTGGCATCGTCAAAATGCTCGATGAAGGACGCGACTGCACCGACCTACTGAATCAACTTTCCGCAGCGAGCACTGCCCTCAGCAGGGCCGGCTTCGTCATAATTTCCACCGGTATGCGCCAGTGCGCCGATAACCCAGAAGGCGATGCCCAGCGTGCTGCGCTCGAAAAAGCCTTCATGTCTCTGGCATAGTCATGCGCGTAGTAATTATTGGAGGCGTAGCCTCAGGAATGTCAGCAGCCACTCGACTGCGTCGACTCGATGAACATGCCGAGATTGTGGTCTACGAAATGGGCGACCATGTGAGCTACGCCAACTGCGGACTCCCTTACTTCGTTAGTGATGTCATCAGCAACCGAGACGAACTTCTCCTGCAAACACCTCAGTCGCTCTGGTCCCGATTCAGGATTGAAGTCAAGGTAAACACTAAGGTCACCAGTGTCGATCGCGAATCAAAAACCATCGAGGCTTTCAACATTCTCACTGGCGAAACTGAAACCAGCCGCTACGACAAGCTAGTAATCACCACTGGAGCTACTCCGCGCAAATTGGATATCCCAGGTTATGAACGCACGTTAAGCCTTCGCGATGTTAAAGACGCAGACAGACTCAAAGCCGAAATAGTCAAGAACAAGGCTAAGTCTGCTGTTGTCCTCGGCGGTGGTTTCATCGGAATCGAACTCGCTGAAAACTTAACTCATCTTGGAATTGCCGTTACGGTAGTGCAACGTGCGGATCGAATTCTTAGCAATTTCGATGCCGAAATGATTGAGCCGATGCAGCAACGTCTCGAACAACAAGGCATCAAGCTAGAACTCAAATCTGAACCGGCGGAAATCACACCGTCAGCCGTCGTGCTTAGCAACGGAAAAACAATCTCAGCAGATCTCGTCATCAGCGCCGCCGGAGTTACACCTGATAACCAATTGGCAAAGGCCGCCGGATTAGTGATCGGCAAGACCGGCGGGCTGCAGGTAAACGAAAAGCAGCAAACCAGCGATCCAGACATTTTCGCTGCCGGTGACGCAGTCGAAAAGAATGGTGAGCTAACCGGAAACTCAACCCTGATTCCCCTGGCAAACCTGGCCAATCGTCATGGTCGCCTGATCGCGGATGTCATCGCGGGAATCGAAACATCGGCTCACGATGCCCTCGGCACTGTCATCATCGGAGCTTTCGGCCTAGCAGCTGGCATTACCGGACTTAGCGAGAACCAGGCGAAGAACCACGGCATCGACTACCAGGCGATACACCTGCACCCCGGCTCGCACGCCGGCTACTACCCTGGCTCAAAGCGACTATCTATCAAGGTACTTTTTGACCCAAAGACAGGACGCCTGCTTGGTGCCCAGGCAATTGGCGAAGACGGCGTGGACAAGCGCATCGACGTATTATCCACTGCAATCCGTGGCGGTCTTGGGATTAATGACCTGATGGACCTCGAACTTGCCTATGCGCCTCAGTTTGGCTCGGCGAAAGACGCAATTAACCAGGCTGGCTATGTGGGCAATAACGTCTATACCGGCCAGACGCCGACTCTGCAGT
>JACCDQ012149066.1_pt1 | contig 14326 bp, 5 predicted proteins | sample 7446031 | NCBI WGS metagenome assembly JACCDQ01 (sample SAMN15323442, study PRJNA562643) | freshwater metagenome | isolation source: river surface water | place: USA:Blue River Watershed | collected 2017-08-17 | reverse complement strand
TATTTCCAGTCTTTTTTAACTTAACTTTAATTGTTGAAATATTTTGATCTCTATCTGAGTAAAATTGAAAAGCGTTTTGTAAATTATCTAATTCAAAATCAACAATCGAAGATGATTGTTCTGATACTGTAAGACTTGAATATCCTAATCCTGAAAAATAATGAACTTTGATTCCAGGATCAACATCATCTGACTTTTTGTTTAAGATTACTGCACCATATGGAGGCTCTGTATCATAAATAACACTAGCATTTGGATAAAATTCTGACTTAACAAAAACATCAACTAAAGACTCAGATATACCAAATCCATATGCTGTATTGTTATCAAGTGAATCATTCCAATCTTTAGCATCAAAGAAACCATACGCATCATAAGTGGCATTGTTCAATATAACTGTAGGTTCAAAATTAGAGATAAAATTACCTGAGCTATCTCTAAGTGAATAAGTTGAACCATTACCGCTATACCCAATACTTACAACACTATCTGAGTAAATTCTATTGTAAAGAGATATTTTGATGTCTTGAGTTACACCAATACCAAGAGTAGTAACAGTTTTATATGGAGTAAATTGCCCGTCAATAAATACTTTGAATAATTGGGCATTTGAACTTGGAAGTAAAGGTCTTGAATTATTTTCAGTAAACTTTAGGAATATATCTTTACCAGTAGTTTCAACATAACTTGAACCTGAATCTAATAAAGGCGCTTGATTATCAGTAAGTAAATTTGTAACTCTTAAAGGAGCTGGCAAACTAGCTAATTGATTTAGATTTGCAGAATTATCAGTTACAAAATTTGTTGTTGGTTTTGTGTAGTTTAAAAATATTACATCTTCAGGTGAATAAAAACTTGATAATGTAAGTTGATATATTGATGTTGCAGTACCAGAATTCAAGAATGCTGATGCGCCAATAGATGATATTGTTCTAGTTACACCATTTACGCTTACACCAAAACCAGATGGAGAGGATGGCAATGTTCTGGTGGACATCAAAACATTGACTACAGTGCCAGTGGTTCCTGTAGCAGTGTATGTAGACAGAATATTTGGAAGGTCTGTTGTTGTAGTGATATTAGTTACAGCAACACCGCTCAAAGCAACAGCAAATGTTAAACCAGTTCCAGTGCTATCTCTAATCTTAAATAAATCAGAGATTGGCTGGTTGTATGTCAATGTTACAGGATTGGTTCCATCATTAATTTCAAGAGTAGAAGATAATTCAAGAACAACAATTTTTCCATTTGTATTATCTGTTGGGTCTAAAACATAACCAGATGAGATTGAAACCGGCAAGCTGTTTTGTGTGACAGCAAATCCTACTATGCCTGTGGTTGGCAGAATAGAAGGTGTAGCTTCATTGTAATAAACATAGATTTTATTACCATCACCACTTGAAGTAGCATATGAAAATACTGGTGGATTTGACTCTTTTGTTAAGTTAGTGACACCAACTCCAGTAAAACTATTTACAAATGATTTAGTAGTGTCGTTATCAGATAATTTTGGTACTGTAGTTCCAAAAGATGAAGCGTCATAAGAAACAAAAACTGTTTGTGATGTTAATGCTGTTCCTGAGCCATCGTAACTTGAATCAACAATTCTATCTGTTGTTGATAAGAGTAATTGTAATGTTTTAGGTTGTGTTGAATCAATAAAAGTTGAAGTTGGTGTTACAGTGCTAGCAAATGAACCAAATTTTTTAGTAACTGAAAATCTGAGCTCTAAACCTGAACTTGGCTCTAAACCAGTACTATCTATATCATCAAAGTTTAAATATATACGTTTACCATCATAAGACGTATATGATAAATTTGAAGGAGTAGTAGTTATTGATGGACTTGTTCCACCAAATGCTACAAAATCATTACTTTGACTTGATTCATTAAATTCCATAATTATGTAACTTTAATACTTCCATAATGTCCACTCAAGAACAATCTGCCTTTATAACTTATTGCTGTGAGAGGTCTGACAACGCCTAATAAATCGTAAGCTCCTGTGTTGTCAAAAATCTTCTTTCTGTCAAATGTAATTTCTTCTCTAAACCATGATTCAGAATCGGATTTATAATAGAAAAGCTTTGACTGTCTATCATCAGGATTGTCAGCAAATTTACTACTAAAATAACCATCAGTAGCACAATATAATGTTCCATCATGATATGTAAATAACCTAACCCCGCCTGTTGATGGAAGTTTAGATATGAGGTTAAAATCTATTGTTTTTGTCTTTACTGGAGGATATGAACCTCCAACTATAAATGAAACATAAGAGTATCCAAACATTGAATCGCCAGCATCATTATCTAACTTTCCAAACTTTATAAAAGGCTTATCGTAATCAATAACTGTTGAAGTTGTATCGATATATTTTTTATTAAATGTATCTAACTTTATAAAATTTTTCTTGTAAATAAATGGATATCTTTGGTGACCTAGATAAATCTTAATGTCTCTATCTTCAACAACCCATCTAATTTTTGAAAGTTTATTATTTGCATCAAATACATTTTCATCATTTAAGATTTGAATATAATCAATGTATATTTTTTCAGGTCTTTGGAAATTTTCAGGTAAATCAACAAACTCAATAGCTAACTTGTTTATAGTTCCATTCCAAATAGGCTTAATAATATACTCAACAAAATTCTCTGAAGAATGAATTTCTGTATCTGCTGAATTAACAAAAATTCCGTCAGAATATGCCCAGTACGCTCTTACTTTTGATGTACTTAAACTTTGCGCTTTAGGTTGTGCTCTAAACTTTATCTTGATTACACTGTCCAAATCAACAACAGAATTCAAACCAGAAATTTCAATAGATGGATTACCTGTAGCTGTTGGTGTAATTGCGAGAGTAAATTTACCAAAGTCATTATTAAGCAAATCAGATACTGTAAATACTTCAGCATCTAAGGAATCAATAAATTGCCTTGAAGTCCAGCTAGATGTACTTGTTACAGCACTTCCGGATGACACTTGATAAAACTGCCAATTTTCTACAATGCCTGTTGAAATAATTGGTTTAGTTACAGAACTACTTCCACTTTCTACTTTTATTTCATCATTATTAATCAAGATTGAGTAGTTGCCATAAAGATCAGATACTTCAAATCCTTGATAACCATTTTGATAATTTATTTGAACTTGCTCTGCATTGTTTAGTTGATCTGAATTTCTAAGAGTTGTATCTTCTGAAAGTTGACTATTACTTAAATTTATAAATTCAGACTCAATAGTGTATTTTGGCTTATAAAATGTGTAAACATTTGTAGAAACAAGGGTGTTATAGTTTAATAAATATCTATTTCCACCATTTATGTAACCATTTTCAATATAAAACCCTAAAATATTACTGTCGTTTGTAATATAGTTTGAAATAATTACAGGAACAGGATCAACGTCAGGACCTAAAAATTTATATATTCCATTGTAAATTGAATTTGTTCCCGAACTTGTTTGATCTTTGAGCATAAATATATCATTGAGCTCAAATGTATAACCATCCAAATCTAAAAAATTATTCCAAGATGAAATAGCTTCAAAACTTGCACATTTTACATTGATAAAATCTTGATCTGGTAAGTTGGCATAAATCAATTGCTCAAAGTCTGAACCATCTGATATTTCAAATAGTCTTGCGCCATAAGATGTAGCACCAACAGAAGTGACAGTGTTTCCTTTTAAAACTAAAAATTCATCGAATCCTGAAGGAGAATTTTGATTTTCAAATCTTGCAATTGCTAAATTTTCATTATTTCTTGAAAGTGTTTCATTGTCATAAGAATAGAATTGAGCTGGTGCTGGATCTCCCAAAAATACCTCATCAAAGGCTATCTTGGACCAATCTTCTTCATTCTCTGGATTGTTAAGATGCAACTCACTATAAGCCCAAATTTCAGACTTTCTATCTATTCCAGCAAATACTTGATTCTTGCCAACAGAAAGAGATTTAATTCCAAATTCTTTTGCTTCATAATCAGAAATGTTATTTGAAATTAATGTAGATGTAGATAGTGTTTCAGTTTCAATTAATTCTTCAATCACTTCTTCAGTAAGCAAATTGGTTGGCTGAGATAATTGAATTTCTTGTTCTCTCAAGTATCTGTGAATTTTACCGTTTCTGCAGCCAATAAATATTTTATTGTATGCTGATGCTAAAGATAAAATTCCGCCAGTAGATTCAGCTAATGCACCAAAAGGATATACTTGTTCCCATTGAGATCCATTATATGCTGTAGACAATTTAGCTCTGAACAATCTTGGCTTTTCATCAGACCCAACATATAAGTAATCTTCTGACTCATGTTCAAATCGATGAGTCAACATACAAGATGCAGAAATTTCTTGAGTCTCATCTTGTAGTGTGAAAATTGGTCCACTAATATACTCGCCATTGTAAAACCAAATTTTTCCGGAAATTCCAGATAAATATATACCATCATCAGAAGGAACCATAGATGTGATTGCTCTTTCATCTAATGTTCTGAAGTCTATAATTTTTTCAAAAGATACAAGGTTAGAAGTGTGGATGCTTGCATAATGTCTTTCAATAGTTGCTTTTACATTTGTTATGGAAATTGGTGAGCTAAAAACTATGTATCCCTTATAAGAATCGATACCATATGAAATTGCACTTGAAACGTTAAGTGTAATTTTATCTGATGGTTTAAGTTTGTAAATTCTGTTTAAATCATCTGGTTCTGCACCAACTAATTTGAAGGCTGTTTGAGCTGTATATTCAGAGTCCTCACTGTCAACAAGAGATACATTTACAAAAGTTTGCTTAGATGTTCCGCAAAAATATATCACTTGTTCAGAATCGTTAGGGCCTCTCCATAAACAACTTGCGGTGAAAAGTGTAGGGATCATTATACTTGTGGCCTCCTAATTGGATTCCATTGGGTGGTTGGCTGTGTTGAATTATTTCCAAAGTCTCTAAACTTTATTTCTACTTTTTTCACTCCGTCTTTCTCACCTGAAAAATCTATTTTTGCATAAGGACCAAAAGGTTTCCATTCAGACCAAGATCCTTCACCAGTATCTAACAATCTTCTTGTTTGAAAATCTTTTATTCCTGACACTAGATCATAAGCATCAATTTTCACCCAAGATTGAGGAAGATTACTGTAATTTACTGAAGAATTTGTTCTTGGATCAAAGAAGCTAATACCGCCAATAGGAGCTTGTGTATCAACTAATGCTTGAGAACTTGCTACAAATGTAAGTGGATTTGTTTCAGAAATATTTCCAGCATAATCCATTATTTGAACCCAAATTTTTCTTGAACCTGAGAAACCTATATTTTGTTTATCAAAAGCAGAGAAGCTTGGGCCTGAATTGTAATAGTTCAAATGGCCATAAAGATAGATGTAATAAATACCATTTGAAGTACCAACATATTTACTCCAAGGAAGCCAAGGGGTATATGTGATGAATGAATTATCAATCTCTTTACCAACTCTAAAAGCTAGCAATCCTGAATCATCATCTTCAGTTTTGATTGTAAGTTGAAGATTTCTTAGGGTTGATTCTTCAGCAATTTCAACAATTGGAATATCACCTAAGTAATCTGGAGCATTAATGTCAATTACAGAAACATCAGATAGATCAGTTGCATGACTAGAAATATCTCCATGTGATGCAGCTCTTACTCTAAACTGTACTGAATTTTTGTGGTTAGTGTTTGGTGCTTTTTCTGAATATCTACAATGCAACTTATGCCAAAGATTGTTTGCATTTTGATAGTTTGAAAAAGGACCATTACTTAGATATTTATCACTGGTAAATTTTGTACCATTTGCTTCTGCTAATGATGCATTAAAAGGAATTGTTATTGCAGCCCATATTGTATCTGACTGAGATAAAGAGGATGCCCAATCATCATCGCTATATGTAACTTGTGCTAAAACATTATTTGGAGCAACATTTACATCTGAAGTATATGGATTATAAGTTACAGTTTTCCAGCTTGTAAGAGGAGTGGCACTATCGGGCAAACCATCATCATTAGCATAGAATCTTACCTTTAGTTCACTGTAAGGAAAAACTTTATCATATCTATCCCAATTTATTTTAAATTCAAATAAATGAGGTTTTATGCTTGTGATAAATGGAGAGATTTCACCAACCGTAATTTTTTTGAAGAATGTAGTATTTGTAAAACCATCTACAATCTCATCATTTTTTGGAAGTCTAGTTTTGTACCAATTTGTTTCTGCATTGATAGTTCCAGAATTGCATCTGAATGGATAGTCAAATGATGAAGAAATTAATGACCAACCTGAAACTGATTTTTCATACACACCATTTTCTGTTTGTATGATTTGGTCTTTAACTAAAACTTTACTTCCAATTGCTAATGTTGACAATGAAATGCCATCAATTGTTTGAGTATTTAAGCTTGTCACATCTACGCTTACACCAGCAGTTACAGCACTAAGAGATGTTGATGAATTTTCTGTTCTAGAAAATGTTAAACCTGTTGATCCTAAAGTTATTGGGTCTGGTGTAATTAGATACCATTTAGTGTCAGAATTTACATTACCTTCAGCAATGTTGACTAAAGTATTAGTTGTAACTTCTGAGCTTGAGTCAAATGATGAAAGTCTTTGTAATTGCCATGTTGTTGAACCTGAACCTACCCTTGATAAATTGAATAATCCATTTTGTGTTGGGTCAGTTTGATTCTTGACTAATACAATATCTGATGTGTTTGTTACTTGATATCCGTCAATAGATAAAGTTGTTGCAGAGCCAGCAGTAAATTTATTTGATGAATATGTTGGGCTGTTAGGTAACGTTGCTGTAGTTGCAATTGCTGCATAATATGTTTTTGATGGTAATGTATTTGCAGTTTTGTAGTTGAAATTTGTAAAATCTGTCAAACCAGAAATTAATTTTTGCCCAAGATAATGTTGTGAGTTTGTAAATCCTTCATCAGCTACAAGGAACATTTTGATATTGCTATCATTAGAATATTTTTCTTTGTATAGATTAGGAACTCCACTTAATTTTATTGAGTAAATTTTGTTATCATCTTCATCAAAATTGGACTCTTTAAATCCAAAGGCGGCAAAATATCCTAATCCAGATGTATTACTAGGAACTGCTTTTTGCATATTAACAACTCCTAGTAAGTTTATATTAGAAGATGTAAGTTCCTTAATAAGTAGCCATGTACCGTTTGCAGATTTATTTTTATATCTTCCATTATAAGAATTTGGAAGCTGTTCTGTTATCTCAAATTGAAACCTTACTTTATCAGCTGAAGGCTCATAAGATCTTACAGAATGTTTTATGAGTTTGTTGTCAGTTCCTCTTTCAAAAACTGTGATTTCTTTTCTATCACCACTAAATCTAACCATTAGTGTTGATGCATCTAATGGAGAGTCTGTGTAAGCTGCTTTTTCATCACATCTTTTGCCAAATGGTCTATCCCAATTAACTGTAAGATTCTTTTCTGTATGTGAACGATAAGAAGAAACACCACTAAATGCCACATAAAAATCATCAGCTTGATGTACTAAACTTACTTCAAAAATTGTTTTATTTGAGAATGATGGTTTATGTAATTGAACTTCAAATATTCCTGGAATTTCATATGCTGAACTTGAATCAATTTTACTTACAGAAAGATAATCTGTCGTTGCTGACTTAGTAATTGTCAAATTTTGTGGTAGGTCATAAAGATAAATGAAATCTTCATTCTCATAATCAGGCCATGCATAATCAATGTCAATAACTGGATAATTCATTACAGAAATATCGTCAGTAGTGCAATCCCCAATATCCACAGACATTTTGGATTTACCCTGAGCCATAAACAATTCATCTAAGACTATCCCGCCAGTAAATCCTGTAATCCCAGTTGCTGCTGATATTTGATAACCAAAAGCACTTCCTACAGTTGATGAACCAAAGGAAGACAATATAGTGTTTGCAAGTAAATAGCTTTTTCTTGATGGTAAGCTTTGGTCTAAATAAGGGGTGAAATATGCTTCAACAAAACATCTATTTGTACTACCCATTGAAGAGTAATACATTTCAATAAGACCACCACTTTTCAACAATGGCAAAACATTGTGTGGCAAAGTTGTTGTTTGTTTTGCAGTGCTAGCAGTTCCTCCAACAATTGTGTAAAGATTTGAACTAGGATATCCATCATTTGGAATATCAATCCTACACACTATCTCATTAGAATTTGCTGCTGTTTCTGGTGCTGCAAAAAGCTTGATAAAAACTTGAGATGTTACTGCAACACCACTCGTTGTAAATGAAAATCCAGCCTGAGTAAAGAAGTCTGTCTTATTTGTTTCTGGCTTTAATTTTGTGTTGCTATAAAAGAAAACACCCTTACCATAGCTTTGACTTGTTAATCCAGTATTAGCCCCTAAAGAAATCGAGGATGATGAATAATTTCCATCATAATATCTGTATGAATTTAAAGATGTTGAAGCAATACTAGCAGACGGCAGAATGCTTCTTTTTACTGTGTTTTTTGCAGAATAAGCATCGTATGTACCACCAATATTAGATACTTCATAAATACTAGCTAAATACCTTGAAATGCCTGAATTTGAAATTTGAGATGCAGCTTGACTTCCTGATACAAATGATAGAAGAGTGTTTTTTCCAATCCATCCAGTTTTATTTCCAGGCAATTCAGGAAAATCTGGATTGACTGGTATTTCACCTTCCCAAATAATTTCATCAAATACCCCATAGCCCATAGGATATTCAATGTCAGCTCCATTAGGACCCTCAAGGATTGCTTTGAGATAAACTGTAGACAAACCACCATTTGCACTAAGTGGCCAGTTTTGAATTTTAAATAAACCTGTTCCAGCTTCTGTAGATCTTGATTGCTCTTGTGCTTGAGTTTTATCGAAGAAATATAATGGGTTGAAAGTGTAGATGTAGTTGAGTGATGAATCAAACTCTGTTGGAAATGCTGGGAAGTTGGTTATAGCTACGGTAGCAGAAGGGTCAAAATATTTATCATTGGATAAATATAATGTTTTAATTCTTAATAGGGAAGACAGCTCTCTTGTCTCATTATTTCTGACTTCAAAGCCAAAAGTTAATGTATTTTTATTGTTATCTAATGTTGGATCTTGAGAAAATTTATTAGTTGAATAAGAATTTCCAAGATTGACAAACTCAGATTGGAGATATCCACTTGTAAGATTATCAGGTAAAATGATTGTTACGTCGAATGGCACTTTCAAACCACCACTGGAATAGAATTTATTAAGTTATTCTTTGCCAGCTATTTCAGAACCTATAAAATACTAAAATCAAACTGGAAAGGTATAGATTTTTGTACAGTTAAAGGGCAATGTACATCTAGATACATAAACCCATCAACATATTCCAAATTGTTGAATGTGCCTTGTTTATAGAATGTAAAAGAAGATTCATAAACAGAAATATTATTTACAGAGTCATTAGAAACAAAATACATAGTTTCATATACTGCTGTTTTTACTGTATCTAATCCGTTTGGCAAATAAACTTTCAATTGTAAATATTGTGAAGCATCTCCAGCTGAAAGAGTTTCTAAAATTGTATTACAAATAATTTTGAAATAAATGGTTTTAGAATCAGGTCCAAATCCTCTGTTGTAATATTCAACTTCATCTGATGTAGAATTATCATCTATGTTGGCAGGAACAGTTGAAATAATCGGATTACCTTGTCTTACTGGTCTTGGTTTAGTAAAATCTGCATCATCAAATGTACCAATAGAAAATTCTGGCATTATTGAAAATTCATCAATCAAAAATGGATTAGCCAAAGTCAATGTGATGAAATTTTTAGCTAATATCCCATCGGATTCTTCTAATACTATTTTGGCTGATGCATCTTGAACAGTAACTAATATTGTGTCATCAGATTCAAAGCTATACTTGCACTTTTCAAAAGATAACTTAAATTCTGTATCACCAACACCAAATAGAAGTGTATCGATATCAGAGTAAAGGATAGCCTCGTGCTTTATTTTTAAGGAAAAATTTGATAAATATGTAACTGTCTTTAGGATATCAAAATTTACTTTATTATCATCAGCATAAACATTGATATTGATTTTTTTTCTAAGCTCAAAATAAAATGATTCATCTCCACTCTTAACAGTTTTCAACAATGGGGAGACAATGTGAATATTAAAGCTTTCCTCATTATGAAAAATATTAATTATTGGTTTTTTATCGTCTAAGAGAATGTTCATGTTTTATTCCGATATTAAGATGTTACTATTAGAAATTATTCTCATACCTTTTGGATGGAACAATTCATTATTGTCTCCCCAAGTAGATATGATTGTGCCAGAAGTGTCTACTAAATGAAGTCTTGAGTTTTGCCCATTATTTATCACATCATCTGTCAAGACATAGAAGTTTGAGTAATCAGTTGCAGGACCCGGAAGAGCTTTGACTACATCATTATTAAAAGTCAACTTAGTCTCGACATATCCATTAGTCAAATTGTATACTTGAAGTTTCCCGGTATCACTTGAACCAAATGCTGCGGAACCTAACAACACATTTCCACTGCCTAATAAATATGCTGAACCTAATCTGTTATCATAATATTTTACGATGTCAGATGAAATTGTCCATTTTAATGTTAGATCATCATCGTCAGCATAACAATAAACTGAATTAGTGTGTGGATTGGCAACGATTATCAAGTCGTTTATTTCATCATATTGAACAGACACAGGGTTATAAAGATTTGCAAAGTGAATTGGTCCTTGATTTATGGTCAAGTAAATATCATCTTGCTGATCATTTGGTCCGTACATAATTGTGTTGTCTACTAAAGCATCACCATTGAAATCAGTGATATCAGAGGTAGTTGATGCTGTAGATGATAGTCCAGTAGTTATTGTTGTTGTTCCACTATAAGATGTGTTGATTCCACTAAAGAATTGCTGTGTACGATTTACAGTAGTGACACCCACTGCTACAGTAGATGCAGATAATGTAAATGTTGTATTCAGTGAAGCTCCTGAATTAGTAAAGCTTCCCTTGTCAAGTCTTATCTTCTTAACTGCTGCATTTTGTATTGCAGAATTGAGAGTTAATCCATCAGGAGAATTTCTTATGGATATTACATATGAAGAAGATAAACCAAAAATTGGATCAAAATAAGAACATTCTAACCTTGGATCGTCTGCTCTAACTGAAATGTTATCGTAAACAACAAACAGTTTAGTAAGGTCTACAAAAGATACATTTTGAGAGAATGCAATAAATATTTTTCTTGTAGTTGGATTGAACGATGCTGACAAAGCCACAAAGTCTCTGGTAATTTGCTTTAGTCTGATATTACCTTGAATTAATTTAGTGAAGTTGCCATTTATATCTGTGACTATAATTCTGTCATTTTTAGTATCACAAATTATATTTCCACCATTATCTAAAGCTTGATAATCTGATGGGGAATTTAGTCCATAATTAGATGATTTTAAGAATATTTGAACAGGACTTAAGTAGTTTCTTAAGGTACTTGCATCAATACCATCTTCAATTGTTGATTCTGATGTATTATTTGCAGCAGATATCAAAGCATTATTTCTAAGATAAATCCAGTTACCAACTTTAGATGTATCAGAAATGCTTAAATAATTGGTATTGTCAGGATTTGTTGAACCAAATGCTACATTTTTATTATAATATAAATCAGAAATCCATCCAGATCTAGCATTGTTTATATCTGTTTCATTTCTATCGTAATACTTTGAAGTAGCTGTTCCAATTGCTGAGTAATTGATTCTGAGTGAATTCAATATAGGAGCTTGATCTTGTGCTTCATTAGAGTATAGTGAAAGCATAACGTCAAAATATCTACCAGTATTTGAACCAGTAACAGGAACTGCTTGAATTACATCTGAAGAAACAACATTTTTGAAATTATAGAAAATGTCTTTTGTCGTATCTGTTCTTGATTTATATGTGTATTTAGTGCCTGTACCTGGATCAATATCAAACTCAACTAAATTGTATTGAGTGTTGGTATCTCCTGAATCAAATCTAATTAAGAAGTTTGAATTTTTGTATTTATAAAGATCATTCCAAACAAATACTGATGATTCTGAATCTGTAGGTGTTCTTCTGGCAAGCACTAAATCGTCGTATAATCCAGTGCTGTTAATTTGAGTATCAGATGGAGTTCTTAATTCAAACTTCACTTCTTTTTCAGAATTCCAACCCTTATCTGTAGCAAAGTAAAATCCAAATCCTCTTACAGATTTTTTTAAACTTTCATCACCAAAAGAAGATAATAAAATATTTTGATAAGAAGATGTTCCTCCAGTTTGCCCAGAGATAGAATCATCAAATATCTTTACATTTTCAACTGGAGAGATATATAGAATAGTAATTCCAGTTCCACTTGTATTGGGTGTAAATTCTACTTTTTCATCGTAAAGCAGACCAGGATCAGTGTTTCCAAATCCTACAACCAAAAACATATAAATGCTTCCAAGTGCTGATGTTGATGTTCCTAGTCCGCATGAAAAACCTACACCAACTCTGGATACTTGCTCAAAAGAAATTGGTTCATTGAAAAGTGTGTATGTGTATAGTTTTGTATCTAATTTAATTTTATTAGACACAAATGTAGTATCAACCTTAATTCCTGAATACCAATTGTTAGTAGTGTCAAAAATACTGGTTATAGGTTGAGATATTGTTTTGTAATTTAATGGTGTGCTGATTGTGTAAGATCCAGTTGTTGCTGATCCACTAATCAAAACATTATTGTAATAAGAAAGAGTGCTGCCTAAAGACGAAGCAACAGATTTAGCTAAAAGGAAATCATTTTTTGTTACATATCTTTTATCAGCTGTGAATGATGTTGAGATTACAGACCCACTAATTCCTGAGCCTGATGTTCTTGGAGTAGAGTCACCAATTGAAGCTAAAGCGTATTTTGATGGAATTGTTTTTTCTGCAAAATTAGCTGTGTTACCAGTAGATGAATTACTGTATGTATTAGGAAAGATACCAGGTACATAAAATATAGAGTTTATTTGAGTTGAATCTACATATTCAAAATTTGTTTGCTTCTTCAATGCTAAAATTATTTGTAATCTGTTAGCAATTGTAAGGTCAGATAGATTATAAGTGGCATCATTATTTGTAATCTCTAATAATAAAGATTCAATTTCCTCATGACTCAAATTTCCTGAATCAAGTAAAGAACTATGACTTATTTCAGGCAATCTTGATGAATTTATTGTTCCACTGGTAATCTTACTAGCATCTACATTTTCTATATTATTTGATGATAATTTGTTTTTAACTTCAGCTGTCAAATCAATAGGAGAAGGATTTGCTGAGCCACCAATATGCTTATGACTCTTAAGTAATGAGGACAAAGAAGAAAATAAACTTATGTCTTGTCTATTAGAATCATTGAGTGTAATTTGGTTTATGTTTGGCTGAATGTCTACATAACCCAGATAAATATAATTTACAGAGTCATTAATCTGGGTGAGTGATGATACAAAATCTACATCTCCAGTAATTGCTGTATTATCATTTTCATATGCATAAACATAAACTCTAGATAACGTTGAGGTTGTTGGTATGATTGGAATATCTATAGTTTTAGATAAAGTGGTTTTTGCAGCTTTGTAAGAAACATGTCCTTGACCTGAAGTAATTTCTAATTTAGTTAATTTGAATTCATTAGCAAAAGTAAGAATTCTCCAAGAGGGAACTGTAGGATCTGACTCAACTATTCCATTCTTGAATAGTTGATATAAATTGTATGTTTGATTTTCAATAGCTCTAAATCTAAGCTCATCTAAATCAATATTTTCAGATAGATCTTGATTTGGTTCTAAATAGCCAAATCCATAAATTGGTGTATTTCCCATTATTTAACTTCATTAGGCTTGTATTGTGATGTTACTTTCTCAAGCCCCCAAAAACTAGTTCCCCATCGCAAAGCATCTTCATTTAATACATTTACATCTTGATCAGGTCTTACAAGTCTTAACTGTGAAGATGTTGGAGACCTAAAAGAAATACTGTTTTGATCAATATTCTTTTGTTGATCCAATTGATCTAATATAACTGATGTTAATGAATTAAACTTTGCCATTTTATTTCTGAAGCTCCCCTAATAACATTGGAGTATTTACTCCTGAAACAGATGCAGTTATAATATTTTCTTGTTTATTAAAAGTGTAATTGATACTCTTATAAATGTATTGATCAGTAACTTTTCCAGAGTCTAAAATATTAATTTTAAAAGTTCCATGAAAAGTCAATGGCTTCGTTACATAACAAGTAAAGTCGATGCT
>JACCDQ011694071.1_pt1 | contig 14328 bp, 12 predicted proteins | sample 7446031 | NCBI WGS metagenome assembly JACCDQ01 (sample SAMN15323442, study PRJNA562643) | freshwater metagenome | isolation source: river surface water | place: USA:Blue River Watershed | collected 2017-08-17 | reverse complement strand
GAGAGGGGGGGACGGGGGGAGGGGGAGAATGGGAAGGATTGGAGGTGAGGTAGAGATGATGGGCGATCGCCAAAGCATCCTGACTTTGGGCCAGGGCTTCAATTTGACTGACTGACCAGGAACGAACTTCGGCTGACCCTAAAATCAAGGCTCCATTAACGCGACCTTGAAAGACAGTACAAATCCCAATGCCAGAGGCGATCACCAAATGATGACTGAGTTTCCAGCCTTTGCCCCCCGTTGATCCCTGGGAATCGGTAGTTGCTCCTCCAGGGGGTAAAACCAGAGGATAAGGCTCCTTTTGTAACCGTTTCACCCACCCCTGTCGCCAGAACCGCGAGGATAAATTCAACGGAACCACCTCTTCCGGTGTCCAGCCCAGAGCCTGGTGGGGATGCTTGCCTGGGTAACCAATAACCAAACAACCAATTTCAACTGTCCATTCTTGCCCAATCAAGTCAACCAATAGCCGGGGTAATTGTTCTAGCTCTGAGGTTGTGTGAATTAAACGGAGGAGGTTAGCCGTAAAAACCATGGAAGACGAAACCCAGGGAGGCGGAGAAAGGGCAAACATAAGTGTTTAACCAATTAAAGTATCGTTATGCCCTCAAGTCATTGTGAAGGAGCAATTAATCCTTAACTCTTGCTTGGCAAGTGACCCTTAAGCTACATTTTACCGTGAATTTGTCAACGGCTTCTTGTCCTTATTGTGCAGGCTCGGATGGTGATAACCCAAGGGAATTTTTACGGAATTTTTGTAAATTTTTGTCTTATGGGTTGCGGAGAGGTGAGCCTCTTGGCTTTCGGCATCGGTGGGGGAAAGCTTAACGCGAGACTAAGGCGGGGGAATTAGGAGGCGATCGCCGGGGGCAGAAAACGGTAATTTTGTTCGTTCAGTCCACCAGGCTCAGACTATAATGCAAGGTTAGGTCGTGATTGGCTATCCACTAGCTACCTAAACCTCGTCTATTTTTAAAACGGGAGTTTTTAGCCCCCCGGCCCCCAAATTTGGGGGAGAAACCGTAGAAGTCTTATGGGACGAGTCCCCCAGAATTGGGGGATTTAGGGGGCGATCTTCAATTTAGATGAGGTATCTGTGGCGATTGCTGACCAAAATTCTTCTACGATTTACCTTAAAAAACGATTAAAACACGATGGTTAAATATTTGCGTAAGATCATCTCCTGGGGACTTTTACCGCTCTTGTTGGTCGTTTCCCTCGCGGCTTGTACGCCCCAACCTCCTTCTCGGTTTGAACAGGCTCAACAGGCCAGCACCCAAAGGGGAGCTTCAGCCGTCGTTAAGGAATCAAGTCAGGGGAGTGATTTTAACCGATTTTTCCCGCCGTCTGGTGGGGGTTATGAGCGGGTTTATACCCAGGAGAAAAAGGGGTTTGCTGAAGCCAAACTCAAAAAAGCGGGTAAAGATGTCGCCATGTTGTCCATCTCGGATACCGTAAATAACCCTAGTGCGGCGACCAAATTCCAACAAAGTACCTTACAAATTGAAGGGTTTCCTGCGGTACAGCAAGGTTCTACGGCTACGGCTGTCCTCGTGGGCGATCGCTATCAAGTGAAGGTGCAATCCCGTGATCCGGCTTTTACCGCCGATGATCGTCAGGTTTGGCTAGGGAAATTTAATTTAGAGGGGTTAGCCCGTCTCAAGTAATCTTTTTGGTTGTGTTTTCTTAATTGTTCTTCATTCTCTAAACGTTCCATGAGTAAACCCATTTTTGAGTTAGTTGATCAATTACCCACCGATAATTTAACGGTGAAATCCCTACGCGCTTTAGATTTTGTTGTGCCTGGCGAGTGGAATAATCTCGTTGGCTTTACCAATACGATTAAGACCATTACGGGCGAAACCGATGAAAGTCTGATTCAACAGATCGGCGATCGCGCAGTGTATCTCTTTAACGATAAGTCCCAGGGGTATCAGAAGGCTCTCTGGCTTTATCAGACCATTAGCAGTACGGGGAAAGCTTTAGGTACGGCGGCCCTGGCCAATAAAGTGGGTCAACAGGTTGCCTTTCTCGGTTTTCTGCAAAATATGACCCCCAAGGCCGATAAGGCTCAGGCCATTGACCTTTCCCTGAAGGTGGTTGTGGAAGTGGTAGCATTTTGTCAGATTAATGGCATTCCGGGTGACAGTATTGCCGATTTTATTGGGGCGTTGGGGGCTTACGGTGGTGAATCCTTAATGCGGATGGCGGCGTTAGTCTGTTTTGATGGATTATTGCCCCTCGGCCCCGATTTTATTCAGTCAGTAAACTCCAAACTGAACCAACTATCCCCGAAGGAACTTGAGCAGAATCAGAGCTTTAAGTCTATTCAGGATCTGATTCCAGGGGGAAATTCTGGAGGTAAGTTAGACTTTATCGGGCAAAGTTTTGGTTCCATGGCGGGCTGGATGAAGGGTTTTGTAGGCGATCGCGGTTTAACCCCCCAATCGGTAGCCCATCACCTCAGTCAATTTGTGGAAATTGCCGATGATAAGTTGGACTATGTGGCCGCTTTTCTGGATATGTCCACCAATTACTACGAACATACGGGTATTCAAACCCTAGCGCGTCGTCTGATTGAACGGGCCGTTGCCGAAATTTAAGCCTTATCTCTTTGCCCCCCGGCCCCCAAAATTGGGGGAGGTTTTCCGATCTTCTTCGTATCTCCAATCGTTAACTGATGGCGGAGATGCCTTCGATGAGGAGGGAGGGGGTATAACAGGAACCATTCCACTGGCTGTCATTCCCCAGGTCCATGGTTTGCTGTAATACCTGATAAACATTGCCGGTAATCATTGTGTCTTTGATGCGCCCGACAATTTCTCCCTTTTCAATGCGATAACCTAAATCAACATTGAGGTCAAAGTCCCCGGAAATATCGGGCCCGCCCCCCAGACATTGATCAATCAGTAAGCCTGATTCCACCTGGGCAATCAGTTCTGCGAGAGAATTCTGGCCCGGCTCAACAATCCAATTCACTAAACTCGGAATGGGATAGCCTCCTAACCCCGGTCGAAAACCATTACCGGTACTGGTTAACCCTAATTGCCGGGCAGTCGCGCGTGAGGCTTCGCCGCTGCTACGCAGATCGCTGTAAAAGTTCTCGATGCGGCCCTGGGTAATTAAGGGTAAGTACTGAGTTAAGGTTCCCTCATCATCAAAGGGACAATCGTGGGGGGAAAAGGTCGGGTCTTGATAAAAGGTAAAACAACTCGGCAGGACGATTTGGCCAGCTTTATCACTCCAGGGCGAGGATTTTTCCACAATCCGTTGGCTATTGAGGGCCGACATCAAGGTTCCCCACAGTAAGGTCGCCGCATTGGGGGTAAAGATCATGGGCAGTTTGCCGGTAGGGGTGGAAGCATTGTCCTTTGCCCAGGCTAACCGTTGCAGAATTTGTTGTAGTACACCGTCAACCGGGGGCAAGGTGCGTCCATATTCTCCGTCATACACCGCGAGAAAATCTTCACCTCGAACCCATTCCACCCCAAAATAGTAGCTCGTACTTAAATCCTGATATTCGCAATGTAGCCCTTCAGTATTAATCAAAATCGTGGTATCTTCTTCGCATTCCAGTTCACTGCTACACAGGACATCGGGATAATGTTCCCGCAGTTCCGCGATCGCCGTTTTGCCTAGGGCAATCAATTCCTCGACTGGGACGACTTGGCCTAGGGGGGGAAAGTGATGAATTTGTCCCCGGTTAATTTCGGGGGTTTCCGGGGGATTCAAGGCCGAGAGGGCGATCGCCTTTTCCACAAGGGTTTGAGGATCAACGGGGCCATAGGCAACCGCTAATCCAGGACAACCGTTACGCCATAATCGTAGGGCCGTCCCCTCGGATTCCGAACTTTCCAACTGCTTGAGACGATTGGCCTCAAAAAAAACCGGATGGGACAAAGAACGAGAATAATAAACTTCGGCGGTTTCGGCACCGGCCCGTTGGGCAAGGGTGAGGAGTTGTTCTAGATCTTGCATCATAAAAAAATAGCTTAGTCCATTAAGCGAATTGGCCCCTGGGTACTGGCACTAAAAAATTGACGAATTAACGGGTTATCCGTGCGGTCAATCTCCTCGACAGGCCCTTCCCATTGAATTTTACCTTCATACAACAACACCACCCGGTCAGCCGTTCTGCGAATCGTACTTTCTTGGTGACTGACCATGACGTAGGTGCTACAGCCTCCCTGGGAATATTGCAGACTACGCACCAAATCCTCGATCACCGTTGACGCAATGGGGTCTAGGCCTGCTGTCGGTTCATCGTACAGGATCACTTCAGGGTTATCCTCGGCATTGGCCGGGTTGGTCATAATGGCCCGCGCAAAACTCACCCGTTTTCGCATTCCTCCGGATAATTGGGCCGGGTAGCGATCGCTGATGTCCTCTAGGCCCACCATCGCCAACTTTTGCCGCACCAGGTCAGCAATGGTTTCTTTGGGTAATTGGGAATGTTCATAGAGCAAAAAACCGACATTTTCCCCCACCGTCAAGGAATCAAAGAGGGCCGACTGCTGAAAGACCAGGGTAATCCGAATCGGATCATCGCCTTCTTCCACCAGACCTTGGCGTTTTTGACCTTTGATCCAAATTTCTCCCCGATCGGGCAATAACAACCCAGCAATAATCCGCAAAATGGTGGATTTCCCTGTCCCGGAGGGGCCAATAATCACCAAGGCTTCCCCCTGATAGAGGGTTAAATTGATGTTGTCTAAAATGGGGTGATCGCCAAAACTTTTGGAAATGCCCTTCAATTCAATGAGTGGTTCCCTCATAGGACAGTACAAGATGAACTCACGGTTAACCGGCTAGGGCGGCTACCGAAACCTTGGCGGCAATCTGTTGGGCGATCGCGGTTAGGGCCTTGGCAGATTCGGAATCGGGGTCAGCCATGACAATGGGAATCCCTTGATCTCCACCGACTCGCAGGGAAATTTCCAATGGCACACAGCCCAGCAGGGGAATTTGTAATTCCTGGGCCGTTTTTTCGCCTCCCCCCGAACCAAAGAGGTCATACTGGCGATCGGGTAAATCCGGGGGAATGAAATAACTCATATTTTCCACAATGCCCAACACCTTGACCCCCATCTGTTGAAACATTTTCAGGCCCCGTCGAGCATCGAGCAGGGAAACCGTTTGCGGGGTCGTCACAATCACAGCCCCGGCCATGGGCACCGCCTGGGTTAAGGTTAACTGGGCATCGCCGGTTCCTGGGGGCATATCCACAATCAGATAATCTAATTCGCCCCAGGCTACTTGGTACAAAAACTGCCGAATAATGCCATTGAGCATCGGCCCGCGCCAAATGACGGGTTGATCGGGGTCAATCAAAAAGCCCATGGAGACCATTTTCACGCCATAGTTAAAGGCCGGTTCTAAAATATCACCCTGAGTAGCCTTCTGTACTTTTACTTCCGCAGAGGTTAAGCCCAACATGGTGGGGGCATTGGGGCCATAAATATCGGCATCGAGCAGACCCACTTTGGCTCCAGTTTTGGCCAGGGCCACGGCCACATTCACCGCAACGGTACTTTTACCGACTCCCCCTTTACCGCTAGAGATAGCTACAATATTTTTCACCTTTTCCACGGAAGTGCGATCAGGTAACGCCTTTTGTTGGGGAGTTTCTGCCGTTACCGTGACTTCCACTTTTTCTACCCCCGGTAAGGTTTTCACCGCTTTTTGGCAATCTTCGACAATAAATTCCCGTAAGGGACAAGCAGGAGTCGTCAACACTAACGTAAAACTAACCGTTCCCTCGGCGATCGCCACCTGACGAATCATATTTAGTTCCACCAGACTTTTTTGCAGTTCGGGGTCTTGGACGGGACGCAGGACATCTAAAACCGCTTGGGGGGTTAACATAGGCATGGATTATTCAAAAATAATAGGTAAAACCGCAGAGGTATTGAATATTGAATGTTTCAACTTTTCCTCTGCCCGTTCCAGCCGGCTTCCTAACCACTACCTGAAGAGTCTGGTTTTTACGGGAAAGACGATGGGCTAGGCTTTTAAACGCTCCCTATTTTAGCAGATGCTTGGTTGGCTCAAGATGTTAGGCTATAGCAGGCCGTCTCGATACAGGGCCACAAAAATTACTGTTTTATATTTTTCAGCTTTCAGTGATCGCCATGAATGCCGTTAATGAACCGACCTGGTTAATCATCCTGCGACTTCTCCGGTGGCATAAACCGGCCGGCCGGTTAATTCTGATGATCCCGGCCCTCTGGGCAGTGGTGTTAGCGACCCAGGGAAATCCGCCGTTACCCCTGCTTGGCATTATTGTGTTAGGAACCTTGGCCACCAGTGCCCTGGGCTGTGTGGTGAATGATCTGTGGGATCGAGATATTGATCCCCAGGTGGAACGCACGAAAACTCGACCGATCGCGGCCCGGCAGTTGTCGGTACAGGTGGGAATCGGTGTGGCGGTGATAGCCTTGGGATGTGCGGCCGGATTAGCGTTTTATTTGAATCCCTTAAGTTTTTGGCTTTGTGGGGCGGCGGTGCCGGTGATTATTGGCTATCCCTTGGCCAAACGAGTATTTCCGGTTCCCCAGTTGGTGCTATCTCTCGCCTGGGGATTTGCTGTGTTAATTAGTTGGACAGCGGTGACGGGCCAGCTTGAACCGGCCACCTGGGTGCTATGGGGAGCGACCGTGCTTTGGACATTCGGGTTTGATACGATTTATGCCCTGGCGGATCGGGAGGATGATCTCAGAATTGGGGTGAAATCCAGTGCGATTTTCTTTGGTCGCTATGCCGGGGAGGCGATCGGGGTCTTTTTTGCCATGACCATTGCCTTGTTTATCTATCTGGGAACACTACTGGCCTTAAATCCCGTTTATTGGGTGAGCCTGGCGATCACGGTAGTTGGATGGGTTATCCAATATATTCGCCTCAGTCAACCGGATATTCCCCCGACCGCCTACGGAGCCATGTTTGGTCAAAATGTGTGGTTAGGATTTATTTTATTGGGCGGTATGGAACTGGGCTTTTTCTAGGAGTCTCCTCAACTCCAGGCAAGGAGTATTCCAGAGGCTTGCTAAGATAGTTAGCCGTTCTGTAAGTAGTCAAACTCTCAAGCAATAATCGCGTTTTCCCTTTGGATTACTTTCAACATGACGAAATGGTTCAATACGGCCGGCCCCTGCCAAGCAGACATTCATTATATGTTGCCACCGACAGCAAGACTGCCAGAACTTTTGCCGTTAATTCAACAGCGCAATTACTTCGTGATCCATGCCCCCCGCCAAGTGGGTAAAACGACGGCGATGCTTGCTCTGGCCCAGGAATTGACGGCGAGTGGCCAATATACGGCGGTGATGTTGTCTTTGGAAACCGGGGCTTCTTTTCCGAATGATCCAGCCCAGGCGCAAAAAAGCATTCTCCGTCAATGGTCAAATGAAATTCGTTTTAGGAAACTGCCTTTACCCCCTTTAACCCAAATTCAAGCAGAACAGGGAATCACAGAGTTAGATATTCAAACCGTTCTTCAGAGTTGGGCGATCGCCTCTGCGTTACCCTTGGTGATTTTTCTCGATGAAATTGATTCGTTAAAAGATCAAACCCTCATCTCTGTTTTGCGACAACTTCGCGCGGGTTATCCCAATCGTCCAGGCGGTTTTCCCCAGTCCCTGGGCTTAATTGGCATGAGAGATGTACGGGATTACAAGGTCAAATCGGGAGGAAGCGATCGGTTAAATACGGCCAGTCCCTTTAATATCAAGACTGAATCCTTAACGATGGGGAATTTTAGCCGGGAAGAGGTACAAAACCTGTATCAACAACACACGGAGGCTACGGGACAACCCTTTACCCCCACCGCGATTAACCGGGCTTTTGAGCTAACGGACGGGCAGCCCTGGTTAGTTAACGCCTTGGCTCGTCAAGCTACCGAGTGTTTAGTCAAAGACCGCACCCAGCCCATTACAGTAGAAATCATTGATCAAGCCAAAGAAATTCTGATTCAGCGTCAGGATACTCACCTGGATAGTTTGGCCGAGCGATTGCGGGAAGAGCGGGTGAAGACCATTATTGAACCGATTCTGGCGGGTGAAGAGATTCCCGATACCCCAGCCGACGATCGCCGCTTTGTGTTGGATTTAGGCTTGGTTAAACGGAGTCCTTTGGGCGGATTTGTGATTGCCAATCCCATTTATCGAGAAGTTATTCCCCGCGTTTTATCCCAGGGCAGTCAGGATAGCTTGCCCCAGATTCAACCGACTTGGCTCAATCCCGATGGCAGTCTTAATCCCGATCAACTGCTCAAGGCGTTTCTGGACTTTTGGCGACAGCACGGAGAACCGTTATTGAGAAGCACTCCCTATCCTGAAATTGCTCCCCATCTGGTGTTAATGGCCTTTCTTCATCGAGTGGTCAACGGAGGAGGGTCTTTAGAACGGGAATATGCGATCGGCTCAGGACGGATGGATATTTGCTTACGCTACGGTCAGGTGACGATGGCCATGGAGTTAAAGGTATGGCGATCGGGAAAAGCTGATCCCCTAGCGGCGGGTTTAACCCAGTTAGACCAGTATCTGGATGGGTTGGATTTAGGGACGGGGTGGTTAGTCATATTTGACCGCCGACTGCGCCTACTGTCCATCGAAGAACGCCTGGCAACGGAAATAGCAATCAGTCCTAGGGGCCGAGCCATCACTGTTATTCGTAGTTAAGACATGAAATTTGCCAAAATCTGAAGTCTAGCTCTCCTTTTCCTTAGATTTGGACAGATAGGGAAAGACCGAAATGCCGATCGCCAACAGGGTGGCCGGGATAACCAGAAACAATAAAATATTACTAAATACCCCAATTTGAGCGTGGTTAGTGGAATCCAATATTAGATAGACTGTATAGATCCCGTAGTAAGCCACAAATAACAACCCTTCCCACCGCGCAATTAATCGACCTGTAATAAAAATGGGGAGGCAGACGACGGCCACAGCCAACATCACCGGAATATCAAAGCGTAAAGCGGCTGGAGAAACGGCAATCCCGTTGGGAGAAATGACGGCGGCGGCTCCCAATACGGCCAAAATGTTAAAAATATTGCTACCAATCACGTTACCCACGGCAATATCCCGTTCGCCCCGATAACTGGCAATCACCGAGGTGGCTAATTCCGGCAAGGAAGTTCCCCCCGCCACCAGGGTCAACCCAATCACTAATTCACTTACCCCAATACTCCGGGCGATCGTCACAGAACTTTCCACTAACCAACGCGACCCTAAAGCTAATAACAATAACCCGCCCCCAATATAAGCCAGTTGTTTTAACAGGACTTGCGGTGACTTACCGAGAGGTTTGCCAAATTCCTGATCGTACTCTGCCTGGACTTCACTATTGCTTTCTCGGCGACTTTGCCAAATTTGAAAGATCGTATAGGCGATCGCCCCTGTAAAAAAAATCGCCCCATCTACCCGACTGATGGAACCATCCACGGCAAACATTAAGGTTAAAGCCGACACCCCAATTAAAATCGGCACATCTAACCGGATTAACTGTTGATTGACTACCAGGGGCGTAACTAGAGAGGAAACCCCCAGAATAAACAACACATTAAAAATATTGCTACCGACCACGTTCCCTAGAGCAATGTCTGCTTGATTGGCCAAACTGGATTGCACACTGACAATTAATTCCGGAGAACTCGTTCCGTAGGCGACAATCGTTAAACCGATCACTAGGGGGGATAAGCCCGCCATTAACGCCAAGCCCGACGCGCCTTTAACCAAAAGTTCCGCGCCCGCCACTAACAAAATTAGCCCAACAATCAGAATTCCAAAGGTGATGACAGCCATGGAGAGTTACCGGGAGCAAATTGACGCTGAAAAAAAGGGTTAATTGTCCATTATTGCCGAAAGTGTCCGCTCCATTGCCATCCATTCCGACTGACCGGAGAATACCTTACCCTGGGAGGTCTATCGGTCAAACCCCTGGGCTAGGGCCCGCCGGTAGAGACCCTGAATCGTTCTTAAGACTTTATCTACTGGCGATAGGTCTTCTCGGTGGGTAGGGTCTAAGGTTTGTAGGGTATTAAGCAGTTGGGCTTCCTGGGTTTGAATATCGCCATCGCTATACAGCACACCACTGACTGTATCTAGTAATTCTAAATAATCCTGTTCTGTGGGATTGTCGCCTAAATAATCCTTGAGCCATTGATAGCACTCTTGGGGAGAAACCGGTTTTAATTCGGAGAGGAGCGGTTTTAACTCTGGGTCATCGAGTAATAACAATCGTTGGGCTGTTTTCTGTAAATAATGCCGTTCTTCGGGGTGGATAACGCCGTCTAACCAAGCGGCTCCTATCAGAATTTTTAACAGCTGTCGGGTTTTGTGTATTTGAGCCATGGGAATCGTGAAAAAAAGTGAATTACAAGCTTTCCAAATAATGCAATAGATCGGCCATTGCCTGGGCATCCGGTTGGAATTTGGGCATGGGGGGGGTTTGGCCAGACACGACTTGCTCGATGAGTTGACTAGGGGATTTACGATGAGCCACATTTTCTAAACTGGGGCCAATATTTCCTAAGCCCTTAAGACCATGGCACACGGCACAATTCGCTTGAAAGATGGCTTGACCCTGTTGTTGGTTTCCGGATAACGCTAACACCGTTTGGATATAAGGATCGGTGGGGCGTAGGCTATAGAACAGTCCAACAAGGATTCCTCCGAGTACCAGGGCGATCGCCGTGACTTTCAAAAACAGCAAAGCGGGATTGAGGAAATTGAGGGTCTTAGCCATGGTCAAGCTCAAACAGATGCTTAAAATTTTGCAACATTTTTTACTCTAATCTATTAACGCCAGTATAAAAAAAGAGGATACCCCTTATGTGAATTGAAAACACCCAAGATATATCAAGGGTCTAAGTACGGGACAAAAAGCTTAAAAAGCAGATGAAGATAGGGTTTCGTAAGACATAGCAACAATCTCAGAAACCCTATGAATGAATATAACGCATGAAGACAAGCCCTCAAACCTCATTTGGGATGGCACGGAATGTGGGTGATCAGTGATCAGGAATTGTTATGCCTTGCTGATACTGTTACTTGTCCCATTATCAATATTCATAATTTTTTTGTGTAATTGATTATTAAAGATAATAGACTTTAAAATCATTGATGATCGCCATCTCTTGGCTGAATTTGTCAGGAGCGATCGCCAAGCATAATCTTTTCTAAACTATTATCATGGAGCTAACTTGCCCATCAGCGATCGCTATAACTCAAACCTCTCGACCATAGACACTCATTGCAATCCCAAGGTAGAATTGAAATCTAAGATAATTGCTTACTCGAAGGAAAAACCGTTGAAGTAATCATGATCCTAGAGGAACAATTGAGCGATTGATCAGCTGAAGCATCAGCAATTCTCATTTTGACTTCCCCCCCAAGATAACTAGCATTGCTTCAACGGAAGAACTAAGGCTTTCAAGCATGATTATTACGACTCAGTATCAAGTAAAAGACGCTTCATCAGGCTTAAAATTCCATAATGAGAATTGCTAGAAAAAACTACAATTCCCAAAATGGACGAGATTTAAACCGATTGCGGTTAAACAGTCGCTTCCTCTTTAATTAACTTGTCCCAGCCCAATTCTTTTAGGTTATTATTGCGCCGTAGGGGACGAGTCGCTAACTCTAAAATATCGCGGGCATTGGTAAATCCATGGATTTGAGCAAAGGTAAATTCTACTGACCATTTAGTATTAATTCCCCGTGCTTCTAAAGGATTCGCGTGGGCCATGCCGGTGATTACTAAATCCGGTTCTAGCTCATAAATACGCTGAATTTGATTGTAGTTATCCGGTTTTTCCACAATATTCGGTAAGGGAACTCCCATTTCTTGACAGGTTTTTTCCAGTAAGGCTAACTCTGCCGCTTGATAGCGTTTATCCATATAAGGAATCCCAATTTCAGGACAAGTCATGCCGCAACGAATGAGAAAACGAGCGAGGGAAATTTCTAATAAGTTATCACCCATGAAGAAGACCGATTTACCGCGAAGCAGTTGAATATAATCTTCTAAACTTTGCCAAATTTGAGCTTCCCGTTCGGCTAATCCCTGGGGTTCAATGCCTAAAACGGAGCAAATTTTTTCGATCCAGGCACGAGTGCCATCGGGGCCAATGGGGAACGGTGCGCCAATTAATTTACACTTACGACGACGCATTAAAGTGGTCGCAGTACGGCTTAAGAAAGGATTAACCCCAGCAACGTAATAACCTTCATCAATAACGGGTAATTCGGTATAGCGTTTCGCGGGGAGCCAACCAGAGACTTTAATACCTTGTTTTTTGAGTTCTAAGGTTAAATTGGTGACAACGGGATCGGGTAAGGAACCAAATAAAATGAGGGGGGGGTGATTAACAAATTCTTCTTCCTGTTTGATGTCGTCTTTTTTGCGGCCAAAGTTTAATAACTTATGAATGGCATTGCGTTCTTCGGTTTCACTTTCCGTTTTTACCTGTTGAGAGGTTGGGCATTTTTGCACCATGGAAGCTAAAACGGTATCTTCTCCCTGGGTAAAGGCATAGTCCAAACCATTCGCCCGTGCGGTGACAATGGGAATCCCAATTTCGGCTTCTAATTTAGGAGCTAATCCTTCTAAGTCCATTTTAATAATTTCGGTCGTACAAGTGCCGATCCACACAATGACACTAGGGTTGCGATCGCGTTTGATTTGCAAACAGAGGCGTTTTAGTTCTTCATAATCTTTGAGTTGGGCAGAAATATCCCCTTCTTCGAGTTCAGCCATGGCATAACGGGGTTCGGCAAAAATCATTACGCCCATGGCATTTTGCAGGAAGTAGCCACAGGTTTTAGTGCCAATAACGAGAAAGAAACTATCTTCAATTTTTTGGTAGAGCCAAGCGACACAACTAATGGGGCAGAAGGTGTGATAATTGCCGGTTTCACAGTCAAAATTGAGAGCAGAAGGGGCAGTATTTTCGATAGCAACGGTCATTGTAAGTTCTCCAAAGGTTTAATTGTTTAGGGGCTTAAGTAGGTTAAGCTTTTAAAGTATTTTGTCATTAGGAAAGGCTTAAAAAAAGAATTTTAAGAAGAGTTTTCCTGTTTTTTACCGTAGGCACGAATTTCATCCAAGCCTTCTTGGACTGCTCGATAGGCTGGGTCTTCTGACAAAAGAGCAATAATATTAGAACCTTCGAGCAGAGTTGCTTCTTGAGCTAGTTTTCTTTCTTCATCACGTTTTTCCAGTTCGGTTTGTGGACGAAAATCTAAATTTAAAACTTTGACAATTTCTTCTCCTGAACTGTTCAAACCATATAAAGGAATAAGATAATCTTTTAACCTTGGCTCAATAACTGACATTACACCTAAGAGTAAAGAGGCTATTGGCCGTCTCTCTTCAGAGGAAGAACATTTTACACAGCAATGATGCCTTGATAGCCAGTATTGATGGTCTTGAAAATAGTCAAGCCATAAATCTTTAAGTTCTTCTTTAATTTTAAAAATTTCATACAAGAAATCTTTGTTATCAAGAGAAATAACAGATTCACTTACTAAGGATTGATCTAAAACTTCTGCAACTTCCGTTTGTTCACTTTGCTTTTTTAGTTCACTTCTTGGATCAAAATTTAATCCTAGTTCATTAACTATATTATGTCCATCATTATCTATTTCAACCATAGGAATCAAATACCGCATAATCTTAGGCTGTAAAACAGAAATCACTCCTAAAATTAACGAAGAAGGAGGATGAGAATAACACCAACCACTCATTTTCAAAATCCATAATTGATTGTCTTGATAATAATCTAGCCATTTATCTTTTAAAGTAGCTTTAATTGCTTCAAAATTACTCATATTTTTGCGTCTTAGATTAAGGATAAAAATAATAAAGTAAAAGTTAGTGGTGTTAAATCTCTACAGAGAAAAAGATTTTGCCCCCCTAGCCCCCCAATTCTGGGGGGAACCAGAGCGGTAATGATTGGATAATTTAGTTGAATGTATTAAACACTTTGCTCTCCTAATCTCCTAACTCTGGAAAAAACTAGCGCAGCAATGATTGCGTGATTTGGTTAAGAACGTTGGGTAAATTGTTAATGACTTCATCATTAGTAAATCGTAAAACACAATAGCCAAAATTCTCTAACTGATTTGTCCGAGCTTGATCATAATCGTGCTGTTGAAGATGAACGCCGCCATCAACCTCAATAATTAATCTCTGGCTAGGATAATAAAAATCCACAATGAACCTGCCGATTGGATGTTGACAACGAAATTTAAGACCTCTAAACTGACGACCTCGTAATACTTCCCACAACCTTGCCTCAGCAGGTGTTAGTTGTTGTCGTAAAAAACG
>JACCDQ011844182.1_pt1 | contig 14330 bp, 10 predicted proteins | sample 7446031 | NCBI WGS metagenome assembly JACCDQ01 (sample SAMN15323442, study PRJNA562643) | freshwater metagenome | isolation source: river surface water | place: USA:Blue River Watershed | collected 2017-08-17 | reverse complement strand
TACCGAAATGCCCAATTCTTCCATTACGTAATCTGTATAATCGTGTACAGGGTTTGTGTAAAGAATAGCTAGACCATCGGACGATTTATCAAAAATAATATCTAAACGTTTTTGCCTTGCAATTTTTTCAAGTGCTTTAGCGATTTCGTCGAGTATCGGACGCATGATGTCTTGCTTCTTTTTAAAAAGCTCGCCATTAATGCCAAAGATTCTATTTTGAAGTTCTTTTACTTCCTTTTCTTTATCGGCGATGGTTTTCAAGCGTTGCTGTTTCATTTCTTCGGTAAGCAACACTTCTTCGGCACGATACGCCTTTTCCAATTTTGCCACTTCGTCGTTTTTGTCAGCTACTTGTTTTATCCCTTGTGCCGTGAGTGTTTCTATATCTTCTTGTGCTTTTTTGTAGGCTGGCATTTTAGAGGTGATATATTCGGTATCAACGTAGCCAATCTTTTGGGCGTAAGCCCCTAAGCAGGATATAAGAAAAGTCAAAATTAGTAAAATTTTCTGCTTATTCACGATGTTATGATGATAATTAAGTATGCCATCAAACCAAAGTACAAGTTTTGTCTTGGTCAAACTATCTTCATAACGTTGCAGAAAGATAGATTATTTGAAAAAATCTTGCACATTAACAAAAGGTTAACAGTTGCCTTTTCAAACAACTATTAACCTTCTATCTTATTAACGAATTTGTTGTCCGATTGAGAATGTAAAGGCTTGACGACCAAAGTCGGTTTGTCCTGGCACTTTATCAAACGCCCAACCGTAATCAATACCAATCATCCCGAAAGCTGGCATGAAGATACGTGCACCAAAGCCTGCCGATTTGTATAACTTAAACGGGTTGTATTCCTGGTAATTAGCAAAGTTGTTACCCCCTTCGGCAAAACCTAATAAGAAGATAGTTGCCGATGGGTTGAGTGATACAGGATAACGCAATTCCATCACAAACTTGTTGTAAGCAATCCCACCATTAGGTACTGTTCCTTGTGACCCTAATATACGGTCTTTATAGCCTCTCAAGCCAACAATATCACGACTGGCAATGGTAAAGCCTGTCACCATACCTGAGCCACCAAGGTCGAAGCGTTCAAACACAGAAATGTCTTTTTCGGGGTTGTACGTACCCAAGAAACCCATGTGTGTACGCATGTGGAAAATCAACTTACTGGTAATTGGCGTAAACCAACTGGCATCAAACATCCACTTGTGGTATTCAATCAACGTGCTGTTTTTGCCTCCACCCAACAGCGAATACGGAGGCGTGAGCGAAGCCGTGAGCGAGAAACTCGACCCTGTACGAGGGAACGTAGGGTTGTCGATACTGTTACGAGAAAGGTTTGTCACCAATGCCACAGAAAGAGATTTACCCGAAGGATAACCATAATATGATTGCCCAAGTCCTGCAATATCAATTAATGAAAACGACAACGAGTTGCTCAACGAGAAGTAGTCATCTGGCCATTTCAAACGACGACCTAAACTAAACGACAAGCTGGTACTGTTGAAGTGGGCATTATTTTGTGCGTTGGTAGCACTATCTTGTTGTGCCGTTGTTAGGGTTGATGTTGACGAACCATAACCGTAGTAACTACCATAGCCATATCCATAAGACGAGTATGGGTTTGAGTAGTAGTTATACTGTGAAATTTTGTAAGGGTACGAAATATTTCGGCTTAATGTGACAGAGAAAGAGTTCGGTTTTTTACCGCCTAACCAAGGTTCTGTAAACGAAAGCGAATAGTTTTGGTAAGCTACCCCATTGGCTTGGAAACGCACCGAAAGCTTTTGACCATCGCCCGAAGGAAGTGGTTTCCACGACGACCAGTTGGTAATATTGCGTGCCGAGAAGTTGTTGAATGTAACGCCTAACGTACCAATAAACCCAATATAACCGCCCCAACCACCAGACAATTCGATTTGGTCGGAAGGTTTTTCTTCTACGTTATACTCAATATCAACCGTTCCATCAGCCTTTGGAATAGGATTTGGCGTAATTTTTTCAGGGTTGAAATAGCCAATTGTTGACAATTCACGCACGGTACGGATAATAGCCGATTTGTTGAATTTTTGTCCAGGCAACGTTCTGATTTCACGCATAACCACGTGGTCAGAGGTTTTGGTATTACCGTTTACAATAACCTTATTGATAGTGGCTTGCTTGCCTTCGCTGATACGGAAAGTGATGTCGATAGAATCGCCCTCAACGGCTGTTTCAACGGGTTCGGCTTGGTAAAACAAATAGCCATTGTCCATGTAAAGAGAACTTACATCTTCTTGAGGCTTGCCGTTCATGCGTTTTTCAAGGTCTTCGGTATTATAAACATCTCCTTTTTTCACACCCAATACTTCAGAAAGTACCGAATCCGGATAAATGTAATTGCCTTCCCAGTAGATATTGCGGTAATGGTATTGTTTTCCTTCTTCTATATGGAATACAATTTTTACTGTATTTTCGCTGTCTTTAATCACCGAATCAGACAAAATTTGGGCATCACGATAGCCTTTTTTGTTGTAGAAAGCAATCATTTTTTCTTTGTCTTCTTCAAACTTTTTTGGTACATACTTAGAAGGTGTAAATACGTGCCACAGTTTTTTCTCCTTAGTACCTTTCAATTTACGGCGAAGCGTACTCAATTTCATTTCAGAAACACCGTCGAAAACAATTTTCGAGATTTTTACTTTATCTCCTTTTTTGATAAAAATCTTCATTGTGGCGTTGTTTCCACGAGTAGAATCGGTTCTTTCTGCTATTTTGATGCCTACATTCAAAAAGCCTTTTTCTTGGTAATGTTTTTTGATGGCAAACTCAATATTTTTCTTTACAGTAGCTGTAATGATTTTGCCTTTGTAGGTTTTGATTTTGTCGGAAAGAGTTTCTTGCTCGCCTTTGCGTACACCATCGTACTCAATTCTAAACAAACGAGGACGTTCTTTTAAATTGATGTCGAGCCAAATTTTATCTCCTTCGATTTTGGCAGCAGCAATTTCTACTTCTTCCAAAATACCTTGTTCCATCAACTTTTTAATAGCCGAAGAAATGGCATCGCCTGGTACTTTAATTTTATCACCAACCCTTAAACCCGACAGCGTAACCATCGAATTTCCGTCATAAAATTTAGAGCCTATTACTCGAATATCGGCAATTTCGTATTCTTGTGGTGCTGCGTAATTCCAATCCGTTGAGGTAGTCGAAGCCTGTGTTTTACCCAAGCCTCCAAAGCGTAACTGAGCCTGTGAAATAAACGAGAGAATAGATAAAAACAATAGAAAGATATATTTCTTCATGTTGGTTTATGTTAGTCATGGCAAGGAGTACAAATGCCCACTGCCGACAATTTCGATGGCTGTTTAAGATTTATTGATTTAGTTTTATTTGTTCAGATGTTTTTCCGAACCTTCTTTCCCGTACCTGATAGTCGAGGATTGCACCAAATAAATGCTCTCTTCTGAAATCGGGCCAAAATAAATTCTCGAATATATATAGCTCTGCATAAGCTAGTTGCCAAAGCAGAAAGTTACTAATGCGATAATCACCTCCAGTACGAATCATCAAGTCGGGGTCTGGAATGCCTCGGGTTGTGAGTTGCGATTCAAACATTTCTTCGGTGATGTCCTCTGGATTTAGTTTTCCTTCTTTGACTTGCTTTGCCAGATTCTTGGCGGCATTCGTAATTTCCCATCTACCGCTATAACTCCAAGCCAAAATTACTTTTACGCCCGTGTTGTTTTGGGTTTTTTCGATAGAAGCCAGCAACTCCCTGCGTGAGTGCGAAGGCAATACATCTGTTTCGCCAATGGTCATCAATCGAATGTTGTTTTGGTGCATCTCTTCGATTTCGTCTTTCAATGACGACACCAACAGCATCATCAAGGCTTCTACTTCTGCCCTTGGGCGGTTCCAATTTTCAGTAGAAAAAGCGTAAAGCGTAAGATATTCTACACCTATTTCTGCACAACCTGCAATCGTATCTTTAATTGCCTTGAGCGCATGTCTATGTCCAAAGATACGCTCTGCAAAGCCTCTCTCTTTTGCCCAACGTCCATTCCCGTCCATGATAACGGCTATATGTTTTGGCAGATTGTTTCGGTCTATTTGTTCTTTCACTGATTTAACACTTTTTAACAACTGAAAATATGTGATTGAGTTAGCATTTTCGCTTTTGTGGAGCGATGATGAAGGCTATTTTATACAAAAAAATAAGGCTTTGATTCCAAATACCAGCCATTTTTTGCTTAAATCAAGCTTTTATCAACCTTCTTGCAAATTTAACGAATTATACCCCCTATTCAAAATTGCGTTGGATGCTTCTTGTAAATACCTGTAAAATACATAAAAAAACGGCTATCAACCCAAGTACGTTGATAGCCGTTTTTACCACTGATGGGCCTTTTATTTAGGACAATAAATACGCATAAACCGATACACCAACGACACTTGGGTATAATAATACATATCGTCTTTCGAGTAGTCGTTTTGTGAATTTTTAGGCAAACTGGCATCCAAACCGCCCAGGTTATCTAAGTAATCTGTAAAAGTTTTTCTCGCCCCAAACTCAACATTGATGTCCCATGAGCCTTTCAGGTTGTACTTGATGCCAAGGCCCAAAGGCAATATCATTTTATTTTGGCTATAACTAGCACTGGGCGTATCACGGGGACTAAAATTCAAAAATCCTACACCGCCAAACACATAAGGCGACCAATCTTTGTGTTGTTTTTGAAATAAATAATTTAAAAAATTGTATTCTGCCACAACATTCAATTCATGGATTTGGGTTTGAAACGATTTGCCTCGCAATTGATTGAGTGGTTCATTTATCTGCTTATCATCGCCTGCAATCGAGCCTACAAGAGCTGTAGCTTTCAAAGAAAAATCTTTCTTGAAGTTGTACCGAAACAACAAATGCCCGCCTGCACGAGCGTATTGAGGCATCAACTCGGGGCGAATATCGCCTTTGTAATGCAATAACCCTAAGCCAGCACCAATTTCTATTTTTTGAGAAAAAGTTTTACAAGTGCCTAAAATAGCAAAACTTGCAAATAGTAAACTGTATTTTATTTTCGACATTTGTTGTAAAATACCTGATTGATAAAGCCTCGTTTCTTTTTTGTTTATAACTACAAAACAAGCCTACTTCGTATGTACGAGCTTTTGTTTTTGTATTGGGAAAACATACACCGAGTCTTGAACATTATTTTTAAATCAAAGGCAACACACTTTCAAGCCCCATGCCTCGTGAACCTTTCACCAAAATATGCGTATGTTGTACGGGATGGTCTTGTAGCCATAAATGCAAGCCAAATTTTTCTGGAAAATAATGCACTTTCATCATAGGCAACTCTTTTACAGCGTGTTCCATCAATGTACCCACCAACAATACATAGTCGAACTGGCAAGTGTTTAGCAGTTGTCCTAATGCCCGATGCTCGGCTGGGGCTTCGTCGCCAAGTTCAAACATATCGCCCAAAATGACCATTTTATGCGTCGCTTCGAGGTTATTGAAATTGGTAATGGCAGCAGTCATCGACGAAGGATTGGCATTGTAGGCATCCATCAAGACTAAATTCGTTCCTTTGGCAACAAACTGAGAGCGGTTGTTATTCGGAATATATGCGGCTACTGCTCGACAAGCAGTGGCCGTATCAACTCCAAAATATTCGCCAATCCGAATGGCAGCACACATATTGAAAAAATTGTATTTTCCCGTGAGGTGACTTTCATAGCGATGACCAGCCACATCAGAAAAAACCACAAAAGGCGTATCACTGAGTAAGTGAGCAACGCTCGGAAAAGTATCATTTGGCTCGGTAGCATAGGCAACTACGTGGTTCAAGCCTTTTTCTTGGGCCATGGCTAAAGTAGGCTCAGACGTTACATTCACAAAAACCGTTTGGTCATGGGCCGCCAGCCAATCGTACAATTCACCTTTGCCCTTCCGAACACCCGTGATTCCGCCAAAACCTTCGAGGTGAGCTTTACCGATATTGGTAATAAAACCATGCGTAGGCGCACAAATTTCGACCAATTCTTTGATGTCGCCTTGCTTGTTTGCCCCCATTTCGATGATGGCAATTTCGATGCTTTCGTCAATAGCCAATACCGTAAGCGGTACACCAATATGATTATTCAAATTGCCCTGCGTAGCGTAAGTCTTATATTTGCAAGCCAGTACGGTATTGATAAGCTCTTTGGTGGTGGTTTTTCCGTTTGAGCCTGTTAGCCCAACAAAAGGAATCTGCAATTGTTTACGATGAAAATGAGCCAATTGTTGCAAGGCAAGCAAGCCATCTTCTACCAATAAATAACGTTCGTCTTGTACCACCGCAGGGTCATCAACTACCACGTATTTTGCTCCTTGTGCCAAAGCCTGCGTAGCAAATCCGTTGGCATCGAAGTTGGGTCCTTTGAGGGCTACAAACAGATTATTGGGTGCTATTTTACGGGTATCGGTGCTTACGCCCGAACATTCTTTGAATTTTTTGTATAAATCACTAACCGAAATCATTATTTTAAGCGTTATAAATACTAAGACGAAAGTACAAGGTAAAATGGCTTTGCGTTGAAATTGCTAAAAACGGTTTATGCCAACAAGGCAGGCAACTCTTGCCTCAGCATTTGGGTCTTTTAGTTAAAACAATAAAACTATATCGAATGAAAAAAATACTTACTTGGTGTTTTTGTGGGCTTGCACTGTTGACGAAGGCCCAAAATATCACGTTTGAATACAATAATACAATAAAAATTATTCAAAATAACCAAACCTTGGCGAATGCTTGGGCTGGCGGCTTGAATGCACCCCAGTTTTCTACTTGTCGCCTCAACAACGATGCGTATGACGATTTGGTGGTATATGACCGAACCGCCCAAAAACTTTCTACTTTTTTGGCAACCAAAGATAACAACGAACAATGGCAATGGACATACGCACCCGAATATGAAACCCAATTTCCGACGATTCAAAATTGGATTTTATTGGTTGATTACGACCACGACGGTAAGAAAGATATTTTTACGCATGCTCAAGCTGGATTGAAAATTTATAAAAATATAGGAACGGATAAACCTGCTTGGCAACTCATAGCCAACCCTGTTTATACCCTTGGCTTTTCGGGAACAATCAACCTCAATGTGACAGCTACTGATATTCCGGCTGTTGTCGATTGCGATAACGACGGCGATATTGACGTACTGGTATTCGATACATCAGGCAATTTTGTAGAATTTCATCGAAATTATGGGGTAGAAAAATACAACGACCCTAATAGACTTGAATTTGTAAAAATTGGCTATTGTTGGGGGAATTTTTTGAAAGAACATTGCAAAGATTTTCGATTCGACATCGATTGTGGCGATACGCCTGCGGGAGGCAATAGCCTGCCTGTGGGCATGAATGCCAGCGCTTCGCCCAACAAAGTACTGCATTCGGGCAATACCTTGCTGCTGGTCGATTTGAATGGCGACAATAAAAAAGATGTTTTATTCGGTCATATTTCTTGTACCAATATTGCTGCCATGCTCAACGAAGGCACCGAACGAAGAGCTATTTTCAAACAAGTAAGCTACAGCTATCCACAAAGCGACCCGATTGATTTCCCGATTTTTCCTGCGGTATATTATGAAGATTTAGACTTCGACGGAATAAAAGACCTTGTAGCTGCTCCCAACGGCTTTGATAATGCCCAGCAAACAATTGATTTTCAGCAAGTAGCATGGTTTTATAAAAATACGGGACAAAACGAAAATCCCGTTTGGCGTTTTCAAGGAAAAGATTTTTTGGTTAATACGATGGTCGATTTAGGAGAAAATGCCGCGCCTGTATTAGTAGATATTGACGGCGACAACGACCTCGATTTGTTGGTAGGTAACGGAGGCATACGTGGTACTCAAGGCTATAGAGCCAGTATTTATTTATACGAAAATCAAGGCGATGGCTCTTTTGTCTTAAAAAATACGGACTATCTAGGCATTTCCTCCGCTTTGCAACTATTTGATATTCGCCCTTTTGTAAGCGATATGAACGGCGATGGCGTAAATGATTTGGGCTTTAGCTCCAATTCGTTTAAGGGTGTAGAAGTACGTTATGTTCCTAACAAAGGAGCAAGAGGCAAGGCCTTCGACTTGCAACTAAGCAACGTGGTGCTTTTGCCAACGATTCCCGATTTTGTTGCTGGCGAAAGTATTACGTTTGTCGATGTAGATAAAGATGGCAACAAAGACGTGATACATGGCACAAGTTTGGGGCGGTTGCGTTACCTTCGTAACAAAGGCACGAATACCAATCCGTCGTATCAACTCGAAAATGATAACCTAGGCGGTGTAGATGACCTCTACAGCGAAGGCACACTGTACGTTACGACGGCAGATTTGAATTTAGACGGCAAGCTCGAATTGATTACAGGAACAAGAGCAGGTCATTTAATTATTTATAAAAGTTTTTTAGAGCAGAATCAAAACAATTACCAAGCCGATACCAGTTTGATTTGGGATAGTAATCTTACCCAATACGCCAAACTCCTCCTTGGAGGAAACGCCAGTATTGCTACTGGCGACCTCGACAACGACTCCGTTCCAGACCTTGTTGTTGGTACTAATACAGGAGGTTTACGCTTTTTGAAAGGCAAAGCACAAGTGATTATTACCGATACAGACAAGCCCTTGTTGCAGCGTATTTTCCCCAATCCGACCAGTGGCTACGTCTATTTTACGCCAACCCAAGCTGGTGCTATCAAAATCATAGACCTACAAGGCAAAACAGTTGTCAATACCAAAACCGTACAACCCAATATTGAGAGCAGTATCGACCTGTCTGGACTTGCCACAGGTACTTATATTTTTCAGTTTGAAAGTAGTACAGGACAACTGTCAAACGCCAAAGTTATGGTCGTAAAATAGCCCAATCGCCCTTGTTTCCTTGTCCGCAAGGCTACTCAAATTAGGTGTTTCCTAATGGAATAGGGGCTATTTTACTTCGCTTACACCGCTACAGGAGCTTTGATAGCTGGGTGTGGATTGTAGTTTTCTAGTTGGAAATCATCATAGCTAAAAGCAAAAATATCTTTCACCGATGGGTTGATTTTCATGGTAGGAAGCGGCCGAAGCTCTCTGCTCAATTGCGTTTTTACCTGCTCGGTATGATTAGAATAAATGTGGGTATCGCCGCCTGTCCAAATAAAATCGCCAAGCTCCAATTCACATACTTGGGCAATCATCATCGTAAGCAAAGCATACGAAGCGATATTGAAAGGTACACCCAAAAACACATCCGCCGAACGCTGGTACAATTGGCAAGATAATTTGTTGTCGGCCACATAAAATTGGAAAAGTGCATGGCAAGGCATCAAAGCCATTTTCGACAAATCGCCTACATTCCAAGCACTTACAATGATGCGTCTGGAATCGGGGCTTTTTTTGAGTGTTTCAATTACTTCTTTGAGTTGGTCGATAGTCTGTCCATCGGGTGTTGTCCAGCTACGCCATTGTTTACCATAAACAGGGCCCAAATCGCCATGCTCGTTGGCCCATTCGTCCCAAATACTTACGCCATTTTCTTTGAGGTAAGCAATGTTGGTTTCGCCTTTGATAAACCAAAGGAGTTCATGGATAATCGACTTTACATGTACTTTTTTGGTTGTCACCAAAGGAAAACCTTCCTGTAAATTAAAACGCATTTGATACCCAAAAACACTAATAGTGCCAGTGCCTGTGCGGTCGGTTTTAACAGTTCCGTGTTGGAGAATATGGTTGAGTAAATCGTGGTATTGTTGCATAATATCATTTCAAACATGAGATTCATTTGGCATTACAATAACGCCAAACGAATCTCATTTTCTAATTAAAACTAAGCGGCTTTTTTCGTAGCTTTTTTATCTGTTTTAGCCGCTTTTTCCATGTCGTGGCAGCACTTAGAAGCTTCTTTGCTCTCAGCTTTTGCAGCTTTGTCTTTGCAACAACCAGCCGCAGCAGTCGTTTTTTCCTTACAACAAGCAGCTTTTGCTTTGTCTTTTTCTTTACCGCCAGCCAACGAAATGCTTGCTACCGCAGCCACTAAGGCTACACCTAAAATTGCTTTTTTCATAGAGTATGATTGGATTATTATTCAACAAAATTTACTTCAAACGTATGTGTAATCTCTGCCGAAGGGCTTAATTGAGCCGTTGCCGAGCAGTATTTTTCCATCGAAAGCTCAATGGCTTTTTGGGCTTTGGCTTCGGCAATATTTCCTACAAAAGCAAAATGGATATTGATTTTGCGGAAAGGAGTCATTTCTGTACCTTCTATCTTTATTCTCTCGCCCGAAACCGAAATTTTAAGGTCATCTACACGTTGGCGTTGTTTTTTCAAAATCAATAGTACATCAATTGCCGTACAGCCACCCAAGCCCATCAACAACAATTCCATTGGTCTAGCACCCGCATTATGACCGCCAATATTTTCGGCAGCATCAATATGTACTGGTACACCCGACATGCCAGATGCCTGAAAATGAAAGGCATCATCCACTCTAACTAATTCTACTTGCATTTTTTTTAGATTTATAAATAAAAAAGAACGTCGTTCTTTAGCTCATTACTGATGTAACTTTTGGTAAAAATTTAAAGTTCAATTTAGGGGTTATTTACGATGTTATTGGTATCATTGTCAAATAACTCATGCAATTTTTGTTGCAATAGTTTTTTGTCTGGAAGTTGTATTTTATACTCGGCAACCATTGTGGGAGAAAGACTTCTACTTAGAGCATATTCAACCACTTCGCTGTCTTTATCTTTACACAGCAATACACCGATACTTGGATTTTCGTGTGTTTTTTTAACGTTTCGGTCTAATGCTTTAACTGCCCTAAATGCTGTGTTCTTACAAAACTCTCAACACTGTCGAGAGTTTTGTGTTTGAGAGGAGCATTCAAGATTAATCTATTCTGTATTTACAAGTGTGACTGCATTTGCCCGAGCTTGTTTTATAAGCAAAATGATGTCAGTAAAGCGTTTATCCATATTTTTCAAAAATCTACAATTTGAGCCAACAACAAGATTGTTATTGAAGAGCTAAAATACCAAAAATCCCATGAATATCTTTGGAAGTATCAAATCGAAATGACTTTATTTACCCGACAAAATGCCTGCAAACGAAAGTCCCCATCCACTTCAACTAATTCTACTTGCATTTTTTTATATTTTAGAGGTTATTTACGTCATTGACAAGGTTGAACTGTTGGATTGGGCAATTTATGATTTAACAAGTATTTGCGATTTCCGAAGCTACACGCTGGCAAAGCCAACAAATTATCCATCCTTGTAGGCTGATTTTTAGTGTTTTTATTGCCTTCTTTGGGGTCAGCAATAAAAAGTAATTTGATTGAAAAATCGTAATCGGTATTGTAAAAGTATTTTCTAAATTTATTGCTCATAAAATCATCAAAACAATTTTGAAATTTATCTCGAATATCGCTCAATTTTTCAGTTTTTAAAGATGCAATGGCTTTAAGCTCAATCAAATATAATACAAATCTATTCTCTCCACAATGTTGAATAATCAAACAGTCGGGTGATTTTGGACGACTATTTTCCTTTACGATAGTGTTGTAATATTCATCAACTCGAATGATAATATAATCATTTCGATTTACGGTGTCACTCACATTGATACCAATGCCATGTTCTTCACAATCCTCGCAGAGAAATTTGTTCAGCACTGGGTCTTGTAGAATTTCTTGAATCAACATCTTTTAGGAATAGCTAAAGTTTTTCTAATAATTGCATCCTTTCTTCATAAAGTTGCTCGGCAATATCGACAAAATTATCATCTTCAATCCCATATTCGTCAACAGCCATTGCCCCATTTTCAATAACACTACCTTCGTTGGTCATCTTCATTAATGAAATACTTATATTTTCAGGTTGTATTTCTTTGGCTATTAACAAATTGCTAAGTTTATTAAAGATATAATTACTGTGTGAAGTCATTACAATTTTAACCTTTGCTTTACTTAGTTTTACAAAAAAATGAAGTAAAGCCACCTGTACTTCTGGGTGCAAATGAGCTTCTGGTTCTTCAATAAACAGTATTGAGGCTCTTTCATTCCCCAATGGGATAATATACTTTAAATGAGCAATAATTGGAGCTATTTCCGAAATCATGGATGACGTAAAAGATAATTCCAATTTTATTTCAGATTGCTGTGGCGTATAAAAATATTTTTGGGTTTCGGTATCAATTGTGATTTTGCCTTTGAGTATATCCTTTTCAATTTCTTCAAAATACGTTCTATACTTTTCGTTGACTTGAGCTTTATCAATGGTATTGAGCTTGAGAAAATAATCAGAAATGGGTTCTGAAAGATTGGGAATTTCAATTTTTTGTCGAATAAAATTTCTATTACGAGAAAGTTCAGCAAAAATAGCTCCGAAGGAACTTAAAGCATTGTAAAGTCCTGAACGAGAAGCTGGTAAAAAATAAATTTGGTTTGAAAACTGTAGTTCATTTTTGAACTTTTTATGTAAAAGAATAAGGATATTTCTAAGTTCTAAGTCAATCTTTGTATCATCTCTTTTAAAGTAAATAAATGAATCATCCGTTATCTGGGATAATAGATAATCGTTAGCATTGTATATCTTAAATTCAGAAAAAAGCTCTACAGCTATGAGCTTGAATTTTCGTTTATCTTCATCTAATCCGATGCTTAAAACCCCCGATTGAAGGGTAATAATCATTTGCAAGGGATGCTGTGAATTAGCCTGTTGAATGGTCTTAAAGTCAAATGAGTTCTGAAAAGAATTTGTGAGGTCAGCGATTAAAGAAGCATGTAAAGAATCCTTAAAATGCTCTAGTACAATCTCCTTTATAGAATATTCAGCAAATTGTAAGGTACTTAGTTTATCGTACATAGCTTTTTCTATTGCTGTATTTCCTAATTCCAAGAAAAACTTTTCCTGCGTTAGTTCATCATAACTATACTTACTCAAATTCTTCAATATCAAATAAACCGCACTAATGGCATAAGATTTTCCAATATTATTCTTTCCAAAAATCCCATGAATATCTTTGGAAGTATCAAATCGAAATGACTTTATTGGCCCGAAATTATGTAATTCAATGAGCATATCTTTTCTATTGGTTTATTCATTTAAACAATTGGACGTATCTTTGCAAAAAATTAAAAAATAGCAATGTCGTATTACTCCATCCAACACATCAAACTTACCGATTTAGCTAATCAATTTGGTACGCCTTTGTACGTCTATGACGCTGACAAAATTATCGAAAAAATATCCATTCTTCGTGATTCTTTCAAGAATGTTAATCTCAAGATTAAATATGCTTGTAAAGCTAATACCAATTTGGCAATTTTGAAGCTGATGCGTAAACATGGCGTAGAAATTGACGTGGTTTCGCCCGAAGAATTACGCCTAGCCATGATGGCTGGCTATGAAGGCTCGCAAATTACTTTTACGCCTAGTGGTGTGTCGTTCGACGAAATCGAATTGGCTGCCGAAGCTGGGGCAAGAATCAACCTCGATAACCTCGATGTACTCGAAAAGTTTGGACAAAAATACGGCCATACCAAAGGTGCTTTGATTCGGATTAAACCACACGTTTTTGGTGGGGGCAACGAGAAAATCATGACGGCTCACCCCGAATCTAAATTTGGTATTTCGATTCACCAAAAAGCTGAAATTTTGGCTATCGTCGAAAAATACAATATGAAAATCATTGGCTTACACCAACATACGGGTTCGGATGTCAAAAATGCTGATGCTTTTACGCAAGCCGCCAGTGCGATTTTGGAAATGGCTTTTAGCTTCAAAGACTTAGAAATCATCGACTTAGGTGGAGGTTTCAAAGTGGCATACAAAGACGGCGACATCGTAACCGATATGCAAGAAGTAGGCGAAGTATTGAGTAATGCTTTCTTGGATTTTTCTAAAAAATATGGTCGTGAATTACAACTTTGGTTTGAGCCAGGCAAATTCTTGGTAAGCGAAGCTGGTACTTTCCTGACAACCGCCAACACCGTGAAAGAAGACCCAATCAAAACTTTTGTTTGTGTCAATTCTGGTTTGAATCACCTCGGTCGTCCGATGATGTACGGCTCGTATCACGATATTTTCAACGCTTCAAACGAAGATGAATCTGTAAAAGAAGAGTATCGTGTGGTGGGTTATATTTGCGAAACAGATACTTTTTCGTGGACACCCGAAGGAAAACAAGGCGAGCGATTGATGAACAAAGTAAGTTCTGGCGACATCATTGCCATGAAAAATGCTGGTGCATACTGTTTCTCGATGGCTTCACAGTACAATTCAAGATTGCTACCTGCCGAAGTATT
>JACCDQ010221489.1_pt1 | contig 14334 bp, 9 predicted proteins | sample 7446031 | NCBI WGS metagenome assembly JACCDQ01 (sample SAMN15323442, study PRJNA562643) | freshwater metagenome | isolation source: river surface water | place: USA:Blue River Watershed | collected 2017-08-17 | reverse complement strand
CTGGACAATTAATAATAGTTTAAGAAGAGGTTTTGCCAGTGGTACGCTTCAAGTTGTAATAGGCAGTGATAACTGCACCAATGCAGGTTTAACCACTTCTAGTTTGCAGTCTTTAGTGAAAGAGGCGATGGAAGATTATTGGAATAAGGTTCCCACTTCAAAATTAAAACTTGAAGACGGTGGTTTATCGAGCATTTCTGTTAACGGCGATACAACTATATCGGCCTCAGCAAATAAAACAGCGGTCAATTCAATTATTGTTGGTTGTAATGATGATGTAACTTCATTTTCATCACCAAGCATTTTAGGAGTTGGTGGGATTACTTGCTCTGGAGATAACTGTAGAGGAGCGGTGATTATGAACGATACGGCGGGATCGAATTTGGCCTCTGCTGATCGACAGACAATTATTACAGCTCTTTCACATGAATTAGGTCATGCCATTGGTCTGGGTCATTCAAGTGTTCAAGAAGCTTTAATGTATTATAGCCTTTCTAATAAAACTCAAAAATCATTAGGCCAAGATGATATGGATGGGGTGACTTACCTGTATCCCAATGACAAAAAGCTCGGTGGTTTAGTTGGAGCTTGCGGTACAATTTCCACAGAAGATGACAATTTTTTTGATGGGGGCGGAACCTTTTTATTGAATCTAGTATTTGGTCTTTTATTGATGGCGATTTTAGCTAAGCTTACATCTAAACTTTTAAAAAAGTCGGCCTTTCTACCAGAAAAAATTTGATTTTTTGCCTACTTTGTAAAGTTTACAGACTCAATTGAAACGCGTCCTTGAAACTGCTACTATGACATGGAAGATCATTAGTGGAGGTTTTTCATGTTTAACATTGGCGATTATGCAGTCTGTCCCGGACACGGTGTCGGTCAGATTTTAGACATTGAAGAAAAAGAGCTGGGAAATCAGAAAAAGCAGTTCTATATCATTAAAATCTTAGCAAATGGTATGACTGTTATGGTTCCAACTGACTCAGAAAATGGAGTTCGATCTTTAGTTTCAGATAAAGAAGTAGAAGAAGTTTATGTTCTATTAAAAGACCACAATGTAAAAGTTGATAATTCAACCTGGAATAGAAGATACAGAGAGTATTCTCAAAAAATTAAGACAGGCTCAGTCGTTGAAATTGCAGAAGTTTTAAGACAACTTTTTTTATTAAAAAGTAAAAAGGCCCTAAGTTTTGGTGAAAAGAAAATGCTAGATCAATGTCGCGAACTATTAGCGCAAGAGTTCTCGCTTTCAAATAAAGAAGACAAAAATCTTATCAATAATAAGATCGACTCTTATTTTCAATAGTTTAATTTCCTGATAAAATCTCCTCATCAAGGAAATTTTATGGAAATTAGAGTTTTTAACAATTTAACGAGAAAAAAAGAAATTTTTAAGCCACTTAATCCTGGGAAAGTGAAATATTATTCCTGTGGACCTACGACTTATGACTTTGTTCATGTCGGGAATGCTCGGGCCTTTGTTGTTGGTGATTTAATTCATCGGGTGTTTAAAACATTTGGCTTAGAGGTAACATTTGTTAGAAATTTTACCGACGTTGATGATAAAATTATTGATCGGGCCAATGAATTAAAAGTCGATCCAATTCAGCATGCTGATCGCTTTGTTAAAGAATGCGAAAAAGATATGAATTCTCTAGGGATGCTGCCTGCTACTCATACTCCTAAAGTAACCGAAACAATTCCAGAAATTATTGTCATGATTGAAGACTTAATTAAAAACGGATACGGCTATGTTGTTGACGGAGAAGTGCTTTATCACGTTCCTAAATTTTCTGAATATGGAAAATTATCTAAAGTAAAATTAGATTCTCTTCAACACGGAATAAGAGTGGAAGTAGATGGACACAAAAAACATCCTTCTGACTTCGTTTTGTGGAAACCAGCTAAGATAAATGAGCCAAGTTGGGATTCACCATGGGGAAAAGGGCGTCCTGGTTGGCATATTGAATGTTCTGCCATGGCAAAAAAGTTTTTGGGAAATTCAATCGATATGCACCACGGAGGAGTCGATCTGCAGTTTCCTCATCATGAAAATGAAATCGCCCAATCTGAAGCGGCCAATAATTGTGAGTTTTGCCATCACTGGGCCCATAATGAATTTTTAAATTTTGGGACTGAAAAAATGAGTAAGTCTTTAGGGAATGTAATAACGATTAGAAGTTTTGTAGAAAAATTTTCTGGAGAAATTTTAAGACAACTTCTTTTGTCTGTTCATTATCGATCAAAACTTGATTGGAGCGATGAAGCCGTATCAAAAGCTATTAATGAGTTGACTCGGATTCATGAATTTAAATTGGCCCTAGAAGAAATTAAAGCTTTGAAGATAGAAGATTTAGCTTTGCGGGAGAGTTTATTAAAACAAATGGATTCTATTAAAGAAGAATTGACCAATGATTTTAATGTTCCGGGGGCAATGGGATACTTTTTCACTGTTATTAAAGATTTTAATCGCGAGAGTAAAAATGGGCTTTCAGAAGAATCGATCAATTTAATTAAAAAAATAACGAAGTTGATAGCTGATTCAACAGGTCTGGTGCATGAAAATGCTGAAGAAGTTTTAAAAAGAGCAGAACTTGCTAAAATGAATTTTGCTGGTAAATCTGAATCTCAAAATGAAGAAGTTGAAAACTTAATTCTAGAAAGATCAATCGCCCGAAAAAATAAAGATTGGACTAGATCTGATCAAATTAGAAATCGTCTTAATGAATTAGGTGTCGTGGTAAAAGATAATCCCGATGGAACAGTTTCATGGAGTTTTAAAGCGTGAATGATAAAAATAATGTATTTACAGAAATTGAAGGAAAGTTTGAAAACGATGAAACGTTTAGACCTGAAGGCCAAGATTATTTTAATCCAGAAGAGTTTGAAAAGCTGGTAAGAGCGCGACGTTCAGTACGTAAATTTACTGATGAGAGCATCAGTGATGAAATATTTAATAAAGTAATTGATTTAACTCTATTAGCTCCAAATTCTTCAAATCTTCAGACTTGGGAATTTCAAAGAGTTAAGAATAAAGAAATTAAAAGTAAATTGGCCGAAGCTTGTTTTTCACAAAGTGCCGCAAGGACGGCGAGTGATTTAGTGGTGTGTATCGCCGATGCCTCTAAAGCTTTAGAACATTGTCAGTTAACATTAAATGAAATGAAAAAGTTGAATACCGAAATTCCTAAAGCGGCAGTCGTGTATTACTCCAAACTAGCACCGATGATTTATAATCCGGGACCGCTTGGATTATATGCTCCAATTAAATGGTTCTTTTTTAATTTAATAGGCTTTTTTAAAGTGGTACCACGTGGTCCTTTTTTCAAAAGTGATTTAAATACTTGGGCCCAAAAATCAGCGGCTTTGGCCTGTGAAAATATGATGCTGGCCTATCGTGCTTATGGTTATGATACTTGTCCGATGGAAGGATTTGATGAAAGCAAAGTACGCAAAATTTTAAATTTAAAATGCTCTCAAAAAGTTGTCATGATCATAGGTGCAGGTAAAGCAGCGAAGGGTGGAATTTATGGACCACAAATGCGCTTTGATAAAAAGCTTTTTGTTAAAACGCTTTAATACCAAACTTTACAGTTAGTTCTTGTAACATCTTCTCCCCAGCGAGCTTCTAAAGAATCATTTGGATGACTAGAAATTAAGTTAGCATTTATGCGATAAAATAATTCTGCTAAATCAATTTCTTTATTTGGAGCATATTTTATATTGCAGTAACGTAAAAGCTCCGTTCGATCTTCCATTTTTCCTTCAAAAATTAGTTCATAAAATGATTGATAACTGTAGGGGATTTGATTGATACTTCCATCTGATAGGGAATCTTGAAATGTTCTGGCAAGTTTTTGAAAGAGCCCTTTCAAAATGGAATCTTTAACAGGTGTCGAATAAGAATCATATTCATCATAGTTCATGCATTTATTTTGAATTAGCTTTAAATATTGGACACCTTGATTAACATACTCAACTCGAGATTTAGCTTCATCGCAAAGTGTATCAAATGTTTTAACAAATTTACTAGCAGCATTGGTACTAACTTTACTATGAGTGAGTCGGACTTGTTTAAAAAAGTCATCGACATCAAGTTTTTGTGCCATTTCATATTGTTCATTACTTGCCATTGCATATTGGGGGAGTTGATCAATACCTTTAAACATCATATCAATTGATCTAAATCTTTTAAATCCAAAATAGGCAATAGGAAGTTCTTCAAAGTCTTTTTCTTTTCTTCTCATCAATGGAAGCTTGGAATATTTTAATGATTGAGTAGAATAGAGAACATCAAAACTACCATTATCATTAACACCTTTAATGATATAAGTGTGCCTAATAAAAGTATTATTAGCGCCTTGTATTTTATAGATGAAAAGACTTCCCGGATTAATACTTGCGATAGATATCGGGTATGAATCATAATGCGAAAGATTTTCTGTCCCAACCGTTTCACCAATGTCATTAATCATTTTGATCAATCGATCTGTCTTAGAGCTAATATGATCATAACTATTTTGACGGTTGGTGATTAATGTATTTTTCCTTTTAGATCTTGGATCACGAATTCCAAATGATAACTGATTTTCAAAAGCAAAAATGGCCCTTAATGCATAAGCTGTGTCAGCACAATCAACTTTAATTCCAAAATAGGGTGATGATGGATTTGAAAATATATCTTCGCGTACTAAATCACTAGCTATCCAATGAGAGAATCGGGCCTCATAGTCTTCATTCCATAGATTCACGTCATCCCAAACCGTCGCTTGAATACTTTTAGGTAAAAAGCTAAACAGAATAAAGCTAAATATATAAAAAAGGAAAATTCGCATAAGGCATATATTTAGAAAACCAATCACTTAAGGTCAAGACATCTTTACCTTTTTACTCGGTTATAAAGTCTTAAAATTACAAGTTTTTATTCCGATAAGACTTCAAAACCTATGTCTTGGAGGCCTTGTGATTAAAAACATTAAAAATAAAATAATTGGGGGAGCGCTTTTATTAAGCATTCCGACCATCGCACAAGCTGGAGCAGTTTCAATTTCTGCCAGTACAACCAACTTTGGATCAATCGATGTTGGAACCACTAAAAATATAACATTTACTTTAAAAAATACCAATAAAAGAACCCAAATGCGTTTAGATAGCTATTGGTTTAATTTCACCGACGGATACAAAGTTGTCTCAGGTGGAACATGTGCCTTCAATGGATGGGTATTAAAAGGAAATGCGAGTTGTACTTTAAATATTCAATTTGCCCCAACATATGCTGGTACATTTGCGGAAACTTTTACGATTGGCTATTACCCTGGTACGGGGTGGACTTGGACTGAAAGTCTTAAAACTATTACAGGTACGGCCAATGCTATCGTGGTTAATCCTCCACCAGTAGAACCACCACCTCCAGCACCAGTCACAACCGGATGGCTGACAGTTTCGGGAAATAAAATCATCAACGATCAAGGTCAGACAGTTATTTTAAAAGGATTAAACATCGCTGATCCAGAACAATTAGATTTAAAATATTGGGAAAGACCAGGAGTCACAGCACGAAGTGTCGCCGCTGTAGTGACAGATTCACTTTTTGCAGAAGTTGTAAGAATTCCAGTTTTACCAGGTAATGCAACTTATCCTAATGAAGGATTTTTCTCAGCGACGAATGGTTATGATAAATATTTTAATGAACACATTCTGCCTTTAGTTACAGAAATTACATCAAAAGGTCGTTATGCGATTATTGATCTTCATTATGTAAGTGATTACGGAACTCTTTATCCAAAAGTAAAAGAATTCTGGACTTATATGGCACCTAAGTTTGCTAATAACCCAAGAGTAATTTATGAAATTTTTAATGAGCCAATTTATCCAGATGATTGGACAACTTGGAAAAATACCATTGCTCAACCAGCAACTGATTTAATTAGAAGTTTTGCACCAAATAATCTTATTTTAGTTGGCGGCCCTTATTGGTCTTCACACATTTCTGGTGCATTAACTAATCCTGTTGTAGGTTCAAATGTTGCTTATGTTGCTCACGTTTATTCAAATCAATCTGCTACTTTGTGGGCTTCTCGTTACGGTGAAATGGTAAAAAAATATCCACTCTTTGTAACCGAATGGGGTTTTGAAGAAGGTGGAACAGAAGGTGGAAATTTAACTTGGGGAACGCAATTTGAATCTTGGCTTAGAACCAATGGTGTTAGCTGGACAGTTTGGAGTTATGATACTCTTTGGGGACCAAGAATGGTAAATCCTGATTGGACTTTAAAGGATGGTCCGAGTGGAATGGGGACTTATGTTCGCGATCTTTTAATCGAAGAAAAAACTCTTAATCCACTTCCTTAATTATGAACACAGATAGAGAATCCTTTAAAAATATGGCCCTGTTAACCGGGGCCCGTATTTTTGGGGTTTTCTTTTCCTTATTTATCCCAATGTATCTTGGCAGAAAGCTCAGTATTGAAACTTATGGTACATATAAACAAATCATGCTGGTTTTTTGGTTTTCTCAAGTGGCACTTAACCTAGGTCTTGATGATTCTGCCTATTATCATCTTAGAAAAACCCCCAAGCTCTTTCCCTATTTTTCTTTTAATGCTCTCATATTTAATATTTTTACCTCCGGCCTAATTTGGTTTGGCCTGTATTTTTTTAGATCAGATATCGCTTTATTGGTAAAAAATCCTGAACTAGAATCACATCTTTTATTAACAGGGATGCTTTTATTCTTTACGATTTCATCAATGCAAATTGAAGGAATTTTAATTGGTCTAAATCGAATGAAAGATCGATTATTCTTAGAAATTGGTACAGAGTTATTAAAGTCTATAGCCATTTTATTTTCTTTTCTATTTTTTAATTCAATAGAAAAAGTTTTAATAAGTTTGATTTTAGTTATGGGGATGAAGTTTCTTTATACTGTCTACACTATTAATTTTTACAAAAATCAAGAAGGCTTAAAGTTTTCAGATGGATTAAAGTATATAAATGAACAAATTCGATTTGGGCTTCCATTGGGACTTTCTCGAATATTGCAAAATATTTTAAATATCGAAAATTTCTTTATATCGTCTTATTTTTCATTGGTACAATTTACTTATTACACGATTGGTTGTTTTGAAAATCCGATTATCAATGCCGCTAGAACCTCGCTCTATGAATTAGTAAACATTGAATTAATAGATGCAGAAAAAGAAAAGAATCATCAAAAAAGTAGGGAGGTTTGGAAAAGAATGAATCGCAAACTTTCATTAATCGTTCTTCCTTTTGTGATTTACATGATGTTTTTTGCCAAAGAATTAATCACTTTTGTTTTTTCAGAAAAATACTTAAATTCAGTTCCATTTTTTATTGTTTTTAATTTTTATATTATTGCGGGTTCATTAAATCCTGAACCTTTATTTAGAGCGACTCACAAGACTAGTAAAATGTTTTATCTTCGAATTATGGGATTGTTCTTAGGTGCCGGTATGATTTTTGGTGGCGCTTATTATTTTGGAGCACTTGAAGCCTTGATGGGAAAAACAATAGCGATGTTTATCATCAACATTATTGGCCTAATCATAGGTGCAAAGCTTATAGAAGTCAGTTTTTTTGATTTATTCGACTGGAAAGAATTGGGCAAAATAGTTTTTATCGCACTTTTTTTGAGTTTAATTTTTAGGCTTATTTATAATTGGTTAAATTTAGAAATTCATCCTTTCTTTATTTTGGCCTCAAGCTTTAGTTTATATGCTTTGATTGGTTCAGTCCTGGCGATCAAATTCGCCATTTTAAAACCAGATGAAATAGATTTTATACTTTCAAAAATTAAGCGATTTAGACCTTAATTATCTATAAAAATATTGATAAAACTATCGATCTAACACTTTTAATAATTCTGGATCATTCACCGGAATATCGTGATAACTTGATGTCAAAAATGGACTTTTTGAATCGCGCTTTTTCTCACCAGGGAACATCGCAATGGTAAAGGGAGAATAAACTTTTTGTTTAAAAGGTATCTTTCGAAGACCGAAGGCAAATGCTTCAGATAAATCATTAGTGACATAGGGACTAGGAATATGACAAGTTGGAGTTGGTCTAGGATTTAATTCGATGACATGTAATTTTTTGGTCTTTTCATCGATCATGTATTCAACTGATCCAAATCCATTATAATTTAAATTTTTAGCAATTATTTTCACAAAATTGATGATGTCAGAATCTTCAATTCCTTCAGAAACAGAAGCGGGTCCTGTTTTACCTGGATAGGTGTGAAGTCTTTTCATTGGATTGGTGGCAATCACTTCACCATTAAACGCACAAAAAGGAGACTGTCCTATTTCTCCTTTGATGAATTCTTGAATAGAGATCAAACCATTCGGTCTTAAAATAGATACAAAAAATAAATCTTTAATTTCTGCCTTAATTTTTGATAGCAAAGAGATATTTTCGATTTTATCAAAATGAGTTTTTAATTCATTTTCATTATCACAAATAACAACACCGCTGCCGCCATAGCCAGAATCATGTTTGATTACAACAGGATATTGGAATTCTTTTGCAACCAAAAGCGCTTCATCTAAGTTTTTTACAATTTTATTTTTAGGAGTTCTTACACCCCATTCGACACATTTGGTTTGTAAATCTGATTTACTTAATACCAAATGATCAAACTCGGCACTCGGTAAAGACTGGCGAATCACATTTTTTACATCTTTAAACAGACCAAAGGATTGGCAAAGATTGGCGACATTTTGAAGTGCTAATAAAGTGTCTTCGTCACCTGGGATAATAAAATCTGGCTTAAAATGTTTTATGGCGTGTATGATTCTTAAATATATTATTTTCGATCTGGAATAAGTAAATGTCTTATATAATAAGGCCGAACTTAAAAACTTTGTTTTGGCGATAAAACTATTTTCAGGACATAAGGCAAAGACCTTAATTCCATGGCGACTCAAACCTGAAGGCAGACGACTGATACCAGACCAATTCTCATTTAGGGCAATGATTAAAACTTTTTCCATACTTAATTCCTTTGTATAGAAATAGCTTAATCCCACTTTGATTTTTCTCAATTTTTTTTCTTCCAATTATGTAAAAATTTCATGTTGAGAAACTATGTAGATAAGCCTTTTAAGTAATTAAATTTAAAGGAAATGGTAAAAGTCGTCAAAATTTGTATAGTCATCATGTGTTAACTGCGGTAGAGATGCCCCAAACTAAAATTGCCAAAGTTATAATCTGTGTAATTTTTTCTGCATCTTTGTTTTGTCCTATAAAACAACAAAGCAATGTGACATAAAAGGTGAAAAGAAATTAATGAGGCCATATCAAAGGATGTTTATGAAGTTCAAAACTCTACCAGTATTCTTTGCGATCGCTCTTCAGTCAGGAGCAATTGCAGCTGATTACAAATCAGGTAATTCAGCATTTGTAAATTATGATTGGATTAATAAAATTGTTAACAAAACAGAAACAGCGAAAGGTGTTTGTCCTGTTTTAGAAGTTGACACTTATAAAGATGGTTTCAAGGTAGCACTTGAAAAATCATTTTATGGAAGCATTGGTGCAAGTGCATCTAAATGGTTTCCTGCTAATACTCAATGGGCATCTGTTGGTGTGTCTCCAGTTTTAAATACATTTGGGATCCATTTTACTGAAGTAGAAAATGAAGCTCAATTAAGCACAGAAAAGAAAAAGCAATTACCAAATACTGCAGCTGAACTAGATAAGTGGAAAGTTAACGACGCTGCTTACTGGGAATCACAAGGTGGGATTTCTTTATATGTTGGAACTGGCGTTGATCCTTTAAACGTTGGTGTGTTTACAGTTGTAACAGGTGGATGGACTAACTACCTACAAAAAACTGGAACAAATAAAGTTTATGTTGAAAGAGCTAAGAAAAATATTAAATCAATTAGCTTTGGTGCTGGAATCAGCTACCCAAATATTTCTTTAGAAAGAGTTGCTGAAGCAGCGAGTGGTTCTTCTTATGAATTCACTTTAGTATCTAACGAAGCGGTAGAGGCTTTCGAAAGATATATGGCCGGAGATACAACTAAGGCCGACGAACTTTCAAAATTTTCAGATAGAGGCGTATTAAAAATAGCTGATAACTCTCAAAAGAAATTAACAAATGCTAGAAGCTTTGGAGTTGCAACTCCATTTATCCCACTTCTTTCATTCAAAGCTTCAGTTGAAAAGTCATATGACAGAACTGAAGAAAATACTGTTTGGGATGAAGATACAATTAAAGATACTGGTATCTATATTAAGCAAAGAAATACAAGAATTTTAAACAAGCATTTTAAACTTGCTAGATCTTTCATGGGTGGAAGAACTTTTACTGACGTTCCATCAAAAGAAGGAAGAAAAGTTGAAGAAAAAATCTACGGAAACTTGAAATATGCTTATATGTCTGACTGGGGACAAGAAAGAAGATTAAGAAAATATATTTCAAAAGCAAAAGCTTTAACTGGTTTATCTGAAGAAACTTGTACAAGAGTACCAAGTCTTGAAAATACACTTGGTTTCAATCAGGTTATTTTAGAAGTTAATATGTCTGATGAATACTTAAGAGAAATTATGAACAGTAAAAAATCTGGTTCAAATCTTTTAGGAAAGATAAAAGCTCAAGCTTTAGCATTACAATCTGACAAAGCATTAACTGATGTTTGTGAAGCTCAAGATGATGATGAAGTTCAAGATGCAAACGATACATGTGCTAATAATAGCCCAGCTAAAATTGAAGCTATCTTCGCTAAAATCGAAGAAAACGCAGCTAAAATGGAAGCATCAATTGCTACAGATAAAAAAGAATTTGCTAAAAATGTTGCAAAACTTGGTGAGCAAATTTGGAAGTCTCCATTTGTTTTTAAAGCTTTCTTTGAAAAAGGAAAAGCTTGTGGTCAAGAATATAAATTTGAAGTTTCTGGAAAGAGAATTTCAAGACATGTTGTTGGTCAAAAATGGATTAAAACTGAATCTTGTACAAAATAATATTAATTAATAGGTAGGTATATCGTGAAAACAAATATGATTAAAACAGCAATGCTACTTGGACTTGTATTCAATGTAACAGCTGGCGTTTCTGAGTTTACAATTCCTTTTGGTGCAAACATCTCTAACGGTGATGTTGATGGGAAAGTGGTAGTTAATACTGCTGCAACTGCACAATCAAACATAGTTATCAAAAAAGACTTCTACGGAGCAGATACTCATGGTTTCTCAAAGCTTCCGCAATCTTCTTTAGTAACCCCATTACAGCTTGGTTTCGTAAAATTAGGTGGAAGTTTACATTCAGTTTATAACTGGGAACTTGATGCTTATTTTGATGCTCAAGATAATGGTATTTTCTATGTTTACTCTTCATTAGAAAGAAGACTAAGACTTATTCAAAATAACTATAAATCAGAGCCAATGTTTCAAGTTAATATGCTTGGATGGCAACCTGAGAAAAATGAAAATGGTGAATTAGTTATGATGAATACTGCGACAGCAGCTCATGCTGGTAAAGCAATTATGTACATCAATGGTGAAAAGAAAGTTGGTTTAAAAAACATCCTAATGGGTAACGAACCATTTCATGCTTTAGAAGTTCATGGAAAACCAAATCCATCAGCTGATGAATACATTGCAAAATTTATTGAATACGTAGTTGAAATTAGAAAAACTCAAGAAACTATTTCAGGAAACTCAAATGATGTTAAAATTTGGGGCCCAGAAATTGCTACTGGTTGGACAAATTGGCAAACTATGCATCCTCAAGATTGTACTGTTGACCATACTCTTCCAGAAAAATTTAAATGTTCATACGGAAACGGCCGATTCACTGAATTTATGCCATATTTCCTTTATAAAGTTTCTACATTTGAAAATGATAAGAAGTTAAATCCAAGAGGATATAAATTATTAGATTATATCTCTTTCCATTATTACCCATTATTTAGATCTAAATTTGCTGATAATGGATCAATTTTAGTTGATTCTAAAGGTAACCAAGATGTTAATGGTATGCTTGAATCAGTTAATCTTTGGGATTCTTCAAGCTACATTAACAAGTATGACTCTGCTTCACCTCGTGGAGTATCTCCAAAAATCATTAAAAAGTTTCAATCTTGGAGAAACCAATTCTATCCAGCTGCTAAGCTTGCTGTAACTGAATACGGAATTGACTCTGTAGCAAACATTGAATACCACCCAATTGTTAGACCACTTTACTTAGGTGACTTAATGCCAAGATTAGCTCAATCAGGTGTAAATACTTTTGTAAACTCTTTCTTACAAAGTGGTAACCAATCAAATGCATGGGCATTGATTGATCAAACTAATGAAGTTGAAAAGAAAACTAGACTTTATAATGTTTATTCACTTTTCTCTAACCATTTCTTAGGAAACATTATACCTTCAAATGACACTTTTTCTGATAAAGTTAATTCTTACTCAGTGAAAAATGCTCAAGGTGTAACTGTGGTTCTAGTTAACAAAGATGCTACTACTCATGGAACTGAATTAAGCTTTAACAACGGTTCTGAGGCTTTAGAAATTGCAGGTGTAAGCCTTCCAGCTTGGTCTGTGACTATCTTAAAAGTACCTAATACTAGAAATGAAAATATTCAAGTATACCAATACGGTGCTAAAGAAATGGGAATTGAAGTAGATCCTTATTACACACTTGAAAAATAATCTAGATTACTAAATTTGTTTTTGATATGAAACAATGGAAAAAGGGAGACGAAAGTTTCCCTTTTTTTTAAAAAAGTTTTAAGAGGGGATTATGAAAAAATTATTAGCAATTTGTTTTTTTACGACCAATATTTTTGCTGGAGACATTGTTAACTTTTCTGAAAAATTAGACAGAAATGATAGAGATGATATAGCAGGAAAAATTATTGTTGATGTTAACAGTAAAGGAACTATTGTTGATAAAAAGTTTTATGGATCTCACTTGGATTCATTTTCAGCGATTCCTCCTAAAGCATTAGTCGATGAGTTAAATCTAGGAATGATTCGTGTTGGTGGAAACGAGTACGATACATTCAACTGGAAAACCAAAATGACAATGCCAAAGCATGGAGTAACGAGTATTCATGGCTTTGAAGATTTGGCGACATTATTTAATAAATCTGCCATTGATGGAGTTTATCAAATTAACTTAATGGGTTTTCAACCTGTGTTAGAAGGCAATAGCTTAGTTTTAAAGAAAACTTTTGATGCATCTTCTGCTTATGAAATGATCAAGCATTTAAATGGCAATCTAGGCCTTAAAATGAAGCATTTTTCATTAGGTAATGAATTTTCAATTTGGCATGAAACTCATTCACATGCATTTCCTAATGGAGATGGTATTTCTGCTGATGACTATATTGAAGCATTTATACAATTTGCCATTAATATCAGAAAGGCTCAGGAAGAAGTTTCTGGTAATGCCAATGATATAAAAATTTGGGGACCTGAGATTTCATCTTCATGGGTTGACTGGAATAACGGTAATTTTGATAAAGATTGTGAATGGTCTGGTACTGTTCGTGGTCAAGTAAACTGTAAATTTGGAAATGGATTTGATAATTTTGTACCTTATTTTTTAGAACAACTTAAAAAAGCAGAATCGAATAAAGCGATCAATCCAAAAGGATATAAACTTTTAGATTATTTTGCTTTTCATTACTATCCTAACTTTAGAACAAATATAGACGATATTAACTCAATCATCAAAGATGAAAATGGATTACAAGAAGTATCTAAAATGCTTGAGGCTACAAGAGTTTTTAACGATGCTACATTTACCAATACAATCGATAAAAGTTTATATAGAAATGTCGTTCCAAATATCCTTGGTCGATTTAAAACATGGTTAAAAAATCATTATCCTAACGCTAAACTTGCTCTGAATGAATTTGCGATTGATTCTGACTGGAGAAGTACAAACTATCATCCAATTGTTAGACCACTTTATTTAGCAGATTTGATCGGTATTTTAAATAATGAATCAGTATCATTTTTTAATCTGTTTGTATTATCTAATGGCCCTGGATCTAAAATTCCATGGAGTTTAATTAATGGTGATCAAAAAACGGATTTATTTAAGATGTATAAGCTTTATACTAATAACTTTTTAGGGCAAGTGGTAAAAGTTGAAGATAACTTTGGAGATAAGGTTAATTCATATGCGACGATTAATGGTGATATGGTTAACTTAAATATTGTTAATAAAACTCCAGTTGATCAAAAAGTTCAAATTTATGTGAAAGATGGCGGAAATAAAAAACGGATAACTTATAATATTCCTGGGTGGTCTTCGACTATTTTAAAGTTTGATAAAACTCCAAAACTTTTAGG
>JACCDQ012184439.1_pt1 | contig 14336 bp, 8 predicted proteins | sample 7446031 | NCBI WGS metagenome assembly JACCDQ01 (sample SAMN15323442, study PRJNA562643) | freshwater metagenome | isolation source: river surface water | place: USA:Blue River Watershed | collected 2017-08-17 | reverse complement strand
GGTGCGGCCCTCGACGACGAGGGGCATGCCGTTGACGTTGGAAAAGGGCGCGCCTGTGCTGGCCCCGACCGAGGTCACACCCGGCAGCGTGCCGAGGCGCTCGACGGCGTTTTCAAAGAAGGTCGTGGCCTGGTCGCTGCCGCCGTAGTGCGCCTCGGAGAGTTGCACCGGCACGACAAGCAGGTTGTTGCGGTCGAAACCGACATCCACCGACTGGATGCGGCCAAGGCTGCGGATGAGCAGGCCGGCGCTCACGAGGAGGATGAGGGACAGGCTGACCTCGGCCATGATGAGACCGGCGCGCACGCGGCTGGCGCCGAGACCCGCCGTGCCGCGCGCGCCCTCCTGCAGGGCGTGGTTGACGGCGGCGCGCGAGCTTTCCAACGCCGGGAACAGCGCGAAGAGCAGCATCGTGCCGAGCGTGACCGCGAGGGAGAACAGCATGACCGGGCCGTTGATGCGGATCTGCGCCTCGGCCGGCACCGCATCCTGCGGGAGGATCGCGAGCATGGCGTCGAGTCCCCACGCGGCCATGCCCAGACCGGCGGCACCGCCGAGGAGCGCGAGCGGCAGGCTTTCCAGCAGGGTCTGGCGGATGAGCTGGCCGCGGCTGGCGCCGAGCGCGGCCCGGACGGCGAACTCCCGCTGGCGGGCGCTCGTGCGGGCGAGGAAGAGGTTGGCGACATTCGCGCAGGCGATGAGCAACACCGCGGCGACGGCGGACAGGAGAACGAGCAGCGGGTTGCGCAGCGGGCCGGAGACCGACTCGCTCAGGTAGCGCATCATGACGCCCACGTCCTTGTTGGTGTCGGGATGGGCGAGGGCGATGCGCTGGGCGATCAGATTGAGTTCGGTGTCCACCTGCTCGCGCGAATGCCCGGGCTTGGCGCGTGTCACCACCCACGAATCCATGCGCATGATGCGGCTGCGCATCTGGTCGGTGTCCGCCTGCAGGCCGACGGGCGTCCACACGTCGCCGGCCCAGAATTTGAAGGCCGGCGGCATGACGCCGACGACGACATAAGGTTTGCCATCGAGCGTGATCGGACGGTTGAGGATGCTGCTGTCGCCGTTGAAGTATTTCTGCCAGGTGGCATGGCTGAGCACGACGACCGCCTCGGCCCCGGCGCGGTCCTCGCTCTCGCGGAAGACGCGGCCGAGTTCGGGCGGAATGCCGAGCAGGGACCAGGTGTTGGCCGTGATCGCGGCGTTGCGCAGGGCAGCGGGCTCGGCGGTGCCGGTGAGCGTGGCGGAACCGCCGGCCGCGAAGGCGAGATGCTCGACGGTCGTGGCCTGCTGGCGCCACTCAAGGTAGTCCGGATAAGTCACCGGCATCTGGCTGCCCGGCTGGTCGAGGCGGTTGGAGCCGACGAAAAGGATCTTGTTGCCGTCCGTGTAGGGAAACGGATTCAGCAGCACGGCGTGGATGACGCTGAAGATCGCCGTCGTCGCGCCGATGCCGAGGGCGAGCACAATGGTGACGGTGAGCGTGAAACCCGGACTCTTGCCGAGCTGGCGCAGGGCGAACCGGAGGGTGTTCATGGGTGCGTGGAAAAAGGCGGATTGCTACTCGGCCCGAAGCGCCTCGGTGGGATCAACCCGGGTGGCGCGGCGGGCGGGGAGCCACAGGGCCAGCAGACCCACGGCGCAGATCGTCAGCGCGACGCCCACATAGATGAGCGGGTTGTTGGTCATCGTGCTGCCGAAGACCTGTTCCAGCGGACGCGTGAGGAGGTAGCCGCCGCCCAGTCCGATGGCCAAGCCCAGTCCGATTTGCCGCGCGCCCTGACCGAGCACGAGTCGCAGCAACTGCGTCACCGAGGAGCCCAGTGCCATGCGGATGCCGAACTCGCGCGTGCGCCGGTTCACGGCCTGCGAGGTGACGCCATAGACGCCGATGGCACCGAGAAAGAGGGAAATGGCGGCGAAGACGGCCGCGAGGATGCCGAGAATGGTGAAGCCGCGCAAAGCCTGGGCCGTCTGGCTGGCCAGGGTGCCGACGGAGTAGATCGGCTGGTTCGGGTCGATCTCGGCGATCGCCCGGCGCATGGGATCCACCAGCTGCAGCGCGTCGGCCTTCGTGCGGATGAAGAGGTCCAGCCAACCCCAGCCCATCTGATCCTGCGCCAGATAGAAACCGGCCTCGTTGCGGCCCGGTTCGTCAAAGGTGCCCTGCATCTGTAGGTCGGGCACGACACCGATGACGGTGACCCACTTTTCCTGGGTCTGGTTGGTGCGGAAGCGCCGTCCGAGCGGATCCTGGTCGGGGAAAAAGCGACGGGCGAAGGACTCGTTGATGATCACGGAGCGTTCCTCGGTGATTTTCTGTTCGCGGTTGTCGAAGAGCCGGCCGGAAACGGGTTTGACCGAGATCAGGCGGAAGAAGTCGTCCGAGACGACCTCAAGCCAGGCGATCGGCCGTTCGTTGACGTTGGCGAAAGTGCTGCCCTCCGTCTCGATCTGGGTGGGCACGCCGGAGCCAATGAAATTGCGGCTGCTGACGGCGACCGCCTCGACGCCGGGCTCGGCCTGGAGACGTTCGAGCAGCCGACGGTAGAAGCGGGCCCGCGCCTCGGGCGTAGGCTGGGTGCCTTCCTGCAGCTCGATGCGGCCGGTGAGAAGCTTGTCGGGATCGTAGCGGAGATTGACCAGCCGGGCCTCGTAAACGGTCAGGCTCATCACGCCCGCGGCGACGAGCAGCATGGTGGCGAATGAGATCTGGGCCGAAACCAGCCAGCGGGTCAGCCGGCCCGCACCGGCGCCGGAAGCGGCGCGGCCTTCGTCTTTGAGCGCCGTGTTGACGTCAACGTGGGAGCCTTGCCAGGCGGGCACGATGCCGGCCAGGACGCCCGCCAGCAGCGTCGAAACGACGGCGACGGCCAGCACGCGCTCGTCGAGGCGGAACTCCATCCACTCGGGCACGGTCCGCTGGGTCACGAGGTAGTCCTGCAGGAAGTCCACGCCGGTTTGGGCGACCAGGAGACCACCGAGGCACCCGAGGGCGGCGAGCAGCAGGGATTCCAGCAGCAGCTGGAAAATCAGATGCGCGCGGGTAGCCCCGACCGCGGCGCGCACCGCCAGCTCGCGGGTGCGCTGCGTCGCACGACCGAGGAGCATGGTGGCGACGTTCACGCAGGCCAGGGCGAGGATGAAGAGCGTCATCGCCAGCATCAGGAACAGCATGGGCCGGGCACCGCCGCCGGAGTAGGCCTGAACCACCGTCTGGAGATTCGCGCGGTCGTAACCCGCGTTGGTCTCCGGCCAGAGTTTCGCGAAGCTCGCGGCCAGTCCGTCGAGTTCGGCCTTGGCCAGCTCGGGCGTGGCCTCCGGCTTGAGGCGTCCGAAGACCTCAACGCGGTCCACGAGGCGCTCGCGCGGGTCGGCGGGGTTGGCCCGGAGGTTGATCCACAGCTCGGCCGAGCCGGGGAAGGCGAACTTGGGCGGCATGATGCCGACGATGGTGCCGGGCTCGCCGTTGATGTTGACCTGGCTGCCGAGCACGCCCGGGGAGCCGCCGAACTGCTCCTGCCAGAGGGTGTGGGAGAGAATGATGAACAGCGGCTGTCCGGGCCGGTCCTCCTCCGCCGTGAACCAGCGGCCGAGCATCGGCTGCATCCGCACGGTCTCGAGCAGGTTGGCCGTGGTCAGCGAACCGGTGTGGCGCGAGGGCACGCGGCCGGTGCCGCTGAGATTCAGCCCGAGCCACTGGGTGGCCGCGAGCGACTCGAACTTGGTCTGGCGCTCGCGCAGCAGGAGGTAGTCGCGGTGGGGCAGCACGTCCCAGCGCTCCGGTTCGCTGGTCTTCGGCAACTGCCACCCGATGTGGTAGAGTTTGCCCACGTCCGGCAGCGGCATGTTGCGCAGGAGGACGGCGTCGATGAGGCTGAATTGCGTCGCCACCAGCCCGATGCCGAGCGCGAACGACGCGACCGCGGTGATCGTGAAGCCGGGTGACTTCACGAGCTGGCGGAGGGCGAAGCGCAGGGAGGTCATCGGTGGAGGAAGTGCCAAGTATCAGGTATCAAGTATCAAGAGGGGCGGTGAGGGTTGGTCTTGTTACTTAAATCTTGGAACTTGTTACTTGCGGAATTCATTCCGCCCTCAGGGCGGTCATCGGATCGATCTTGGTGGCGCGGCGGGCGGGCAGGTAGCTGGCGAGGAGCGCGACCAACACAAGCAGCGTCGTGGTGATGCCCAAGGTTAGGTAATCGAGGCCGACCTTGTTCTCCCCGCCGAAGACCGCGCCCATGACGAGGTTGGCGCCGATCGATCCAAGCAGACCGAGGCCGGCGCCGATCAGGGCGAGGCGGAAGCCCATGCCCATGATGAGGGAGAGGATGTCGTGCAGCGACGCGCCGAGTGCCAGACGCACGCCGATTTCCTGCGTGCGCTGCATGACGAGGCGCGCGATCACGCCATAAAGCCCCATCGCGGCGAGGAACAGGCCGAGGGCGCTGAAGCCCGCGAAGATGCCCGTGATGAGTTCCATGCCACGGGTGCCGATCTTGGAGAGTTCCTCCATCGTGTTGAGCATCTGGATGGGGATGGTCGGATCGAGTTCGTTGATGGTGCGGCGCAGTGGCTCGGTCATGGCGGGCTGGGAGGAACGCACCATGACGGTGACGTAGTTCCACGTATCCTGCGCGAGCGGCTTGAAGACCTGAAACTTGGTGGCGACGGGGCCGGGATTGCCGGCCAGACCGACATCGGAGAACACGCCGACAATTTCTGCGGCGGGCGCGTTTTCCGTGCCCACGGTGCGCAGCCGCTGCCCAAGGGGGCTTTCCCCGGGGAAGAGCGCCTTGGCCAGTGACTCGTTGATCATGACCACCGGTGGCGAGGTGAGGGTGTCAGTGGCCGCAAAACCCCGGCCGGCGACGAGACGGATGCCGAGTGTGTCGAGGTAGGAGGGGGAGGTGGCGTTGAAGAAGGCCAGCGGTTCCTTGCCGGGTGCGACCGGCTCGCGACCCTCCACGATGAGACTGCGGGTGGTGAGGAACTGGAAGAGCGGGGCGGTCCAGCCGATGGCGACGTTGTCCACGCCCGGCAGCGCACGCAGGCGCTCGTCGAGGCGCGCGTAGAAGGCGTAGGTTTGCTCGGGGCTCGCGTAGCGTCCGGCCGGCAGGTTGAGAATGCACTGGGTGACGCCCGCCACGGTCCAGCCCGGGTCGCGGGCGAGCAGCTGCTTCATGCCACGCACGAAGAAACCCGTGCAGCTGAGCTGCACGAGGACGGCGGCGAGCTGGAGCACGATGAGGGCGTTGCGGAAGCGGTGCTGCGAGCGGTCGCCGGTGGAGCCGCGCGCGCCGCTCTTGAGCGTGTCGTTGACGTTCACGCGGGAGGAAAGCCAGGCGGGGGCGAGGCCGAAGACCAGTCCGGTCACGAGGGAAAGACCGAAGGCGAACACCATCACCCGCCAGTCCACGCTCAGGTCGAAGCTGATGGGCAGGCTGGCGGCCATGCTGCGGGCAAGCCAGGCGTTGCCCCAGACCGCGACCAGGACACCAAGCACCCCGCCGGTGATCGCGAGCAGAACGCTTTCGATGAGCAACGGGCGGAGCAGATGCGCGCGCCCCGCGCCCAGCGCCGCGCGGATGGCGAACTCGCGATGGCGCGAAACGGCGCGCGCAAGCTGCAGGCTGGCGAGGTTGGCGCAGACGATGAGCAGCACAATGCCGGAGAGGCAGAGCAGCAGGACGGTGCCGGCGCCGGTGCCGGCGGGCACGGTGGTGGACTGGAGCGAGACCGCCCGCAAGCCGTCTTCACTCTGCGCGCGCGGGCGGGTGGGCGCGAGATTGACGGCGACGGTGGCCAGCCGGCTGTTGAGCTGTTCCGGAGCCAGCGTGCCGTCGTGTCGGCCGATGATCTGGAGCGAGGTGTCGTCGTGGGCGGTCTTCTCCAACTCGGTCAGGCCCAGCGGACGGAAGGCGTCACCCGGTCCCCACAGGAAGAGGTTGGCGAATTCCTCGGGGAGCACGCCGATGATGGTGGTGGGCAGGCCGTCCACCGACACCGCCCGGCCGACGACAGAAGGATCGCCACCAAATTTGGACAGCCACGCAGCGTGGCTGATGATCATGACCTGATTGCCCGCATGATCCTCCTCGGCGGTGAACACACGGCCGAGCTGCGGCTGAACGCCGAGGACGCTGAAGAAATCGCCGGAGACGCGCAGGCCGTTGAGGTTCTCCGGGCTGCGGCCGGGCTGGGTCAACGTGTAGCCCCACTGGCGAAAAGTGACGAGCTTGATAAAGCCTGCGCTCTCGCGTTGCAGGTTGAGAAACGAGGCGGCGCTGTGATTCGCGTTGGGATTTTGCACGGAGGTGCGGAAAACGCGCACGAGCTGTTCTTTCTGGGGGAAAGGCAGCGGGCGCAGAATCAGGTAGTTCATCAAGCTGAACATCGAGGTGTTCAGGCCGATGCCCAGGGCCAGGGTGGCGACGGCGATCAGGGTGTAGCCGGGGGACTTGAAGAGCTGGCGGAAGGCGAAGCGCAGGTCGTGCATGGGGGAAGTGAAAGTGAAGGTGAGAGTTAGGCGAAATGCGGCTGAGCCAAGTGGGCGCGGAGGTAGCTACACATTCACTCTGCTCTCAATGCCACCATCGGATCCACCCGGGTGGCGCGGCGGTCAGCCTTCGCCAAGGCTACGGCGCGACTGCGCGATAATGGTGGCGTCGTGGTTTTCATTCCGTGCGGAGGGCGACCATGGGGTCCACCTTGGTTGCCCGCTGGGCGGGGATGAATGTGGCGAGGAGCGAGACGGCGCTGAGGAGCGCGAAGACCGTGGCGTAGGTGAGCGGATCGTGGGGCTTCACCTCGAACAGGAAGTTCTGGATGCCGGCGGCGGCCAGCAGCGCGGCGGCGAGGGCGGCGCCGAGACCGAGCGTCAGGCCGATGCCGAGCTGGAGCAGGCCCTGGCGCAGCACCATCGCGAGGATGCTGCCGTTGTTGGCGCCCAGCGCCATGCGGATGCCGAACTCCTGCGTGCGTTGGTTGACGGAAAACGAGGTTACGCCGTAGAGCCCGACCGCGGCGAGGATGAGAGCCACGGCGCCGAAGATGGTGAACATCGTGGCGATGATGCGGTTTTGCCCGAGCGTTTCGTTCAGGAGCTGCCGCGGCGTGCCGGCGAAATAGAGCGGCAGGTTCTGGTCGATGGTCTGCATCTCGCGGCGCGTGAGGGCTGCGGCGTTTTCACCGGGCTGGCCGCCGCGCGGGCGCACGACAATGGTCGAAAACTGCGGCGTGGGCAGCGCTGCGGGCACGGGGCCGAAGATGTTGGCGTAAAGCGGCGCGTAGAAACCTTCCTCTCCGGCGGGGCCGTTGTTGCCGTTGAACGGCGCGCGCATCCGGAGTTCGGGCGCCACGCCGACGATGGTGCGCCACGGGCCGTAGAAATTGTTGGGGCCGACGGTGCGGAACCGGCGGCCGAGCGGGCTTTCCCCGTTGTAGAACTTCCGCACAAAGGCCGTGTTCACAATGGCGACGGGCAGTTTGAGATCGTCGTCCTCGGCGTTGAAGTCGCGGCCCTCGACGAGGCGGTGGCCGAGCGTGGTGAAGAAGCCCTCGGATACGTTCTCGAAGTTGGCCAACGGCCGGTCGGTCTCCTTGGCGTAGGTGCGGCCCTCGATCTCGATGTTACCGTTGCCGGAGAAGGTCAGGCGGAAGCGCGAGCTGAAGGCCGCGCTCTCGACCTCGGGGTTGGCGCGGAGCTGGCGCAGCACGCGGTCGTAGAACTGGCGCTTCGCCTCCGGAGTCGGGTAGTCGGCCTCGAACAGCCCGAGGCGCGCGGAATAGACCGAGCCGGTGTCGTAGCCATAGTTGATGGACTGCTGACGGAGAATTGACTGCAGCTGCAGCAGCGAACCGACGAGCAGGATGCTGGTGACGAGGACCTGGAGAACAACGAGGCTGCGGGTGATGAGGTTGGTCATCCGGCCGGTGTTGCCGCGGCCGGATTCCTTGAGCACGTCGGAGGCGTTGGCGCGCGAGGCCAGCCAGGCCGGGATGAGACCGGAGCCGATCGCGGCGAGCATCGTGGTGCCGACGGTCGCGGCCAGCACGCGGCCGTCGATGGTGAACACGATCCAGTAGGGCAGCGGGAAGGGCAGGGCCTTCACGGCCTCGGAGAGCAGGTCCACGGCCCAGTAGGAACCGCCGACGCCGAGGATCGCTCCGAGCACCGCGAGCAACAGGCTCTCGGTGAGCATCTGGCGGATGAGTCGCACGCGGGTGGCGCCGAGCGAGGAGCGGATGGCCAGCTCCTTGGCGCGCAGGGTGGCGCGGGCGAACTGCATGTTCATCACGTTGACGCAGGCGATGAGCAGCACACCGAGGCAGAAGCCGAGCATCACCCACATGAGGCCGCGGAGCTGCGGGCCGGTGAAATTGTTGATGAGCGCCTGCACGCGGGCGGCGGACACGTCCTTGTTCGTCTCGGGGTTGGCCTGGGCGAGATTGGCCGCGATGCCGGTGAACTCGGCGCCGGCCTGCTCGGCGGACACGCCGGGCTTGAGGCGACCGACGATGGCGATGTTGTTGGCCGCCTGGTCGGTGCGCGGGCGGACGGGGAACTCGCTGTAGAGGGGAATCCAGATCTGCTCGTTGACCGGGAAATTGAACCGCGGCGGCATCACGCCGATGATGGTTGCGCTGCGGCCGTTGATGCGCACGGCCTCGCCGACGATGTCGGGATTGCGGCCATAATCCCGCTCCCAGAGGCTGTAGCTGATGAGGGCGACGCGCTCGGCGCCCGGGCGGTTGTCCTCGGCGGTGAAGTTGCGGCCGAGGATGGGCGCGACCCCGAGGATGGGAAAAAACTGCTCGGTCACGTAGGCGCCGGTGTAGCGCTGCGGGGTGCCGCGATAGGTCACGTTGACGGTCGAGCCGTTCATGTAGCCGGCCATCGCCGAGAACGACGTCTGCACTGACTTCATGTCCTCGTAATCGAGGGCGGTCACGCGGCCGTTGAAGTTGTTGGCGTTCGGGTTGGCCGGGTCCACGAGTTGCACGTCCATCAGCTGGTGGCTGTCGGGAAACGAGAAACCGCGGAGCACCGTGGCGTTGACGACGGTGAACTGCGTGGTGACGGCACAGATGCCCAGGGTCAGCACGAAGACCGCGAGCAGGCAGAAGGATTTTTCCTTGATGAGCACGCGCAGCCCGATGCGCAGGTCCTGGATGAACGTCTCAGCGATCATGGGCGGGCAGAAGCTGAGGGACGAGCAGCCACACCCGGAGCGCGGCGCGCGGCCAAGCGGACCGGCGTGGCTCTGCCGGGGCGGGAGCCGCGGGAGAGGTTGCGGCCGCGGCCAGGGCCGGACCGGCGGATGAGACACAGGCAAGGCTGCTGAAATGGAGTCCGCCGATACCGAGCGCCGTCACGAGTGTCGTTAGCAGGGCCACGCGCAGCAGGGCGCGGTGAGAGATCGGGCGTTTGCGCGGGAGGGGCATGCGACTCAGGTCAGCAGCACGACGAGGGAAGCGAGAAAGCTGGCGACGGTTGCCAGCGCGATGCCAAGCGTCAGGCAGACGGTCGTGTGGACGCGGTAATGCAGGGTGTGTGAGGCCAGCAGCATGCCCGGTGACATTGCATCGCGCATGCCAAGCACCCGCGCTGTCGGTATCCGCTGGCTTTCAGCGGCTAACAAAAATCGGCGGTCAGCGGATTGCCGCGGTTTGCCCTGAAATTGAAATCACACCGTCCCGAATCTGGGATGCCAAAGGCACCGTCACTCTGCGGTGGACAGAGGCGAACAGAGCGATCAGCCGCTGGTTTTGTCGGGAGCCTCGGCGGCCCAGACGACGAGCCAGCCGCTTTCTTTGTCCACGTAAACCAAGGTCGAGGCGGTGGCGTCGCCGGCTTCGACAAATTCGGCCCGGGCCTCGAGAGGGGCGCTGAGCGAGACAGGCTCCGGGGTTTGCGGAAGCAACGCGAAGGCGATCGCTGCCGCGGCGGCGATCGGCGCGCCGAACCAGATGACCGGTGCGAGCGGATGCTTTTTTTCGCGCTTGGCCGGTGAGTTCAGCCGGTCTTGGAGTTCGCGCCACGCTTCGTCTGCGTCGGGCACGGAGACTTGCGCGATGCCTGATCCGTAAACGTCCACCGCGGCGGCGAGGTCGGCCCGGAGCCTCCGGCAGGCGGGGCAGGCCGCGACATGGTCCGAGAGGGCGGCGAGCTGAGGCTTGGTCAGCGCGCCGTCCCGTTCGGCCAGAATCAGGGATTCGCTGTCGCGGCAGTTCATGGGAGAAGACTCAAACGCGGCGACCCGGAGTTTCAACGGCGATAATCGCGGTCGCGCCGGTCGTCGTGGCCGTGGCGGCGGTCATCGGAGCGGTCGCGCCGGTCGTAGCGGTTGTGGCGGTCGTAGGAAACCCACACGCGGTCGGTGCGGATCTCGTAGTGGCCCTCGACGTAGTAGCGGTGGGTGCGGCCGTGGCGGCGTTCGCTCACCCAGTAGCCGGGCACCCAGGTGCGCACTTCGACGCGCTTCCAGTAACCGTCGTCGCGGCGGTCGTGGTCGTTGTAGCGGTGGCTGTGGCTGGCGACGACCACGCGGGTGTCGTGGTCGTCCGCATCGGCGAGCACGGCGCCGAGGATGATACCGCCGATCAGCCCGCCCACGAGGGCGGCTTCCTTGTCGCCGGCAACGGCCGGCTTGGGCGTGAAAGCAAAGGCGGTGGCGGCGAGGGTCAGGACTGTGGCTTTGATATTCATGGGTGTGGTCTCCAAGGGTTGAAGTTTCGCTTCTGTCCTTGGGACGCACCCCGCGACGGGTTTATTCAAAAGAAACCTCTTGCCCCGGCAGATGCCTGATAATCAGGCCTTAATTCATCATTTCTCGATCCGGGGAATCGCACTGATGAGCGTCTGAGTGTAGGGATGCTGTGGGCGCTCCATCACGTCGGTGGCGGAGCCGATCTCGACGATCTTGCCCTGATACATCACGGCGATGCGGTCGGAGATGTGTTTCACGACGGAAAGGTCGTGGGCGATGAAGATCATCGTGAGATTCATCTCGCGGACGAGGCGCGCCAGGAGATTCAGGATTTGCGCCTGGATGGACACGTCGAGGGCGGAGACGGGTTCGTCGGCGATGATGACCTGCGGTTCGAGCGCGAGTGCGCGGGCGATGGCGATGCGCTGACGCTGGCCGCCGGAGAACTCGTGCGGGTATTTGCCCGAGAAGCGCGGCGCAAGGCCGACCTGTTCCATGAGGCGGGTGACTCGGGCGGGAATCTCGGCCTCGGGCACCACACCGTGAACCTTGAGCGGTTCGGCGAGGGTGGCGAAGACCGTCAGGCGCGGGTTCAACGAGGCAAAGGGATCCTGGAAAACCATCTGCAGGTGCCGGCGGGCGGTCTTCACCTCGGCGGTCGTGCCGGCGGTGAGGTTCTTGCCGCCCAGCACCACGGTGCCGGCCGTGGGCGGGATCAGCTGCATGATGGTGCGGGCGATGGTGGACTTGCCGCTGCCGGATTCACCGACCAGGCCGAGCACCTCGCCCTGGCGCACCGCGAAGCTGACTTCGTCCACGGCCTTCACGACGCCGGTCTGCTTTTTGATCAGGAAGCCGGAGGTGAGCGGGAAATGGGTTTTGATGGCCTCCACGCGAATCATCGGCTCGGCGTCATCGGCGGGCTTGGAGGCGTTTGGGGCGGGGGCCGGTTCCTCGGGCGGGAGCTCAAAGCGTTTCAACAGCTCGGCTTCGTTCACCGGTTTCGAGAGATCGGGCGGCATGCCGGGGATCGCGTAAAGCGCGCGGCCCTTGGGCTGGAGCGCGGGGATGCAGCGCTGGAGCGCCTTGGTGTAGGGATGCTGCGGATTGCCGAAAATGCTGCGGGTGTCCGCGGTCTCGACGATGCGACCGGCATACATCACCTGCACGCGGTGGCAGAGTCCCGAGACGACGGCGAGGTCGTGTGTGATGAAAATCACGGCCATGCCGGTCTCGGCTTGGAGCTTTTTCAGCAGCTCCAAAATCTGCGCCTGCACGGTGACGTCGAGGGCCGTGGTCGGCTCGTCGGCGATCAGCAGGTCGGGCTTGGTGATGAGCGCCATCGCGATCATCACGCGCTGACGCATGCCGCCGGAAAACTCGTGCGGGTAGGAATGCAGGCGTTTCGCCGCATCGGGAATGCCGACCGCTTCAAGCATGGCTTGGGCGCGGGCCACGGCGTCGGCCTTGGAGACCTTTTCGTGAATCAGCAGCGGCTCGATGAGTTGCTCGGAAATCCGCAGGTAGGGATTCAACGAGGTCATCGGGTCCTGGAAGATCATCGAGATCCGCTTGCCGCGGATGTCGCGCAGCTGCGCCGGCGGGCAGCGCAGCAGGTCAACGCCGTCGAAGTGGGCCGTGCCGCCCTCGATGCGGCCGGGCGGCTGGGGAATCAGGCCAAGGAGGGTCGAGCAGGTGACGGATTTGCCGGAGCCGGATTCGCCGACGATGCCGAGGATCTCGCCACGTTCGACATGGAAGCTGACGTCGTTGACCGCCCGGTAGATTCCCGAGCGGGTGTGGAAACTGACGCGAAGGTTGCGGACGTCGAGGAGCGGCACGGGTGTCAGTAAGGTGCTCGCGGTGAATTCAGCAACTCCGAGAACAAATTTTCGTATCGGCTGAGCATCAGCCCGGTCGAGAAGCGGGCCGGCGCTTCCGCCTGGCCGCGGGCCACGACGGCCTCTACCTCCGGTCCGCCGGCCAGCACCCGGCGCAGCAGGTCGGCGAGGGCCGCGTCGTCGCCGACGGGAAACAGCCAGCCACTTTGCCCGGGTTGGATGACATCGCCCACCCCGGGGGCCTGGCTGCCGATGGCCGCGCAGCCGGCGGCCATGTATTCGACCAGGGACAGGGGCAGGCCTTCGTAGCGGGTGGAGAGCACGGCGGCGCGACAACGCTGGAAAAGGGCCACGGGATCGCCGACCCGGCCGGGAAACTCCACGCGGTTCTCCAGCGCGAGCTGGCGCGCGAGCTGTTCGCAGGCCCGCCGGTGCGAAGCCTTGCCGTCTCCCGCCAGAATCAACCGGCCGGACCAGCCGGTGTCCGCCAGGCGTTTGGCCGCGCGGATCAGGGTCGGCTGGTCTTTTTGCCGGGCAAAGCGCGCCGCCATCACGATGTCCTGGCCGCGTTGCGCAAAGGCCGGTGAGTTCGCACTGAAACGCGTCACGTCGATGCCGTTGTGGATCACCTCCAGCCGGGGCGATTGCAGGCGCAGACGGCACACATGATCGGCCACCCCTTGGGAAACACACACCGTGGCGCTGGTGCGGCCGGCGAGGGGACGGGCGGCCCACCGACGCCAGAAGGCGTAGCGCTCGCAATTCTGCTCTATGTGCACGACGACCGGCACGTGCGCGGCAAAGGCCGCCTGCCGGCCCCAGATGTGCTCGCTGAAACCGTGGGCGGCGAAGACCTGCGGTTTGAATTCGGCGATGAGCGCGCCGAGCTGGCGGCGCGTGGTCCATTTCGGCCAGTCGTCCACCCAGGCGGTGCGCAGGCCGGTCGCCTCGATCTGTTTCTGCATCGCAGCCGGCAGCGGCACTTTCTTCCGTCGCATCACGAGGAGCGGTTCGAAATTGCCGCTACTCAGGTGACCGCAGGCGACGTCGAGCGCGATCTTCGTGGCGCCGGAACCGCCACCGGTGACGAAGTGGATGACGCGCGGCTTGAGGCTCATGGCGTCGGCAGGTAAGGTTCCAGTGCGGCCCGAACCTCGGCCACGCTCACGCGCAGCAGCGGACGCGGGCCGGAGACGTCGGCGGGTCGCACGATGGTGTGCCGGGTGTCCCACGGGTGCCAGCGCCACGGCTCGAGCGGTCCGTAGAGGCCGACCACGGGAACGTGAAATGATGCGGCGATGTGGATGAAGCCCGTGTCGATGCCGAGACACAGCTGCATGCGCCGCATGAGCGAACCGGCCTCGCGGATCGAAAGATCGCGGCTCCAGTCGTGGCAGTGCGTCTGCAGCTCCGCGGGCACGCCGGCGAGGATCTGCGCGTAGTAACCCGAGTTACCGGGCGAGTCGCAGAAATGCACTTCGGCGTTTTTTTCGCGCAGGAGCCAGGTCAGAACTTCGGCGAAGCGCTCGGGCGCCCAGTCCTTCAGGTCGAACACGGATTTGGCACAGACGAAGACACGGAAGCGGCCGTTGTCCGCGAGGCGCGCATCCACGCGGGCGTCGGTGGCGGGGTCGGTCCAGTTTTCGTTGCGCGTGCTCGTGACCGGAATGCCGTCGGCGCGCAGCACGTCGAGGAAGCACTCGACCTCGTGCTTCTCGGGGTAGGGCGTGCTGCGGTTGAGCAGCCAGCTGCGGCCGTCGGTCGCGAAGCCCACGCG
>JACCDQ011628971.1_pt1 | contig 14337 bp, 4 predicted proteins | sample 7446031 | NCBI WGS metagenome assembly JACCDQ01 (sample SAMN15323442, study PRJNA562643) | freshwater metagenome | isolation source: river surface water | place: USA:Blue River Watershed | collected 2017-08-17 | reverse complement strand
TGACCTGCGGGCTGCAGGTCGGGGCGCTGATCGGGCAGACCGTCAGGCGCACCTTGACCATGCCGGTGGCGTTGACCGTCAGCGTGGTCACGGCGGTCTCGGTGCCGTTGAGGCCCGAGCCGGTGTTGTCGAAGCGGGCGATGCCCTGGCCTTCGACGATCTCCCAGAGGTAGCCGATGGCACCGAACGGCCGCGACCGACCACCGTCGAGCACGACCGTGGTGCCGACGTCGACCTGGGTGGTCGACGGCTCGATGGTGGCGACCGGCTGGCCCGATGCCAGCGCGCGGTTCAGCGCGGCATGGGCGTCGAGCATGCCGGCCCCGCAGGTGGCCGTGGTGCAGGCGCAGCGCACCAGCTGGGCGCTGGCCGTCGAGCTGCTGCAGGTGGCGACATCGCCGGCCGGCGCGGGAAAGGCGCGTGCGCTCTGGGTCAGGTAGCCGGTCAGTTCGGAGACCGACGACTCCGGCCGCACCGACAACAGCAGCGCGGCCACGCCGGCCACCAGCGGCGTCGAGTAGCTGGTGCCGGCGGCGCGGTCGGTCGTGCCGTTCGTGTAGGTGCTGGCACCGGGGCCCTGGCTGCCCTGGTTGACGGTGCTGAGCATCGGGTAGAGGCAGCTCAGCGACACGCAGGCGCCGTCGCCCGAGGGCGCGCTGATCGTCACCCGGCTGCCCAGGTTCGAGAAGTAGGCCTTGTAGCCGTCGTGATCGAGCCCGCCCACGGCGATCACGCCGCTGCAGTTGGCCGGATCGCCGACCGCCAGGCCGTCGTTGCCGGCGGAGGAGACGACGATCGCGCCCCGGTTGCGGGCGGCGGTGATGGCGTCCTGGTAGGTGCGCGAGCAGGTCGACGAGCTGCCGCCCAGACTGAGGCTGATGATGCGCGCCGGGTTCGGGTTGGTCGGCACGCCGGTGACCGGCAGGCCGGCCGCCCAGCGGATGCCGTCGGCGATGTCGGAGGTGAAGCCGCCGCACTTGCCCAGCACCCGCACCGGCACGATGCGCACGTGGCGACCGGTGCCGGCCATGCCGCTGCCGTTCTGCGTGGCCGCGGCGATCAGGCCCGACATCTGCGTGCCGTGCCAGCTGCTGCTGTCGATCGCGGCGTTGGCGCAGACGCCGTTGGCGCTGGTGCTGCGGTCGTTGGCGCTGACCCAGTCGCCCGGATCGGTCGGGTCGCCGTCGCGGCCGCTGCCGTCGTTGCCGACGTAGGGGTCGCTGACGAAGTCGTAGCCGGGCAGCAGCTTGCCGATCAGGTCCGGGTGATCCGGGCGCACGCCGGTGTCGAGCACGGCGACCACCACGTCGGCGTTGCCGTTGCTGATGGTCCAGGCGTTCTCGGCATTGATCGCGGCGCGCAGGTTGGCGTCCGGCGTGCGCAGGTACCACTGGCCGGCGGCGGGGTTGACGGTGGAGCCGCCGGCATAGCGCGGATCGTTCGGCGCGGCATGGCGCCAGGCGCGGCGGTCCTCCTCGACGTACTCGACCTCCGGATCGGCGGCCAGCGCGCGCTGGATCGCGGCAGCGTCCTGTCCCGGATCGACCAGCAGGACCTGCCCGGCGGTGCCCACCGGGGTGCCGTCGCGCAGGCTCAGGCGGTGACGCTGCGACAGCGGCCCGGCGCGGCGCACGGCGGCGTCATCGTCGGATGGGTCGGCCGGCCCGATGGCTCGGCTCGGGTCTGCCGGGTCGACCGACAGGCGCCGCATCGTCCCGGGGGGCAAGGCCTTGACCGGCGCCAACGGTGCACCGGCATCTCGGTACTTGACGATCAGTCGTTGCGTGGGCTGCGGCTGGTCGTCGGCGTGGGCCGGTGTCTGCACGACCGGCGCGAGCCAGAGGGCGAGCAGCAGCGTTGCCAGGCGATGTGCAGGGCGGCCGGGCCGGGCGGACAGGGGCATGGGCAAGGCTGGGGTGAGCGCAACGGATGACGACGCGGCAGTGTAGACAGCCGCCCCGGGGCCCCAAGCCCGGAACAGCGCCCGTTGTTGCGTCCACCCACGGGCTGTCACACGGCGGAAACAGCCTGGCCAGCCCCACGCCGGGTGGCGCTCGAACGTTCAGGCCGCCCAGGGCAGGCTGAGCTGCACGGGATGAGCCAGGCGCAGCGCCGGAGGTTGAGCGTGCGGGCGCTGCGACGGGCCCCGGCCGATCGGGGACCGTTGGCCCGCCGAGGTCCGCAGCGGCGGCAGGAGCCGCACCGGACGGTGCGTGGGGGGGGTCAAGGTGGCGCTGAAGCTGACGGGCGATGTGGCCGGCGCCTCGTCGTCCGGGTGACACAGCACGGCGGTGTCGCACAGGCCGCGTGCGGCGGCGCGCTCGATCAGCGCGGTGCAGCCGGCCGCATCGAGCTGCAGCGCCAGGCGGGTCCACAGGCGCAGCACCTCGGGATCGCGCCAGGCGTCCTCGATGGCCCAGCGGCGCTGCAGCGGGTCGGCCGCATGACCGGCCTCCAGCACGCGCGCCAGCAGCGCCAGGAAGAAGCGCTGCAGCGCCTCGCGCTGGCGGTCGTGCGGCAGCAGCGCCTGCCAGCCCTGCAGCCGGGCGGTCCAGCCGCTGCGCAGCAGCAGCCGGCTCAACAGGGCCTGCAGCGCCTGCACCGGCTGGGCCAGGGCCAGCCGGTTGGGCGGCAGCACGCGCAGGCCCCGCTGGGCGGCCTCGTGGTGCGACATCGGGGTGACGAAGCTCAGCAGCGTGGCCAGGCGCTCGCGCTCGGCAGGGCTCAGGGACGCATCGAGCGCATCGCCCACGTCGATCGTCGCGGGATGGCCCGGAGCCTGTGCGCCCGATGAAATGGCGAGGTCCAGATCGTCCAGGTCATGGCTGTCCAGCACGGCGGCGGCCCGCCGGCTGAGCATCACCAGCAGTCCGGCATCGACGCCACGGCGGCGGTCCAGCGTGACCAGCCGCGCATCGTCCGGACGCGGGGCGCGCGCCGGATCGGTCAACGCGGCGGGGTCCAGCCGGCGACGGGTGACCGGGCAGTGGCTGGCGTCGATGCGGCCCACCAGATGCGGCGTGACCCGGCAGGGCTCGAAGGTCTCGCCACGCAGGCTGGCCTGCAGCCGCAGATGCAGCCAGCGGCGCGTGCGCTCGTCGGCCGGCCAGGGGCGGGCGATGCCTCCTGTCTGTTGCGTCTGTTGCGCCTGCTGCGCCTGCCAGCCGCACCACAGCGGGTCGCCCGGGCGGCCGATGCCATCGGGCAGGGACAGGCCGTGGCGGGCGAAGTCGCGGCCGATCTCGTGGCTGACCGTGAGGCTGACCTCTTGGCTGAGCGGTTGAGCCACATCGGGACGGGCGGTGTTCAGGGCGCGAGCGGACATCGTGATCTCCTGCGTCTGCCGGGCGGGCTTGTCCGGCTTGGGATGCAGTCTCGCGGCCGGGTGGCTCAAGACGTGAGCCAGTGCGTGAACCGGTGCGTGAGCCTGTGGACACGCGGGGTGACGTCGTCCGCATCGACCGATGCCGCGCAATCGGTTTCGTTTTGCCGGTGCCCATGCCTGGCGCGCCGATGCGTCGCCGCGACGTCTGGCCCCGCCCCCCGGTCTGCGGGATGATCCCGCCGCTGTCGGCCACGCGAGCGCCATTAACATGGCCTGAAAGGCCTGCCTGGCGGGGCTCAAGACCTGAGCCACCATCGGGCGATGCGCCGAGCAGCAGGGGAACGGAGAACGACGATGGACCGCACCGAACGCTTCTACAAGATCGAGATGCTGATCAAGAGCCGTGGCTCGGTCAGCTTCGCCACGCTGATGGACGAGCTCGAGGTCTCGCGCGCCACGCTCAAGCGCGACCTCGACTACCTGCGCAGCCGGATGGATGCGCCCATCGTCTACGACCGCGACAGCAACGGCTACCGCTTCGAGCAGGCCGCCACGCGCGGTGCCGGCGGCAAGGCCCGCGAGGCGAGCCACGAGCTGCCCGGCGTGTGGTTCAGCGAACGCGAGATCCATGCACTGCTCACGCTGCACCACCTGATCCAGGGGCTGGACAACGCCGGCATGCTCGGGCGCCATCTGGCCCCCTTGCTCGACAAGCTGCACGGCATGCTGGGCACCAGCGAGGGCGAGGCCCGCGAGCTGATGCGCCGGGTGCGCATCGTCCACCCGGCCCAGCGCCCGGTGGTCGGCAAGTTCTTCGAGCGCGTGGCCAGCGCGCTGCTGGAGCGTCGCCGGCTGCAGATCACCTACTACAGCCGCAGCAAGCAGAGCGAGTCGCGCCGGGCCGTGTCGCCGCTGCGGCTGGTGCACTACCGCAGCACCTGGTACCTCGATGCGTGGTGCCACGAGTCCGACGGCCTGCGCCGTTTCGCGCTCGATGCGCTGCGCGAGGCCGAGGTGCTGGGCCAGCGCGCCAAGGACGTCGCGATGAAGACGGTCGAGGCCGAACTCGACGGCGGCTACGGCATCTACGGCGGCAAGGACGTCAAGCAGGCCACGCTGATGTTCAGCGCCGAGGCTGCCCAGTGGGTGGCCAATGAACTCTGGCACCCGCGCCAGGTGCTCGAACCCCAGGCCGACGGCCGCCTGCGCATGAAGCTGCCGTACACCGACGACACCGAGCTGCTGATGGACCTGCTGCGCCACGGCCCCGACGTGCGGGTCGAGTCGCCCGCGGCGCTGCGCAGCAAGCTGCAGCAGCGGCTGCAGGCCGCCATCGGCCAGTACGCGGGTTGACGCGCCGGCTGATGCCGCATCGCGAGGAGACTGCCCCGATCGCCCCGGGGCTGCTGGTGCTGCAGGGCAACCGGCTCGAGGACCTGCTCGACGTCCTGCTGGACTGGCTGGCGCGCACCCCGCTCGCGCCGCTGGAAGAAGAGGTCGTGCTGGTCCAGAGCAACGGCATCGCCGAGTGGCTGAAGATGCGCCTGGCGCAGCACCTGGGCATCTGCGCGGCCACCCGCATCGAGCTGCCGGCGCGCTTCCTGTGGCGCAGCTACCGCGCCATGCTGGGGCGCGACGGTGCGCCCGCCCGCTCGCCGCTGGACGAGGGCCCGCTGACCTGGCGCCTGATGCGGCTGCTGCCGCTCCTGCTGGCCGATCCGCTGCTGGCCGGGCGCATGGCCCCGCTGGCGCAGTTCCTCGCCGGGCCGGTGGACGAGCCGCGCCGCGATGCCGCGCCCGACCTGGCGCGTCGCCTGCAACTGGCCCGTCACCTGGCCGACCTGCTGGACCAGTACCAGGTCTACCGCGCCGACTGGCTGGCCGACTGGGCCGACGGCCGCGACGTGCTGCGCGACGCCCACGGCATCGCCCGCGAACTGCCAGCCGAACAGGCCTGGCAGCCGGCGCTGTGGCGCGCGCTGGTCGATGACGTCCGCGCCGACCCGCGCACGCTCGATGCGCAGGGCGAGGGCCGCGACGTGCTGGCCGGCATCCGCCCCGCCGTGCACCGCCGCTTCGTCGCCGCGCTGGCCGACGCGCAGACGCCGCGCCGGCCCTTGCCGCGTCGGGTCGTGCTGTTCGGCCACAGCCACCTGCCGGGCCAGACGCTGGAGGCGCTGGCCGCGCTGGCCAGCCGGGCGCAGGTCATCCTGGCCGTGCCCAACCCCTGCCGCTACCACTGGGCCGACCTGATCGACGGCCGCGAGCTGCTGCGCGCGCAGCACCGCCGCCTGCCGCACCGTGCCGGCGTCGACCTGGGCGCCGTCAGCCTGGCCGATGCCCATGCGCAGGGCCATCCGCTGCTGGCCGGCTGGGGCCGTCAGGGCCGCGACTTCCTGCGCCTGCTCGACGACTTCGAGGAGCGCCTCGGCGCGCACGCCAGCGACGCCCTGCGCCGCCAGCTGCCGCGTGTGGACGTGTTCGACGAGGCCATGGGCGGCCCGCTGCTCACGCAGGTCCAGGCCCGCATCCGAGATGCCGTGCCACTGGCCGAACACGCCGAGCTGGCCGCCGCCGAGCCGCTGCCTGCGGGCGACGTGTCGCTGACCTTCCACAGCTGCCACAGCGCGCTGCGCGAGCTGGAGGTCCTGCACGACCAGCTGCTCGACCGCCTGGCCGCCGCGCACGGCACGCTCGCGCCGCGCGACATCGTCGTGATGGTCCCGGACATCGAGGCCACCGCGCCGCTGGTGCATGCCGTGTTCGGCGCGGTGCCGGCCGGCGATGCGCGCCACATCCCCTACGAGATCGCCGACCTGCGCCCGCGCGGTCGGCATCCGATGCTGCTGGCGCTGGAGTGGCTGCTGCGCATCACCGAGCAGCGTTGCACCGCCAGCGAACTGCGCGAGCTGATGGAGGTGGCCCCGCTGGCGCGCCGCTTCCGCCTGGGCGACGAGGACCGCGCCGTGCTGACCCGCTGGCTCGACGGCGCCGGCGTGCGCTGGGGCCTGGACGTGGCGCACCGCGCCAGCCTGGACCTGCAGGCCTGCGGCGAGGCCAACACCTGGGCCTTCGGCCTGCGCCGGATGCTGCTGGGCTATGCCGCCGGGGACATCGCGCTGGACCACGACCCCGCCAGCGCCGAACCCGTCGGCCTGCCCTGGCACGACATCGCGCCCTACCCGGAAGTGGCCGGCCTGACGGCCAGCGCGGCCGGCTCGCTCGACGCGCTGATCGAGGTCCTGCGGCGCTGGTGGCGCGATGCCCGCGACAGTGCCACGCCGACCGCCTGGGCCGACCGCGCGCGTGCGCTGCTGCGCGAGGTCTTCGAGGCCGGCGACGACGCCGAGCGCGAGCTGCTCGATGCGCTCGAACAGGCGCTCTCGCGCTGGACCCGCGACTGCGAGGACGCCGCGATGGACAGCGCCGTGCCGCTGGCCGTGCTGCGCGAGGCCTGGCTGGCCGGTGTCGCCGAACCGGGCCTGCGCAGCCGCTTCCTGGCCGGCGGCGTCACCTTCTGCACGCTCATGCCGATGCGGGCGATCCCGTTCCAGGTCGTCGCGCTGCTGGGCATGAACGAGGGCGACTACCCGCGCCGCGCACCGCGTGCCGACTTCGACCTGCTGGGCCTGCCGGGCCAGCGCCGACCGGGCGACCGGGCCCGTCGCGACGACGACCGCATGCTGATGCTCGAGGCGCTGCTGAGCGCGCGCCGCCACCTGATCGTCAGCTGGGTCGGCCGCAGCGTGCGCGACCAGAGCCCGCAGCCGCCGTCGGTGCTGGTCGGCCAGTTGCGCGACTACGTGGCCGCCGGCTGGGGCGCGTCGGTGCTGGCGCGCATCACCACCGAACACCCGCTGCAGCCCTTCAGCCGGGCCTACTTCGAGGACGCGGTGCCGCACCTGGTCACCCACGCCCGCGAGTGGCGCGCGGTGCACGAGCCGCTCGCGGTGGCCTTGCCGCGCACGGCGATGCCGGTGGGTGGAATGAATGCCGCCCCCGTCGTGCGCTTCGAGGTCGACCGCTCGCGGCTGCAGGCCTTCCTGCGCAACCCCGCCCGCGACCACCTGTCGCAGCGCCTGGGCATCCAGCTCGACGACCTGCGCGACGCCGCCCGCGAGGTCAGCTCCGACGACGAGCCGATGACGCTCGACAACCTGCAGGAACACCGCATGCTGGCCCTGCTGGTCGACCGCGCCGGCCAGCCCGACCTGCTGGCGGCGGTCGGGGCTGCCGACGACGAGGCTGCCGCCATCACGCCGGCCGAGCGCGCCACGCTGCTGGAGACCTTGGAGGCCGGCGCGGCCGATCTGCAGCGCCAGGGCCTGCTGCCGCTGGCGGGGCTGGGCCGGCGCTGGCAACGGCGCTTCATCGACACGTCCTTGCCCTTGCTGGCGGCGTGGCGGCGCGAGCTCGCGGCCCGCCCGCATCGCCTGCCACCGCTGGCGCTGCGCCACACCATGGTCTGGGACGAGGCCAGCGGCGGCCGCACCGAGGTCGAGCTGTCGGACTGGCTCGACGGGCTGCGTGGCATGGACGCGCCGGGTGAAGGCGGCGACAGCGGCGACACGACGGTGCCCGTCTGGCTGGACCGCACACCGGGCAAGCTGGTGCAGGGCGAGTCGAAGAAGAAGGGCATCGTCCTGCGCGTGCCGCCGCTCCTGCCGGCCTGGCTGGCGCTGATCACCGCCAGCGCGAGCGGCCAGCCGCTGCGCGTGGTGCTGATCGGCCGCGATGCCCGGGTCGACATGACCGCCCCCGATCCGGCCGATGCGCAGCGCTTCCTGCAGGCGCTGCTGCACCACTGGGCGATGGGCCGGCGCGCGAGCGTGCCGCTGCCGCTGCGATCGGCCCTCACGGCCTGCCGGCGCGCGCTGGAGGCCGGCCGTCTGCCGGGTGTGGCGTGGGACGACGAGACCTGGGACGCGCTGGCGCAGGTCTACGACGGCAACGGCATGGGCCGTGCCCGGACGGCCGGGATGACGGCCGAACGCGACGACCCGTCCTGGGCCCGGCTCTATCCGGATGCCGAGGCGCTGCTGGTCGATCCGTCCACCGTGCAGCAGGCGGCCGAGGCGCTGCTGATGCCGCTGCTGGCCTGGAGCCGCGACCCGAAGCGGGTTCAGGTCACCGCCTTGCCGAGGCTGACCGGTGATGGCGCCGTTGATGGATCTGACGGCGAGAACGACGGCGACGACGACGACAACGGGGACGGCGATGACTGACCCGAACCGCCTGCCGACCGGCGCCGCGCCGCTCGATCCGCTGACCCTGCCGCTGCGGGGCAGCCGCCTGATCGAGGCCAGCGCCGGCACCGGCAAGACCTGGACCATCGCCGCGCTGATGCTGCGTCTGGTGCTGGGCCATGGCCGCGACGGAAGCGCGCCGCCGCGCGCGCTGGTGCCCGCCGAGATCCTGGTGATGACCTTCACGCGGGCGGCCACCCGCGAGCTGAGCGACCGCATCCGCGCCCGGCTGCTGGAGGCCGCCCGCTGCTTTCGCGACGAGCCCTCGCTCGCACCGCCCGACGCCTTCCTGATCGCGCTGCGCGACGCCTACCCCGACGGCCCCGAACGCCGCGAGGCCGGCCACCGGCTGGCGCTGGCCGCCGAGTCGATGGACGATGCTGCCGTGCACACCATCGACGCCTGGTGCCAGCGCATGCTGCGCGAGCACGCCTTCGACAGCGCGCAGCTGTTCGACGAGGCGCTCGAAGCCGACGAGGCCGGCCGCCGTCACCAGGCCGTGCAGGACTACTGGCGTGCGGAGGTCTACCCGCTGACCGACGATGCGCTGGACACCGTGCTGTCGCTGTGGCCCGACGTCGAGACGCTCGAAGCCCAGGTCAGCGGCCTGCTGAACCGGCTGGACGCGCTGGATCCGCCGGTCGACCTGCCGCTGCGCGACTGGCTGGCCCAGGTCGAGGCCGCACGCCGCGCCGAACTCGTCGAGCTGAAGGCCGGCTGGGTCGACCGCATCGAGGACCTGCGCGGCTGGTTCACCGCCCGCCTGGCCGACCGGGCCAAGCCCTTCAACGGCAACAAGGTCCAGCAACGCTACGTCGACAGCTGGTGCAACCCCGTGCGCGACTGGGCGGCATCGCCCGATGCCGACCGCGTCGAGCTGAGCAAGGCCGGTCGTTTCCGCCTGACCCGGGCCGGATTCGATGACGCGCTCAAGCCGGACGTGACGCTCGCCCCGCCGCCGGTGTTCGACGATCTGGCCGCGCTGCTGGACCGGCTCGACCAGCGCACGCCGCTGCACCAGGCCCTGCAGCGCCACGCGGCCCATGCGATCGCGGCGCGGCTGGCGGCGCTCAAGCGCCGGGCTGGCCGGTTCGGCTATGCCGACCTGGCCACGCGGCTGGATGCGGCGCTGCACGGCCCGCAAGGCGAGGTGCTGGCGCAGCGCATCCGCACGCAGTTTCCGGTCGCGCTGATCGACGAGTTCCAGGACACCTCGCCGCTGCAGTACCGCCTGTTCGACCGCATCTACCGCAGCGCCGAGGACCGGCCCGACACCGGCCTGCTGCTGATCGGCGACCCGAAGCAGTCGATCTACGGCTTTCGCGGTGCCGACATCTACAGCTACCTTCGCGCCCGCCACGCCACGCTCGGCCGGCACCACGCGCTGGGCACCAACTTCCGCTCGACCCGGGCGCTGGTCGCGGCCGTCAACCGGGTGTTCGCGCTGGCGCAGACCGAACGATTGAGCGGCGCCTTCGCGCTCGGCCGCGACGGCCCGCAGGCGCTGCCCTTCGACCCTGTCGGCGCACACGGCCGTCGCGACGCGTTGCTGCACGGCGGCGCGCCGATGCCGGCGCTGCAGACCGCCTGGCTGCCGAAGGTCCTGCCCCAGCGTGCGCTGCGTCGGCTGCTGGCCGAACATGCCGCCGCGCAGCTGGCGCAGTGGCTGTCGGATCCGGCGACAGGCTGGGTAACCGACTGGACGGCGCAAGGGTCGGCGCAAGGGGCGGCGGACAGCGCGAGCCCGCCCGAACGTCGTCTGCGCCCCGGCGACGTCGCCGTGCTGGTGCGCGACCAGCATGAGGCCGAGGCGATCCGGCGTGCGCTGGCGCGGCGGGCGATCCCGTCGGTCTACCTGTCGGAGAAGGACAGCGTCTTCGCCAGCGCCGAGGCCGCCGACCTGCTGCGCTGGCTGCGCGCGGTCGACCAGCCGCTGGATGCCCGGCTGGCCCGTGCCGCCTACGGTTGCGCGACCTGGAACCTGCCGCTGGCCGAACTGGCCGCGCACCTGGACGACGAGCTGCTGTGGGACCGCCGCGTCGCGCTGCTGCAGCGGCTGCAGCAGGTCTGGCAGCGCCAGGGCGTGCTGACGCTGCTGCGCCAGACGCTGCACGCGCTGGCCTTGCCGCAGCGCTGGCTGGCCGACGAGGCGGTGGACGGGCTCGAAGACGGCGCTGAACCAGCGGATGAACCAACGATCGAACCCGCCCCGTCCAGCCGGGGCGCCGAACGCCGTCTGACCAACCTGCTGCACCTCGGCGAGCTGCTGCAGGCCGCATCGGCACGGCTCGAAGGGCCGGGTGCGCTGATCCGCTGGCTGGCCGCGCAGGTGCAGGGCGGCGGCCGCGACGGCGCTGCCGGGCTGGGCGCCGCAGCCGGCACGCAGGCGGTGGTCAGCGACACCGAGGCCCATGTCGTGCGGCTGGAGAGCGACGCGCAGCTGGTCCAGGTCGTCACGGTCCACAAGTCCAAGGGCCTCGAATACCCGGTCGTCATGCTGCCCTTCGCCCATGCCGTGCGCGACGCCCGGCCGCGCAGCACCGAGCCGGTCGAATGGGTCGACGAGCAGACCGGCACCCGCCACCTCGACTACCTGCGCCGCGCCGAGGCCGTCGAACAGGCCCGCATGGAACGGCTGCGCGAGGACCTGCGGCTGTTCTACGTCGCACTGACCCGGGCCCGCCATGCCCTGTGGCTGGGCGTGGGCCTGCCCAAGCCGCGCAGCAGCAAGACGGCGGCCCCGACATCGGCGCTGACCTGGCTGCTGATGGGCGGCACGCCCGACGAGCCGCAGGATGTCGGCGACGCGCTGCAGCACTGGGCGGCGATCGAGCCGGCCATCGTCGCGAGGCGGCTCGATCGCGTGCCCTCACGCCGGCCCTGGCGCGACACCCGCACGCTGGCCCCGCTGCGGCCGGTGCAGGTCTACGACGCCACCTTCGAGCGCCGCTGGGGCATCGGCAGCTTCAGCGCGCTGGTGCGCGACAAGCAGGACCTGTCGCGCGCGCTGGACGCCGATCGCTTGCGGGCCGAACGCAGCCGCGACGAGTGGCGCAGCGCGGCAGGTGAGGGCATGGGCACGGGTGAGGGCCTGAACGTGAGCATGAACGTGAGCATGAACGTGAGCGTGCCCCTCCAGACGCCGGCACCCAAGCCCACCGACGCCTGGCACCGCTGGACCCGTGGCGCCCATGCCGGCAACCTGTTGCACGACCTGCTGGAGTGGCTGGCCGACGAAGGCTTCGACCAGGCCGACGCACCCGACGTGTCCGCCGCCCTGCAACGCCGTTGCCTGCGCGCGCTGCAGCAGGTCCGGCTGGCCGATGCGGGCGAGCCGGACGACGAGGCCCGTGCGCTGGCCGGCTGGCTGCAGGCCTTCCTGCGCACGCCCCTGCCGCCGCTGGGCGCGTCGCTGGCGGAGGTCGGCCCGATGCTGGCCGAGATGGAGTTCTGGCTGCCCAGCCCCGCGCTCGATCCGCAACGGCTGGACCGCGTCTGTCATCGGCACCTGATGCCCGGTCAGGCGCGACCGACCCTGTCGGGCCGCACGCTGCAGGGCCTGCTGATGGGCTACGCCGACCTGGTCTTCGAGCACGACGGCCGCTGGTGGGTGATGGACTACAAGTCCAACGCGCTCGGCGACGACGACGTCGCCTACACGCCCGAGGCGATGCAGGCCGCCATGCTGTCGCACCGCTACGAGCTGCAGGCCGCCCTCTACCTGCTGGCGCTGCACCGGCTGCTGCGCCATCGCCTGGGCGAGGCCTACGACCCGGCGCAGCATCTCGGCGGTGCGGTCTATGTCTTCCTGCGCGGCTGGCGCGGGCCGGCGGCCGGTTGTGTGCACCTGCGGATCGACGCCCAGGGCCTGGCCGATCTGGAAGACGCACTGACGGGCGAGGCTGGCTCATCGGATGAGCCTGTGGCGCAAGGGGCGGGTGATGACGCAGGCTGAGCTGTTCATGGGCGATGCGACCCAAGGCATGACGGACGCCCCGACCGTGCTGGCCGAGCTGTCGCGCTGGGTCGAGTCCGGCTGGCTGCGTGCGCTCGATCTGGCGCTGGCGCGTCTGCTGGTCGATCAGTGCCCGCAGGCCGATGCCGTGCTGCCGTTGGCCGCCGCGCTGCTGGCCCACAACGAAGGGCGCGGCCACACCTGCCTGCCGCTGGACGAGTTGCTGGCGCCGGTCACCGCCTTTGGCGATCCGTGGCTGGCCGGACCGCTCGCGGCGCAGGCCGCGCTGGCCGCGCTGCTGCAGCGCCTGCCGTCGCGCGATTGGCAGGACTGGCGCGCCGGCCTGCTGGCCAGCGGGGCGGTCGATGCGGCCGATGAACACGATGTCGACCTTGTGCACGCCCGCGCGCCCGCACCGTTGCTGATCGACGGCCCGCGCCTGTACCTGCGCCGGCACCACCGCGACGAGGTGGCGGTGGCCCGATCGCTGCGTGCGCGGGTGATGCCCTTGGTGGGGGTCACGCTGTCCGAGGTCATGCCCCAGCCAGGGCCTGCACCGGACTGGGTCCGCAGCTGGCTGGACCGCCTGTTCGGACCACCGCCGACCGACCGCATCGACCACCAGCGGCGCGCCTGCGCGACGGCCCTGCGCGGGCGCCTGACGCTGATCACCGGGGGGCCGGGCACCGGCAAGACCTACACCGTCGCGCGGCTGCTGGCGCTGCTGCAGGCCGAGCACGTGTCGCGGCAGGCTCAGTCGATGAGCCTGTCCCGTGCGTCGACACAGCCTCGCCCCCTGCGCATCGCGCTGGCCGCGCCGACCGGCAAGGCGGCCGCCCGTCTGCAGCAGTCGATCCGCAGCGCCCTGGACAGCCTGAAGGCGAGCTTGCCCGATGCGCTGGACTGGGACCGCCTGATCGAGGACACCGCCACCGCCCAGACCCTGCACACGCTGCTCGGCGCGCGGCCCGACACGCGCCAGTTCGCCCGCCATGCACAGCGTCCGCTGGAGGTCGACCTGCTGGTGGTCGACGAGGCCTCGATGGTCCACCTGGAGATGATGGCCGCGCTCCTGCGCGCCTTGCCCGACAGCGCCCGGCTGGTGCTGCTGGGCGACCAGGACCAGCTCGCCTCGGTCGAGGCCGGCGCGGTGCTGTGCGACCTGTGCGCGGATGCGATCGATGTGCAGGCCGCCGATGCCACCGCCGACGCCACCTGGCTTGCTGCCTGCACCGGGCAGGTCGACGCTGCCGTGACCGACCCGGCCCGACCGGCCAGCGTGCTGGCCGCGCACACCGTGCAGCTGCGCTACAGCCACCGGTTCTCCGGTGCGATCGGGGCGCTGGCGCGGGCCGTCAACGCCGGCGACGTCGCGACCGCCCGCGCCTGCATCGGCTGGCCGCAGCGCGGGGCGGATCCGGCCGGTGTCCAGGGCGACGCCAGTGTGGCCGCGCTGGGGGGTGTCGACCCGGCGCTGGCGGTGCGCGTCGCGCTGGACGGGCGGCAGGTCGAGCCACGCGAGCTCGGCACGAAGGCCGCCGAGGCGGCATCGGCCGGTTATCGCCAGATGCTGCAGGTCTTGAAGGGGAAGCGCCCGGATGCCCGTGAGCTGGCCAATCTGGATCCGGACGCGCAACGGGCCTGCCTGCAAGCCTGGGCCGGCGAGGTGCTGCGTGCCTTTGACGCCAGCCGTGTTCTGTGCGCCGTGCGCGAGGGCGACTGGGGCGTTGCCGGCCTGAACGACACGATCGTGGCGACCTTGCGGCGCGACGGCCTGATCGCCCGCCATGGCGAGTGGTACGAGGGCCGTC
>JACCDQ010068552.1_pt1 | contig 14343 bp, 8 predicted proteins | sample 7446031 | NCBI WGS metagenome assembly JACCDQ01 (sample SAMN15323442, study PRJNA562643) | freshwater metagenome | isolation source: river surface water | place: USA:Blue River Watershed | collected 2017-08-17 | reverse complement strand
GGCGAGCCTTCGGTAATAAAACTGCTGCGTTGTACAAAAGGGTCGAATGGCTTTATCCACGTGCCATTGGCGTAGCGTCCACGGGCGTAGCCTGTTGTGGGGTCGATGACGTTTTGGTAGTTTTTGGCACGCTCCATTAAGGCTGCATAGTCCGCTTTTTTGCCTAATTTTTGGGCTACTTGTGCCAAAACAAAATCATCGTAGGCGTATTCTAAAGTACGAGATACTTGTTCTCTTTTATGAAAAGCCTGCCAAACGGAGTCTTCCAAAGGAATATAATTGTATTGTAAATACGATGCCAAAGCCCTACGTCCTTTGCCTTCTTCGTAACTTTTGGGGTCGGTATTTACTTCAAAAGCATTTTTTCGCATATAACGATAAGCCGTTTTGATGTCGAAATCTTTGATGCCTTTGATGTACGCATCGCCGATGGCGGCAATGGCGTGGTCGCCAATCATGGCGGCGGTGTAATGATTCCAACAAGGAAAAATGGGCAACCAAGTGCCTTGTTCGGCTTTTTTGACCAACGATTGCATCATATCTGCCGAGACTTTGGGTTCTAATAAAGTATGCAAAGGATGCACCGCCCGATAGGTGTCCCAAAGGTTGTAATCTTCGTAATAAGTAAAGTTTTGAGCTTTGTAAATATTATTATCATCTGCAAAACCGGGATAAGAACCGTCGAGGTCGGAGAAAATTCTTGGCGTAAGTTTGGCATGATAAAGAGCCGAATAAAACAGCGTTTTGTCGTATTCGCTGCCTTTTACTTCTATTTTTCCTAAAGCGTTGTTCCACGCTTGGCGGGCTTGTTGATGGGTCTTTTCAAAATCCCAATGATTGATTTCGCCTTCTAAATTCTTTCTTGCTTCTTCCAAACTTGTAAAAGAAGTACCAATCCGCACTTTTACTGACGAGTTCCCAAATTGAACATAAGCACCCACCGCCTGTTTTTGTCCGTTGCCTTGTGCTTGTGTAGCTTTGGCACTGATATTTTGGTCTTTCCAAACGCCATAATCCGTGAAGCTCTGGTCGAACTGCACTACGAAATAGCCACTAAAACCAGCCGATTTGCCAAAACCTTGATAAATGCGGTGAACGGGATTATAGCCTACAATTTCATTTTTTTCGGGATGAATTTCTACAAAGCCTTCACCTTCATCTGAATTAGGTTCTACGATAATATAGTTTTTCTTGTTTTCTTGAAAACTAAAACGCAAAAAGCCCGAACGAGCGAGTGCGGTCATTTCGGCTTTGATGTGGTTTTTTTGTAAAAAAACTTCGTAAAAAGCAGGATTTACCACTTCTGTCGAGCGGTCGAAAGTACTGGCTCTTGCTGTTGCTTGCGTAAGCAATTCGCCCGACATCGGCATGATGGTTACACTGCCGTAATCTTGTACGCAACTGCCGTTCATCCAGTGCGTTCCTCTAAAGCCTTGAATGTGCGTATCGTTGTAATAAAAAGGCGGAATACACTTGAGTTCGGTGGCACGGGTTTGCGGAGTCCAAGATGTCATGCCTTGCGGTACGCCGATAGCAGGCACGATTTGCCCTTTCATTTCAGAACCTGCCTCGCTATGTTTTTTGGCACTTACCGTATTACTTGGGGCTGAACCAATCAGCGGATTTACGTAATCAATGGCTTGTTTTTGGGCATTTCCGACCAAAGGAACAAGCATACTCAGGAGCAATAGTTTAAGATTCATCAGTTGTGCGAAAATGGGGAAATTCGTAAATATTGTACTCAATAGTCTAAAATAAAGGCTTTGTACCGAAAGATACAAAGCCTTTGTAGGGTTAGATATAATTAAAAAGAGAATTAAGTAATCTTACAAAATTAGACTGAATTAAAATTAAATGCTTGAACATAATGTTTTACATTCATAATTCAGCATTCATAACTTAATAGCCTGGGTTTTGTTTCAATGCTTTGTTGAGTTGCAGGGCATTGGTCGGAATAGGCAACAGGCGTTTTTGAGGATTATTGTCGGTTTTAGCTGCCCATGATTCCTCAAATTTACCAAAGCGAATCATGTCGTTGCGGTGCCAAGTTTCCCATGATAATTCTCTGATTCTTTCGGCATAAATCAAATCTAATGTCACCGAAGTCCAAGCAGGCGAAGTCGTGCGTTTAGCTCTGAGGGTATTCACCAACGAAAGAGCCGTTTGCCCACCTGTGGCCGTTCCGCCTCTGAGGATTGCCTCCGCTTTCATCAGTAAAACATCAGCGTATCGGAACAATGGCACATCGTTGTTTTGGTTACGAGTAGCCGAAGTAGAGTCGCAGTAAAACTTATTGTTGCGATAGCCCATGTTCCAAGCTTTTTCGTCGTTACCTAAGTCGAAGCTCGCTGGTTTTTTGATGACAACATCAGGCGTAATTTCTACCTGATACTCTAAAGCTACTGAGGCATCAGCCCCTGTGTAATCTTCGTCATAGCCTTTTTTAGTTGTACTTACTTTAACGGGTACGCCTTTATAGTCAAATTGTTTGCCTGTAATCCACTGCTGATTTCTCACATCATTAGGGTCGTTGAAATACGCATAGAAGCGAGGAATTGTGCTAATAGCCGAGCTTGGTGTAAATGGCAAGCTATATTTGGCACGCAACGAACGAGGCAACGAATAACGAGCATAAAACATATAACCATTTGGAGCGGCGGCATCGTAAGGTAGAGCAAAGATAAATTCTTTGATTTGTGGCCCATTATCAACAAAAAACATCTTTCTGAAATCACTTTCAAGGGCAAATTTACCAGAATTGATGATTTGGTCGCAAGCAGCAATAGCGTCGTTCCAGCGTTGTGTTCCTGTATAAACTTCGGCATTGAGGTACATTTTAGCCAAGATTGCATAAGCCGTAAACTTGGTCGGACGGCCGTAGGTTTCTTGCCCTACTACTTCGCTCAAGTTGGGAATACTTTCTTGCAATTCTTTTTCAATAAACTTAAATACATCGGCTCTGGCGGTAGTTTGTGCTGTAGTTGTATCGCCAAATTTGGTCGAAAGCGGAATATTTCCCCACAAATCCATCATCATAAAATAGCACAAAGCACGCATCGAACGAAGTTCTGCCAAACTGGTTTTCTTTGCGTCTGAATCGGGTGCTTTTGAAATCAAAAAGATGTTTTGGTTGCTTGTACTAATGGTACTCGTAAGCCATCCCCAAGCACTTTGTACGTGTGGGTTATCTTGGTTCCAAGTGTGTTTGTGGTGTTGTTCGTAACGTCCGCCGTCGTACCAGTTACCCCCTCTGGCTGGCAAAATGGCTTCGTCGGTACTCAACGACTGCAAAAACCAATAGTCCGTAGAGAAGTTTTGACGAAACGCCGTATAAGTTGGCCCGGCTGCCTGGATAAACTGCGTAGGCGTTTGGGGGAAAATATCGGGCGTGAGTTGTGTTGTAACGGGGACTTCAAGGTCATGGCAGGCAACTAACCCACTCATGCTTGCAATGGCTACTATGAATTGAAATATTTTTTTCATCTGTTGCTAGAATTAATAGTTTTAAACAGTTCTTGCTTTCTTTTGACACATCGCTTTAGTAAAAGAACTGTTTTGATTCATGATACATTTTGTTAGAAAGAAGCAGACACACCAAACAAGAAAGTACGAGTTTTAGGGTAGAAGTTGTTGGCATCTACACCTGGGGCTGTACCACCTTGGTTGATTTCGGGGTCAATACCTTTGTAGCCTGTAAGCACAAACAGGTTGTTTACAGAGGCATATAAACGCACACGTTTGATATTTTTAGCGATATTCTTGAATGAATAACCTAATGTAGCATTGTCTAAACGTAGGTAGCTACCGTCTTCTATAAAACGAGATGAATATCGGTACGAGTTGTAGTCGTTGGCTGATTCATCAGCAACCTCTACAGGAATATTTGTAAATCTAGCGGTACTAGGTCTGATTAAATCGGCACGGGTAATGTTCATGATTTTATTGCCCAATACTGCACGCATAAAGATGTTGAGGTCGAAGTTTTTGTACGTAAAACTATTCGACCAGCCCAACAATACAGTAGGTTGTGCATTGCCCAAGGCTTTGTAATCTTTTACGCTCAAAGGTTTCGTTGTAAGTTCGCCTTTGGCATTGTAGTACTGCGATACCCCACTGGCATCTTTACCTGCGTATTCATAAGTAAAGAATTGCCCGATAGGTAAGCCAGCGGCAATCAACATAACTGTTTCACCTGTTTGACCAGCACCATCGGGTTGTACGATTTTGATAGAGTCGGTTTTGAGTGTGGCGTTAGAAAGGCTAACGATTTTGTTTTGGTTATGAGCCAAGTTAAGGGTTGTGTTCCAAGAGAAGTGTTTGGTTTGCACAGGGCTTGCATTCAAGGTAAATTCAATTCCTTTGTTGCTCATTTTACCTACATTGGCTGTTAACGAACCATTTGGATATAAAACTGTACTCACAGGGTAAGTCCAAATCAAATCAGAAGTGGTTTTGTCATATACCTCTAGCGTACCGCTCAATTTACCTTTCAAGATGGCAAAGTCAACCCCGATGTTTGAGGTAGCGGTTTTTTCCCAACCTAAATCAGGGTTTTCGTTTTGCAAAGCACCAATGGCTGTTTGTTGCGTTCCGTTGTAATAGAATGTACCAATATTACCATAAATCAATTTGGTAGTATAAGGACTAAAACCTAAAGAGTTACCTGTTACCCCATAACTGGCACGGAGTTTCAACTCGGTAAATACTTTTTGTTTTTCCATAAATGGTTCTTGGTCGATACGCCAAGCTACCCCTACCGCAGGGAAATAACCCCAACGTTTGTTTATACCAAATACCGACGAACCATCTCTACGCACAGACGCTTGTACCAAATACTTGTTTTTGTAGTTGTAGTTCAAACGTCCAAAGTCGGAAATTAAACGAATTTGTTGGTAATTGTCGCCTCCATAATTTACTCTGAATGAAGCTACGGCATAAGGGTTGCCAAGGCTAAGATTATTGTATCCAACGGCATCTACAGGGAAATTGGTACTGGTAGCTTGGAAGCCATCGCCGTTGATACTTTCTTGCCAAGAGTAGCCAATAACAGCATTAATAGAGTGGTCGCCAAATTGCTTATCCCAAGTAAGGTAGGTTTCCAACAAACTTTGTGAATTTTGGTAAGCATTGCGTGTAGCCAAGCCATTAGCACCTACCAAGGTAATAAACGTAGGGTTGCCTGGAGGTTCTGGTGTGCTACGCACGTTGTTATAGTATTGGGTATAATAGCTATTGTAATACGCCCCATAATTGGTTTGGAAGTTTTGATACGAAAGCTTCAAGTCGTAAGTCAAGCCGAATGGCAGTTTCACTTGTGTGAAGAATGTACCTAGTAAGCTTTTGTATTTCAATCGCTCTTGTGCATTCTCGATAAGCGATACAGGGTTGAAATAGCTCGATTTGTCGAAGTTATCATAAAAAGAACCGTCGTCTCTACGTATGGGCGAGGTAGGCAAATACGTAAGCATTTGAGCCAATACGGTATTACGATAAGGTACTAATTTAGAATCTGTGATAGAGTTTGTTACCGATAAACCTAATTTTAATTTGTCGTTAAAAGCTTTTTGTTCAATAGATAAACGTGCCACAATACGATTTAAGGCACTTGATTTGATGATACCCTCTTGGTCGAAATAGTTGAGGCTGGCATTATACACGGTATTTTCGTTACCGCCACCAAACGAAATATTATGGTTTTGGCTAATCGCCGTGCTGCGTTGTACGGCATCCTGCCAGTTGGTATTTGCACCTAAGTCGTCTTTTGAGGTAAGTGATTGACCATTGGCTGCCAAAAACGATTTCAACTGGTTGGCATCCATCATTTCGTATTGATTCGATACTTTGTCGATAGCCATATAAGAGCTATACGATACCTGCATTTGTCCTTTGTTGGCACGTTTGGTTGTCACCATGATTACGCCGTTGGCAGCACGGTTTCCATAAATTGCCGTTGCAGCGGCATCTTTCAAGATGTCCATTGTGGCAATATCGTCAGGAGCAATCAACGAAATATCAGCCCCTGGAACGCCATCAACCACAAACAAAGGTGATTGAGCACCATCACGCAACGACGAAGCTCCACGTAAGATAATAGCTGCCGAGCGGTTGGGGTCGCCACTTCTGGTAATATTCAAGCCGGGTACTTTTCCTTGCAACAATTGCCCTACGTCGCTGATAGCCCCTTTGTTGAGGTCTTCGGGCTTGATGGTTGTGATAGCACTGGTGAGGTTTTTGCGTGATTGTGTTCCATAACCTACTACAACTACCTCTTCGAGGTTTTGGTTTTCTACTTGTAGCGATACGTTGATAGTAGAGCGATTACTTACAGATACTTCTTGTTTTTTATAGCCTACAAAAGAGAATACTAAGGTAGCGTTGGCTTCTGGTACACTGATTTTGTATTGTCCTTTGCCGTCGGTGGTTGTACCTCTATTGGTATTTTTTACTAATACCGATACGCCCGGTAAGGCTTGTCCCTTTTCGTCGGTTACGATACCCGATACGCTTTGTTCGGCTATGATGGTTTCGTTTGGGACAACACCAGGCGTATTGTCTTTTTCGACGCTATTTTTTTTACGGAGTAAAATACGGTTTTCTATTACTTCGTAAGAAATATTGAGGGGATTCAGTAATTCTTCTAATACTTTAGAAAGTTTATCGTTTTTAAACTCAAGCGATACCGTTTGCTCGGCTTGGATGGCATTTGAGCTATAAACAAATTTTACATCGGCTTTCTTCTCAATCTGAACCAACACTTGCTTAACAGTACTGGTTCCTGTTCGTAAAGTAATACTCTTATTGAGTAACTCTTGCGAAAAAGCACTGTTGGCAAGCGAAACGCCGCAACAGATAACCGAAAGGAATAATTGCGTGAGAGTAATTCGCATCGCTTTGGAGAGAATCTTTTTTAATGATTGTTTTTTTTTCATACTTTTAAATGTTTTTTGACTGTAACATGGAGAAAAACAGCATCCTAAGCATCGCTTCGATGCCACCAAATTGGCGTTTGGTGGGTTGCTCTGGCCGGTAATGCTCGCAACATTATCGGCTTTTTTTGTGAGGGAGTGGGACTTACGTTTTCATGAGGGTTAAATAGAAAGTTTGAGTGATATATTATGAATTTTACGAATTGGGTTTGCTATTGCAATTGCCTGTACTTTTACTGGCATCCTGTACCATTAATAAAAATGACTGTTCCTCGCTGCTCGTAAGTGGCATCTAATGCTTTACAAATCAAATCGAGTTGTTTGTGCAAAGGCAACTCGTTGAGGTCGGCCGTGAACGCACACTTGGCAAGCTGATGATTTTCGATGACAAATTCTATTTGATAGGCTGCTTGCAACCGATTCAGGACTAAGGCTAAGGGTGTTTCTTCAAAAACAAAGTCTAGGGTTGTTGGAGGTGTATTGATAATCAGTGGGTTTTCGACCAAGCTTGGCATCAATCTTTTACTTTCTTTGTCGAAAAGAATTTTTTGATTGGGACTCAAAATTACGCCGTTTTTTCGTTTTTCACTTTTGGTTGAATTTTCATAAACCGATACCCGTCCTGTCACAACCGATACTTCTATGGCTTTGGATTGCTCGTAAGATTTAATGTTGAAACTTGTGCCTAGCACTTCTGTTACTAAATCTTTGGTATGTACAATAAACGGCTTAGTCGGATTGCGTTTTACTTGAAAAAAAGCTTCTCCTTGCAGATACACTGCACGGTTTTTATCGTTGAAATGAGCTGGATAACTGATGATACTTTGAGGTTTTAATACTACAATGCTGCCGTCTTCTAAAGTAACTTTTTGTGCTTTGGCGGAGGTATTGCGGACTTCTATTTCGCCCGAATGGCTAACCAGCTCGTCGCTAATATGTCCTAGTTGGGTTGCTTGCGGATACTGCCACAAGAAATTAAATGAAACGATAATGATGCAGGCAACCGCCACGGCTGCTCCCCACCAATAATATTGTAGGCGTTTTTTGTGTGGATACAAAGTGGTTTGAATACGTCGCCAAAGTGTTTTTTCAAAACGGTTTTTTTCAAATGTATTCATTTGAAAATCACTGTTTTGTAGCAATCTTTCAGACCATTGGTGAATAAATATTTCTTCCTCTTCGGTGCAAAGGCCTGCTAGGTATTTTTCTAATAATTTATCAAAGTCATGTTGATTCATTTGTCCTTCATTTTTAATTGTCGAAAACTGTAGCACTGTAGGTGAACAAAACACACAAAAGGCAGATAAATATGCTCTCTGGCGTTTTTAGTTGTCTGAATGATAATTTTTTAGGTTTTCTCTTAAAACTTTAAGCGATTTGGTTAGGTGATACTCTACGGCTTTTTCACTGATTTGGAGTCGTTGGGCGATAGCTTTGACCGACTGGTTTTCAAACCGACTCATCCTGAATACCTCACAGGTTTTTTCAGGTAATTTTTTGAGTGCTTCATCTACAGCTTTTGACAAATCGGTGAAATGCACACTTTCTTCTGTTGAAAGATTCTGCCTGATTTCATTAAAAATAAGGTACTCTTGAAACTTGCGGTTGGTAATTTGTGACTTGATATAATTAACGCTTAGGTGCTTGATAGATACGACCAAATAGGCACTCAATAAACGAATGTTCAGCTCTTGTCGGCGTTGCCAAAGGCTTTCAAATAAATCATGTACCAATTCCTCGGCTTCTTCTTTTGTGCCTGTTTCATGATAAGCAATGCCAAAAAGTTTGTACCAGTAGCGGTAGTAAATTTCTTCAAAAGCACGTTTGTCGTCTTGTTGAAGAAACCCTATCAATTGTTCATCACTGAGTTCCGAATGCTTCATGGTTCGTAAAAGCTAAATTTGTTGTATAGTCAAACAACTAAGCAAAATCCCTAAAAGATTTTAAAAAATATTTTTTTTGTTCAAAAAAATGCCATTACTATGGTGCTTTTTTAGGAAAAAGTAACAATTAAACAAGAAAGAGAAATATTACTATTCTTAGTTAAACAAGTAATACACACAATTGTGCAAAATGACAGCGAAATTTCGCTATTATTTTTCTATAGGTATATTTTACAAAAAATATTATTTCAATGATAAGATTTATCCTAGAATTTTATTCTTAATAATGTTGTATATCTAGTATAATATGCTGAAATATAACCCTTTTTTGTATGTTTTATAAAGGTATAAGTATTTATTACTAAAATTTTATTTGGTTATTTCTTGCAATTAAAAAAAATACTCCTGTATATTTGTAAAGGACTAAATAAAATATTAGCGAAATTTCGCTAAATGCAAATGTTAAGACTTTCAACTGTAAATATCATCCTCGTTGTCATGCTGCTCTGCTGTAAGGTATGAGACGGGTTCTTGTTGTATATATTTCCGAAAGACCTTTCTCATACCACGAGAAAGGTCTTTTGTCATCTAAAGAAGCTTTAACTTAAAATAAGTCAATTAATGCCAAAATAGTCCAAAGGATTGTAGGTCTAAATTCTTGGGCGACAAACGAAACAATTTCATTATGGAACTAAACAAATTCTCCAGAACACTCACACAAGAGATTACCAACCCTGCTGCCAAAGCCATGCTTTATGGTATTGGTCTTTCGTCAGAAGATATGCAAAAAGCACAAATTGGTATTGCCAGTACAGGCTACGAAGGTAATACCTGTAATATGCACCTCAATGGTCTATCTGTTCATGTAAAGAAAGGAGTTCAAGATAATGGAATGGTCGGATTGATTTTCCATACCATTGGTGTTTCAGACGGAATGACCAACGGTAACAATGGAATGTCGTATTCGTTGCCTTCTCGTGACCTCATCGCCGATTCAATCGAAAACGTAGTGGGGGCTCAGTGGTACGATGGCGTAATTGCGGTGGTTGGTTGCGATAAAAATATGCCTGGTGCTATGATGGCCTTGGCTCGCCTGAACCGCCCCGGTATGTTGGTATATGGTGGTACTATTCGTACAGGCGAATATAAAGGACAAAAATTAGACATCGTTTCAGCATTTGAAGCTTTAGGGAAAAAATTTGCTGGCAATATTTCTGATGAAGATTATGAGGGTGTTATCCGCAATGCCATTCCAGGTGCAGGTGCTTGTGGAGGTATGTACACTGCCAATACCATGGCTTCGTCGATGGAAGCGATGGGCTTGACGCTGCCCAACTCTTCTTCTTATCCTGCTACACACGAAGGCAAAAAAGCCGAATGTTTGGCAATCGGTGCGGCTATGAAAAACTTGTTGGAAAAAAATATTTGTCCAAGAGACATCATGACCCGCAAAGCCTTTGAAAACGCCCTTACGATGGTTATGACGATGGGAGGCTCGACCAATGCCGTATTACACTACTTGGCTATCGCTCGTGCCGCACAAGTTGATTTTACTTTAAAAGATATTCAAGCAATTTCTGACCGTACCCCACTCATTGCTGATTTGAAACCTTCTGGTAAATATTACATGGAAGATATGCTTTCAATCGGTGGAGTGCCTGCTTTGATGAAGTATTTGTTGAAAGAAGGCTATTTACACGGCGATTGTATGACCGTAACGGGCAAAACCGTTGCTGAAAACTTGGCAGATGTACCAGATTTAGATTTTGAATCACAAAAAATCATCATGCCACTTACTAGCCCTATCAAGCCTACAGGTCACTTACAGGTATTGTATGGAAACTTGGCAACGGGTGGTGCTGTAGCAAAAATCACAGGTAAAGAAGGTGAGCGTTTTGAAGGAATTGCTAAAGTATGTGAGCGTGAAGAAGAAGTAATAGAATATTTGTCAAGAGGCGAAATCAAAGAAGGACAAGTAGTTGTGATTCGTAACGAAGGCCCTAAAGGTGGCCCTGGTATGCCAGAAATGTTGAAACCAACGTCTGCCATTATGGGTGCTGGCTTGGGCAATAAAGTGGCGATGATTACCGACGGTCGTTTCTCGGGAGGTACGCATGGCTTCGTAGTGGGTCACGTAACACCCGAAGCACAAGTAGGTGGCAATATCGCTTTGGTAAAAGATGGCGATTTGATTACGATTGATGCGGTAAATAACGTTCTCCATTTGCACGTATCTGACGAAGAATTGGCAGAACGTCGTAAAGATTGGAAACCACTCGAATCTCCATTTAAGCAAGGTGTATTGCGTAAATATGTGAAAAACGTGGCTTCTGCAAGTGAAGGTTGTGTGACAGATTTGTAAGAAAGAAATTGCGAGTTAGTGAATGAGTGAGTTGTGAATCAAGTTTTTATTTTTTTAGTAAAAAAATATGGTAAGCTATTGAAAATAAATCAATTGCTTTTTTGAGAATCACTAATTCACAATTGAGCAGCAAACAAAACCACAAGAATTTTAACCAAAAGAAAACGGGATAATCAGCCAATTTTCAAAAAAAATTAATCTTTAAACGCATGGCAGCACAGACACAAACCATGACCGCAGCACCCAAAACTAAAGAACCAGAACAGTTTCTGACGGGTGCTCAAGCCATAATGCAATCTTTAGTCGAGCAAGGTGTTGATACTATCTTCGGCTATCCGGGTGGCGCCATCATGCCAACGTATGATGCCCTATATGATTATCAAGATAAACTCAAACACATTCTCGTGCGTCATGAGCAAGGTGCTGGTCATGCGGCACAAGGATATGCTCGTATGACTAATCGTGCGGGTGTAGCAATGGTGACTTCGGGCCCTGGGGCAACCAACCTGATGACTCCTATTGCCGATGCCATGCTCGATTCGACTCCTTTGGTGTGTATTGTTGGACAAGTAAAAGGAAACTTACTCGGAACAGACGCTTTCCAAGAATGTGATATTATTGGTATCTCTATGCCTATCACTAAATGGAATTACCAAGTGGTAGATGCCAACGAAATTCCTGAAATTATCGCTAAGGCGTTTCATATTGCGGAGTCTGGCAGACCTGGCCCTGTGCTGATTGATATTACTCGTACTGCCCAAACCGATAAAATGACTCAACCTTTTAAATATGAGAAAAAGGTAGATGTTATCAGCTATCGCCCAAGGGTTGTGCCTAAACAAGAGCATATCGAAGCCGCAGCCAAATTGATTAATGCAGCCAAAAAACCATATATCTTGGCTGGCCATGGTGTTTTGCTTGCCAATGCTCAAGATGAATTAAAACAGTTTATCGAAAAAGCAGGTATTCCTGTGGCTACAACGCTTTTGGGTATGTCGGCGGTTGATGCCGACCACCCACTTTACGTAGGCTGGCCTGGCATGCACGGGAATTATGGGGCAAATGTCTTAACCAACGAATGCGATGTGTTAATTGCCATCGGAATGCGTTTCGACGACCGTATTACGGGCGATTTAGGAACGTATGCCAAACAGGCGAAAGTTGTGCATATCGAAATAGACCCTGCCGAAATCAACAAAAACGTATTTGCTGATGCACCAGTCGTAGGCGATGCAAAAGAAGCTTTGAAAGCCCTTTTACCATTGATTAATGCCAATTCGTATCCTGAATGGCGTGCTGAGTTTGCCAAATACGATGCCATTGAGTACGAAAAAATTACGAAAAAAGACTTGTTCCACGAAGGCGACCAAATTAAAATGGGCGAAGCCGTAGCGATGCTTTCGGATAAAACCAAGGGCGAAGCCGTAACTGTAACTGACGTTGGACAACACCAAATGATTGCCAATCGTTATTACCGTTTCAAAAAGCCATTTTCTAGCGTAACTTCTGGCGGTGCTGGTACAATGGGCTTTGCCCTTCCGGCTGCTTTTGGGGCGAAAATGGGTGCTCCCGACCGTGAAGTAGTTGCGATTATTGGTGATGGAGGTTTCCAAATGACTATCCAAGAACTAGGTACAATTGCCCAAAGTGGTTTGCCTGTGAAAATTATCATTCTTAACAACAACTTCTTAGGAATGGTACGCCAATGGCAACAGCTTTTCTTCGACAGACGCTACTCGTTTGTAGAATTGCAAAACCCCGATTTCATTACTATTGCCAAAGGTTTTGGTATTGCAGGTCATACGGTGTCTGACCGTACCAAATTATCGGAATCGCTCGATACCCTTTTGCAATCAGATAAGCCTTATTTGTTAGAAATTATCTGCGAAAAAGAAGAGAACGTATTCCCGATGGTGCCAGCAGGAGCGTGTGTAACCAAAGTGATATTGGAGTAATTTTTGAAGACTTTTATGACTAAATAAATTTAAGTTGGGGATTTAGTAAAGTTTATTCGTAAATATCTTTTTACCTTTGTCCCCGATTTTGATGTAAGACCATGACAACATACACATTATCGATATTTACCTCCAATACCATTGGTTTATTAAATCGTATCACGATTATTTTCACACGCAGACGTTTGAATATCGAATCGCTTACGGTTTGTGAAACTGAAAGAAAAGGAGTATCGAGATTTACCATTGTAATTCGCCACGATTCTCGTGAGGCTGTCGAAAAATTAGTACGTCAAATTCGTAAAGTGGTAGATGTTTTGGCCGTATTTGGCTACCTCGACCACGAAATTGTTTTTAACGAAATCGCCTTGTTTAAAATAGCTACTCCACTCGGAGGTACGCCGCTCAATATCAAGGAAATCAACCTTGATTGGAATGCCAAAGTGGTGCATTGGGGGCTTGATTATGTGGTGATTGAGAAAAATGGCACAGAGCAAGAAATCTCAGAATTTTATGAATATATCAAAAATTGGGAGATTTTGGAATACCTCAAATCTGGTCGTGTGGCGGTTGGTAAAACCGAAAAAGGGCTAGTTGAGTACCTTCCCGAAGGCGATTGGGAAGTGGTGTAAGGGAGGAGTGATGAGTTGTGAGTTTTGAGCGATGAATTGTGAATTAATTAGTAATGCAAATTTATTTTTGATTTAAAAAAAATGTAAGTTTTTGAAAATCAAAACACTAGCTCGCAATCCACAATTAACTAATTCAAAACGCACAATTTGCATTAGTACTTAAAGTTTATCATTTGTAAATAATTTTCAGTAAAACATAATTCCAAAAAACAAATCAAATCATGGCACAAATTAATTTTGGCGGAGTGGTAGAGGATATCGTGACTCGTGAGGAGTTCCCATTAGAAAAAGCAAGAGAAGTATTGGCTAATGAAACTATCGCTGTAATCGGATACGGTGTACAAGGGCCTGGTCAAGCTTTGAACATGAAAGATAACGGCTTAAACGTAATCGTAGGTCAACGCAAAGGAAAAACGTATGACAAAGCTGTGGCTGATGGTTGGGTTCCTGGCGAAACGTTGTTCGAAATCGAAGAAGCTTTAGAAAAAGGTACTATCATTTGCTACTTGCTTTCAGATGCTGCTCAAATCGAATTGTGGCCAACTGTGAAAAAATATTTGACTGCTGGTAAATCATTGTATTTCT
>JACCDQ011780007.1_pt1 | contig 14352 bp, 13 predicted proteins | sample 7446031 | NCBI WGS metagenome assembly JACCDQ01 (sample SAMN15323442, study PRJNA562643) | freshwater metagenome | isolation source: river surface water | place: USA:Blue River Watershed | collected 2017-08-17 | reverse complement strand
TTCGTCATCCTTCTGGCCGACGAGCTGTGTTGTGAAAGTCTTTGTATCGCCAGCTGACATACCGATAAGAGCCTCATCAAGGCCATCAATCATGCGATTTGAACCGACTTCATATGAAATGTCATTTGCCTTACCGCCATCAACTTCTTCACCATTGATGCGCGCCGTGAGATCGACAGTGACAAAGTCACCGCTCTTTACAGCGCGCTCAACTGTGTGAAGAGTTCCAAAGCGAGCGCGAAGTTCATCGATCTGCTCATTGAGAGCTTCTTCTGTTACCTCTGCATTATCAACAGTGATTGTGATCTTTGAGAAGTCTGGAAGTGTGACCTCTGGACGAACGCTCACCTCTACTGTGAACTCAAGCTTCTCGTTATCGTTAAATTCTTTGATATCAACATTAGGGCGACCGATAACAAGGAGTGAGTGCTCACGAGCTGCCTGAACATAGAACTCAGGCAGAGCTGCGTTGATCGCCTCATCGAGAACCGCAGCACGACCCACGCGCTGCTCCACCATCGCTGCTGGAACTTTTCCCTTACGGAATCCTGGAACGTTGATTTGTGATGCAAGCTTCTTAAATGCCTCAGCGATATATGGGCTGAGCTCTTCAAAGGCAACTTCTACTGAAAGCTTTACACGTGTTGGTGAAAGTGTCTCTACGGTGCTCTTCACAAGTTGCTCCTGTTATGTAAGTTATTTCAACTATTGGTACATCACTTGAAACTTTGAAACCAACAACTACAAGTAATACTGGTCGGGGCGGGGAGATTCGAACTCCCGATCTCCTGCTCCCAAAGCAGGCGCGCTAGCCACTACGCTACGCCCCGAAGGCGCAGGGGGAAGTCTAAAGCAATTTTTTACCTTTCCTTACCGACCCTGTACGCTAACGCCCACACCCCGCGGGTGTAGCTCAATGGTAGAGTTCCAGCCTTCCAAGCTGGCTGTGCCGGTTCGATCCCGGTCACCCGCTCCAGTACTTATTTACGCGTGATTTCTGCGCTTTTCTTCTCAATTCCTACTTAATTGCACCGACAAGTGTGATGTACGCCTTACCTGTCAGGCTAAGTGGATTACTTCCAGTATCGCCGAATGCATCAATAACTCGAACTTGGATGGCTCCATCAGCTGTGCCAACCTTTACAGTCCCAGTGACGTCAAAACCGTATGCGGTAAAAGTTGATGAATAGGTCGCATACCGAAAATCATTTCTGCTGTATGCAAAAGTTATCGTGCTACCTGGACTCACCACATCCAAACCAAGAACTAGGCTATTAAAAACACTTGTTCCTTGGATGTGAATTTGAAAGTAATAGGAGCTGTTGGCAAGCAACGTTCCGAACTGCGAAGAATTGGAGTAGCTGTATTGGGTTGCAGAACCCAGTGTCCAACTTGGAATATCAATAACCGTTACTTCGGAAGGACCGACAGTTCCAGTTTCTCCCTTTGCACCAGCGGGGCCAGTTGCGCCAGCAGCTCCTGTTGCACCAGCTGGACCTTGCGCACCGGTTGATCCATTTGCTCCTGCAGGACCACTTGCACCTGCACTACCTGCAGGACCTGCTGGTCCCGTTGCTCCAGGTAAACCTGCTTCACCTTTCTCCCCTTGCGGCCCCGTTGGACCAGTAGGACCTTGAGGTCCCTGCGGACCAACAACAGTATTTACATTGGCAGTTGAAATCGCTTTTCCATCTGCGCCGTTCTTTCCATCGCTTCCAGAAGGTCCCGTTGGTCCTTGAATATTCTGCGGAGTCGGCCACTTGCCTTTTATCTTTGGTCCATAGATCAACAAACTTCTCACATCAATATAGAAATCCCCATCAATGCCAAGTGAACTCTTTGGTGCACCTTTGCCATTGAGGATTGTGTTAACTACTGCTGTCGTTGATCTACCTGCGCCATTTGCATAGGGGAAGGATGAAAATGTTGCGATTAAAACTGCTACCACCACCGCCAACGGCTTGCTCTGCGTCATGAGAAAAGCTCTCCTTTGAAGGGTTAAAGGAGAAATAGTCTGAAAGTAGAGTAATACCCAAAGTAATCAGGACTCCCCCACATTAGGCTCACAGGAAAGGCCGAATACACGCTCAGTTCTTCACAGGATGGCCTTCAGGATTCACATGGTGCCCTCAGCTTCCCCGGCTACCTTTCTGAGCATTGGGGTGTTTATTACTACCAAGTCAGCAACACGGGGCTGACACTTAGTACGGGACAGGAGACATGCAAATGTCATCAAAGAAGAAAGTATTCGCAGTAGCGATTACAACGGTTGCTTTGACTGCAGGCACATTCGGTGTCGCAGGTGCAGCAACAAAGGCAACACGTGTTTCAAAGACAACAATTACAACGATCGCTAACCAGGCTGCTGCAGGCAAGCTCGGTCGTGGTGAAGAACTTGCATCAATCCTTTCAGGACTTGTTGCTAAGGGAACAATCACTCAGTCACAGGCTGATGCAATCATTGCAGCACACGCTGCAGCAGATGCAGCTCGCGATGCACTTCGCCCAGCAAAGGGTCTCGGTGGTCCACTCGGTGACAAGCTCACAATCGTTTCAACAACACTTGGAATTGATACACCAACTGTTATCTCACGCCTTAAGGCAGGAGAAACTCTTGCAACTATCGCAGGTGCAAAGAAGGATGCGTTGATCGCAGCACTCGTTGCTGATGAGACAAAGCGCATCGATGCAGCTGTTACTGCAGGCAAGTTGACTGCAGCACAGGCAACAACACTGAAGGCAAACCTCGTCGCACACGTGACAGATGAAGTGAATTCAACTGCACCTGTTGGCCCAATGATGGGTGATCGCGACGATCGTGGTGGCAAGGGTGGCCGCGGCGGACGTGGACACAGAGAAGGTGGACCTATGGGCGGTGGAATGAATGGCGGCACATCAGGTGCTCCAACAATTCCAACTCCAACCACAACAACTTCAGCAACAGCATAAAACGCTTCATGTAGTTCCTCCATTGCGTAGAAAACCCGCCAGGTGAGCAATTCACTTGGCGGGTTTTCGTTTGCTCGCAGGTATGCCGTGATTAAATTGCGCATGCGAATTCACATCGGCAGCGACCACGCGGGCCTTGAGTTCAAGAATGAACTCATCCATCACCTCGTTGCTGGTGGACATGACGTCACCGATCACGGGCCATATGAATTCGACGCCCTCGATGATTACCCAGATTTCTGCATCCCGACAGCTCAGGCTGTTGCCCAAGATGCCACCTCAATCGGAATCGTCTTGGGTGGCTCAGGTAATGGCGAACAAATCGCTGCTAATAAAGTTAAAGGTATCCGCGCGGCCCTTGTCTGGAGCGTCGAGACCGCAAAGCTTGCTCGCGAACATAACAATGCCAATGTTATTTCAGTAGGCCAGCGCCAACATTCTGCACAAGAAGTAAAAGACTTTATCGATGCATTTATCGCGACGCCGTTTCCTGGTGACGAGCGCCATGCACGTCGCATCGGCAAGATTGCTAGATTCGAAGATACCTGCTGCTAGTTTTTAAAATATCTAAAGTCGTTAACTTGATGATCTTTAGTAATTCCCTGACCTTCAAAACGAGTCTCTGGACGCCAATCAGGGCGTGCAACTTTTCCACCAGTAAATAGAGTCGATGCAGCAAAGACTTCTTCAATCCATTCGGCGTATGGAACCCAGTCGGTGGCGATATGAATAAATCCACCTGGCTTTAACTTGGATGCAACCTGCGCCAAGAAGTTAGCGTTCACGATGCGGCGCTTATTGTGCTTCTTCTTCTGCCACGGATCTGGGAAGAACAAGTGCACGCCATCAAGTGATTGATCAGCAATCATGTTGTGCATAATTAAATGTGCATCACCTTGAATAACGCGAAGGTTCTTCAAACCGTATTCATGAATTAAGAGAAATAGCTTGCCAACACCTGGACGGTGAACATCGACGGCTAGAAATCCTTTTTCAGGAAAAGCTTGGCCAATAAGAGCAGTCGCCTCCCCCATGCCAAATCCGATCTCAAGGATGACCTCCTTGGAATCTGGAAAAAGCCTTGCAAAATCTAAAACCTGATTGCTGGCTTCGATTCCATAAGAGCCCCAATGCTTATCGAGGGCTGCTTGCTGAGGACCTGTAATACGAGAGCCGCGGATGCGATAACTGCGAACTGTAGGCTCTTCCATAGCGAGAATCTTATGGTTCGATTAGGCTCTCTTCATCCACGCAGACCATCTATAAGGAGTAAACCGTGCCAGGAGTAAATCTCACACGTGCAGAAGCGCAAGAACGTTCACAGCTCGTCAAGGTCCATTCATACGAAGTAGATCTCGATCTCACTGTTGGAGCTGAGAACTTCATCGTGAAGACTCGTGTTAAGTTCGATGGTCTCAAGCCAGGCGCAACAACTTTTATCGATGCAGTCGGCAAGTCAGTCATCAAGGCCGAACTCAATGGTCAGGCATTCGATCCAAAGTTTGATGGCGAATCAATCTTCCTTCCACCACTTGCAGCGAGCAACGAGCTCTACGTCGAATTCGAAGGCATCTACTCAAATTCAGGCGAAGGCCTCCACCGTTTCCAGGATCCTGCTGACGGAGAGGTCTACCTCTACACCCAGCACGAAGTTCCAGACGCTCGTCGTACATTTGTGTGCTTCGACCAGCCAGACCTCAAGGCAACATTTGCAATCTCTGCAACAGTTCCTGGTCACTGGGAAGTAATTTCAAATAACCCGGTTGCATCAAAGGATGATGTTGCAGGTAACAAGAAGTGGACATTCACTACCACTCCTCGCATCTCTACCTACCTGACAGCGCTTGTTGCAGGTCCTTACTTCAAGGTCGAGAGCGAATACAAGGGTGCAAAGGTTGTTCCACTGGGTCTCTACTGCCGCAAGTCACTTGCAGAGCACATGGATGCAGAAGAACTCTTCGACATCACACGTCGCGGCTTTGCAGCATTTGAAAAGGACTTCGGTCTTGCATATCCATTCGATAAGTACGATCAGATTGCAGTTGCAGAATTCAATGCCGGCGCAATGGAGAACGCTGGTTGCGTGACATTCGCAGAGAACTACTTTGTCTTCCGCTCAAAGGTCACTGACAAGGAATACAACTGGCGCGCAAATGTCATCCTTCACGAGATGGCACATATGTGGTTCGGTGACCTCGTCACAATGTCATGGTGGGATGACCTATGGCTCAATGAGTCATTTGCTGAGTGGGCTTCGTATCACACGCTCGCATATGCAACCCGTTTCACAAATTCATGGACAGTCTTTAATGCAGAGCGCAAGAACTGGGCATACCGCCAGGATCAGCTCTCATCTACTCACCCAATTGCAGTAGATATGTATGACCTCGAAGCCGTTAAGACAAACTTCGATGGAATCACCTACGCAAAGGGAGCATCTGTCCTTCAGCAGCTCGTTGCATACGTGGGTCTCGATGCATTTATCGCTGGCTTGAAGAAGTACTTTGAAAAGCATGCGTGGGGCAATACAACTCTTAATGACTTAATCATCGAACTCGAAGCAACTTCAGGTCGCGATCTCAAGCCATGGATTGCTACATGGCTACAAACAGCTGGCGTTAATACATGGCGCCCAGAGCTTGTTGTCGATGGTGATAAGTACACATCTGTTGCCGTTAAGCAGGAAGTGCCACTTGTTCCAGCTGGCTCATCAGAACTTCGCCCACACCGTATGGCAGTCGGTCTCTATGACATCGCAGGCGGCAAGGTTGTACGTCGCAAGCGCGTCGAGCTCGATGTTGCCGGTGCAACAACTGTGGTTCCTGAACTTGCCGGCGAAAAGCTTGCAGATCTCGTTGTTCTCAACGATGGTGACCTCTCATACGGAAAGCTCCGCTTTGATGATCGCTCCATCGCAACTCTCAAGAGCCACCTTGGAAATATCGAAGATTCGTTGACCCGTGCACTTGCCTGGTCAGCAGTCTGGGATATGACTCGTGATGGCGAACTCGCTGCAAGTGATTACGTACCAATGGTTCTCAATGCGCTTGCATCAGAGACCGATGTTGCCGTTGTTGCTACTCAGATGTTGCAGCTCGGAACAGCTGTCGAGCTCTATGCAGCTGATAAGAATCGTGATGCGCTTCGCACAATCTTGGCCGATGGCATCGAGAAGCTTCTTGATGGCGCAGCGGCAGGAAGCGATATGCAGCTTCAATATGTTCGCAGCTTTGCGGCAAGTGCAAAGTCACCTGCTCAGGTTTCAAAGGTGCGCGACATCCTTGATGGCAAGGTTGCAGGCGTCACTGTTGATGCAAACCTTCGCTGGACACTCCTTAACTCATTGGTCGAGCGCGGTGCTGCAACAGTCGCTGAAGTTGAAGCAGAGCTCGCAAACGATAAGAGCGCCGATGGTGAAAAGGCTGCAGCGTTCGGTCGTGCAGTTGGAGCAGATGCTGCAGTCAAGGCTGCTGCCTGGGAGCTTGCAACTACGAAGGACATCTCAAACCACATCCAGATTCAGACTATTCAGGGCTTCAACCGCCCAGGACAGCGCGAGCTCACTGCACCATATGCGGATAAGTACTTCGATCTCATCCTTGACTACTGGACATCTCATACATATGAGTTTGCAAGCAATATTGCACTTCTTGCATTTCCTTCATACCAAGTATCAGATGCCACGATGAAGAAGGTTGAAGGTTGGTTGTCAGGTGCTGGTAAAGATGCACCTAACGGTCTTCGACGTATCGTCTCCGAACAGCGCGATGCTCTAGCTCGCGCCCTCAAGGCACAAGCAAAAGATGCATAAGTAGCTCTGAATAAGAAAAGCCCCGGTCATTGCGACCGGGGCTTTTCTATTGAAAAAATGAATTAAGAGATGATTGTGATGAAGTTGTCGTTGTCGTCAGGGATGGAATTGATGACTTCTTGCTTCTCCTTCTTGGGCGCTGATGCGAACCAAGAAATCAGAGCAATCACTGTGAAGATTGCCACTGGAGCAAGGAAGAAATATGTAAATGTCTGAAGTGCGGTCAATCCCTGACCTGGCTGAGCATTGCCTTCTTGATTGATCATTGGCAGAAGGTTTGCGACCTGAGATAGAGGCTTAATCATGAGGAGGAGTCTATCCTTAACCACTATGAGCGACCGTACACAGCACTTTGTTGATTGGTTCACAGGAGCACCGCTCCGCGTTATCTCTGTCTTCCTTATTGCCTTGATCTGCCACTCAGTTGGCAAGCGCGCCATCGACCGTGCAGTAGCAAAGCTGGCTTCGGCTGATATCAAGCCAGGTCCAGGAGTCGTTGCCCGTCAGGCAGAACGCGCCCGCACTATCGGCACCGTACTGACATCAACCTTCAACGCATTTGTATGGGTTATCGCAATTGGAATGATTCTCGGCGAATTCGGTTTTGATCTTGGTCCTGTCATTGCATCAGCGGGAATTATCGGCGTAGCAATCGGTCTCGGTGCACAAACACTCGTTAAAGATGTTCTCTCAGGAATCTTTATGTTGGTTGAAGATCAGTATGGAGTTGGCGATCAAGTAAAAGTCGGCGACGTTGAAGGCGCAGTTGAAAAGGTTGGCCTTCGAGTCACAACAGTTCGCGATTCAGCAGGAACCTTGTGGTACTTGCGCAACGGCGAGATTCTTGTCGTTGGAAATAAATCTAAGCGCTAATCTTCAAATGAATTAAGGAGGTGCTCAGCAGCTCCCTCAAGGTAGCGCCATAGCTTCTCTTGCGCTTGCACTTCCATATCCATACCTTCAACTGCCTCGCGCATGCACGTCAGCCATGCGTCTTTCGCAGCGGGACCGATATGAAACCCTGCATGGCGCATACGTAAACGTGGGTGCCCACGCTCTTCGGAATAAGTGGTTGGTCCACCCCAATATTGTTCTAAAAACATCTGCAAGCGGCGCGCTGCACCTGCCATATCGCGCTCTGGATACATCGGACGCAAAATCTCGTTGGTTGCTACACGCGCATAGAACTGTGAAACCAAATCAGAGAAGAATGGTTCTCCCCCAAATAGTTCATAGTAATTCGTTGTATCGCGCTCTGCCATCAGACTCTCAATTCGCTAGCGGACTTTCCTTTAGCTATTTGTAGCACCATCAACGCTGAGACGATGCACATTGCCGCTGAGATATAGAACGCAATTGCATAATCGCCGAATTGAACTCGCAAGAGCGCTGCGCCGAAAGCTGCTGTTGAAGCACCGATCTGGTGTGCCACAAAGACCCATCCATAAACAATTGTTCCGCGGTTAGGGCCAAGCACGATTCGAGATAAGACCAAGGTAGGTGGAACTGTCGCAACCCAATCGAGACCGTAGAAAATTACAAAGACCAAGGTCGATGGATGCACTGAAGAGAAGAGAATTGATGGCAAGAGGAAGAGTGAAAGTCCACGAAGCCCGTAGTAGAAGAAGAGGAGCTTGCGTGGATCGAACTTATCTGTGAGATAGCCAGATGCAAGTGTTCCAATAACATCAAACACACCGACCATTGCGAGCAATCCGGCGGCTACAGGTTCGGCCATTCCGTGATCGTGTGCGGCCGGGATGAAGTGAGTACCAATAAGACCATTGGTGGAAAGTCCGCAGACAAAGAAGGTGAAGAAAAGTACCTGGAAGTTGCGATCTGACTTTGCCTGCTTGATGGTGTCGATTGCAAGACGGAAGGCTGACATCTCTGGTTTTGGCGCAGGCTCCCAGGTCATTGGTGCGCCATAAGGAGTCATGCCAAGTGACTGCGGTGATTCTTTGAGGAAGAAGAAGATCAGCGGAACAACAACCAGCGAAGCAATTGCGATTGTGACTGATACTGATTTCCAGCCATATGTCACAGCAAAGTGCGAGAGCAGAGGCAAGAAAATTAACTGTCCTGTTGCACTTGCTGCAGTCAGGGCGCCGACGACAAGCCCCTTATGTTTGATAAACCAACGGTTGGCAACTGTTGCAGCAAAGACAAGCGCCATCGATCCAGTACCGATACCAACGCAGACTCCCCAGAGAAGCCATAAGTGCCAAGGCTGAGAGATAAATACTGTTGAAGCCGCGCTAATGGAGACGAAGGTGAGAGCTGACATGACGACGCGACGGACGGTAAAGCGCTCCATCAAGGCTGCAGCAAAAGGTGCGATTAGCCCATAGAGAAGGACGTTGACTGCGATTGCAAAGGAAACTTGTGAACGCGACCAACCAAAGGCATCTTCAAGAGGAACGATGGTGACAGATGGCGCAGAACGAAATCCTGCAGTTGCCATCAAGGTCAAGAAGGTAACAACGAGAGCTGTCCATGCTGGATGAAGTTTCTTCATGGACGCGCAGCTCCTTCTAGTCGATCTTGTATTGAGCTAAGAATGCGCGCTCAGCATCAGAGAGGCGACGAGACTTCTTTGTCTCCATATCAATCGCAACCTGCACTGTGCGGACTCGAGCGTGAACGGTACCGTCCTCGCCGATGATCTCGTATCCCAATTTAAAAGATGCTCCGCCGATTTCATCGACCCAGATAGTGACATCGTAATAACGTCCACCTTCGTAGATTGGTGCGAGGTAATCCACTTCTGCGCGACCCACAACCATTTCAATCATAGTTGGGGCTTCCTCTTTTGCCTTCGGCTCTGCAAATGACCACTGGAATCGAGCTTCCTGAATAAGCGTTAAATACTTTGCATTGTTGAGATGATTAAAAGCATCAAGATCATCCCAGCGAACAAATTGCTTATTGACGTACTTCATTTAACGAGTGAGCTTTCGATATGTCGCACGATGAGGACGAGCTGCATCTGCACCGAGACGAGCAATCTTGTTCTCTTCATATGACTCGAAGTTTCCTTCAAACCAGAACCACTTTGAATCGCCTTCGTAGGCCAAGATGTGTGTCGCAACGCGGTCTAAGAACCAGCGATCGTGAGAGATCCCAACGGCGCAACCTGGGAACTCAAGCAGTGCATTTTCTAGAGATCCAAGAGTTTCAACGTCAAGGTCGTTTGTAGGTTCGTCGAGGAGCAAGAGGTTTCCACCCTGCTTCAAGGTAAGCGCGAGGTTCAAACGGTTGCGCTCACCACCAGAGAGGACTCCTGCTGGTTTCTGCTGATCTGGACCCTTAAATCCGAAAGCTGCAACGTATGCACGTGAAGGCATTTCAACTTGGCCGACCTTGATAAAGTCCAAACCATCTGAAACAACTTCCCACAAAGTCTTCTTTGGATCGATGCCACCACGTGACTGATCTACATAAGAAATCTTTACAGTCTCACCAATTTTGACGTTACCTGAATCTGCAGGCTCGAGACCAAGTATTGTCTTAAAGAGCGTTGTCTTACCGGCACCGTTAGGTCCGATAACACCGACGATTCCGTTGCGAGGCAGTGTGAATGAGAGGTCATCGATAAGAACACGATCACCAAATCCCTTAACAAGGTTTTCGACTTCTACAACGATATTTCCAAGGCGCGGCCCAGGTGGAATCTGAATTTCTTCGAAGTCCAACTTACGCATCTTGTCGGCTTCGGCGGCCATCTCTTCATAACGGGCAAGACGAGCCTTCGACTTTGCTTGACGACCCTTTGCATTTTGGCGAACCCAATCGAGTTCTTCGGAGAGACGCTTCGCACGCTTTGCATCTTTCTGGCCTTCAACCTTAAGACGAGCTGCCTTTGTCTCAAGGTATGTTGAGTAATTACCTTCATATGGATAAGCGCGACCGCGGTCGAGTTCGAGAATCCACTGGGCAACGTTGTCCAAGAAGTATCTATCGTGAGTAATCGCTACAACAGTGCCTGGGTACTTTGCCAAGTGCTGTTCAAGCCACAAAACTGATTCGGCATCAAGGTGGTTAGTAGGTTCGTCAAGAAGAAGTAGATCCGGCGCTTCAAGGAGCAACTTACATAAAGCGACGCGACGCTTTTCTCCACCTGAGAGAACCTTGACGTCAGCATCACCTGGAGGACAACGAAGTGCATCCATAGCTTGTTCTAGTTGAGAATCAAGTTCCCAGGCGTTGCGATGATCGAGTTGTTCCTGGAGCTCGCCCATCTCTGCCAACAACTTGTCGTAATCAGCATCTGGGTTTGCCATCTCTTCAGAGATCTCATTGAATCGGCGAACCATCTCCATTGTCTCTGCAACACCTTCTTGCACATTTTCGAGAACAGTCTTCTCTTCATTGAGCTTTGGCTCTTGCATCAAGATGCCGACGGTGTAACCAGGTGATAGATATGCCTCACCATTTGATGGCTGCTGAAGCCCTGCCATGATCTGAAGAACAGTTGACTTACCAGCACCGTTAGGGCCAACAACACCAATCTTTGCTCCCGGAAGGAACATCAGGGTTACGTCATCGAGAATTACCTTCTCGCCATGCGCTTTACGCGCCTTCTTCATCGTGTAAATGAACTCAGCCATAGTTGCAAACCTTACTGGGTACTATTAGCCATTACCTCATTGGCTTGACGCGTAATGAGTGTGAAGTGCGCCTGTAGCTCAGTCGGATAGAGCACCTGCCTTCTAAGCAGGTTGTCGCTGGTTCGATTCCAGCCAGGCGCGCAAAAAAGAATCGGCCGGTCCCGCCTCACGCAGGACCGGCCGAAACTTATTTATCCGTGAGTTAACCGATCTTTGCTACCTGAGAAAGTGACTTCTTAAGAAGGTCACCATCGATAACAGAGAACCCAAGGTCTTCGCCAACCTTCTGTGAACAAGCTGGAGACAAGATGAACTTTGCAAACTCTGCTACTGCGGCAGCTGTTGCCTTGTCGCCTGACTTTGTATCTGCAAGGAGGTAAGAAACGATTCCAAGTGGGTATGCGCCCTTCTCTTTAGTTGCATAGTCATATGTCAACCAACCATTTGCATCCTGTGATGCTGATGAAAGGAATGCGCCGACGCCTGCTGAATCTGGTGCCACTGATGAACCCGCAGGGTTGATCAAGTTAGCAATCTTCAACTTGTTCGCCTTTGCATAGTTCACTTCAGCGTATGTGATTGAGTAAGGAGTCTTTCCAGCAAGCTGTGAGACACCTGTTGAAGACGCTGCACCGACGATGCGGCCAAGATTTGCAACATCATTGATATTGCCTGGGAACCCTGCTGAGAAGACCTTGTTCTTAGCCTTTGTCCATACTGATGGTGCTGACTTGTTAAGGTAGTTAGTGAAGTTCTCAGTTGTTCCTGATGAATCTGAACGGTAGATAACCTGAATCTTCTTATCAGGCAAGATAAATGTGCTCTTTACATTCTGTGTACGAAGAACAATTGGATCACCCTTTGCATCCTTCTTAAGGGATCCATCTGAGTTCTTCATATAAACAATCTTTGCTGTTGTTCGGTTGTTATCTGCAACGATTGCTGGGTCGTTCCACTTTGTGATTTCACCAGCGAAGATCTTTGCAACAGTTGTTGCAGAGAGCTGAAGTGTCTTTGAATTTGGAACATTGTGAAGAATTGCAATTGGTGCTGCGACCAATGGAACGTGAATAAGGGATGCGCGCTTTGTTGAAGCTGTGTATGCACCATCTGACATCCAGAAGTCACCGATCGACTTATCTGAGTTTGACTGACCTGTACCTGAAGATGATGAAGCGTATGAATAAGTATGTGCTGTAGCTGCTGCAAATGGAGCCTTGCATGCTTCAATCAAGAGCGCTGGGAATGATGCGCCTGAACCTTGAAGGTTTGCTGCATGTGCAGGTGTTGTTGCTACTAAGCCGAACGCGAGTGCAATTGATGCAACCTTCGCGAGCTTTGAAACTCTCATGTATTTCCCCTTGTTAGATTAGGTTTTCTTACAAGGGTGAAGTTATTCAACTGCTCTGAACCGCACTCCCCTTTTGAGGAAACCCCACCTAACAGTTAGGTGAACATTTGGTGCTGGCTTTTTTCGTTTAGCCGAAGCGACCGGTGACGTAATCCTCTGTGCGCTTATCTTTTGGACGAGAGAAGATTTCATTTGTTGGCGCAAACTCGACCATATGTCCCGGGCCGCCATCTGAAAGGAAGAATGCGGTGTGGTCGGATACGCGAGCTGCCTGCTGCATATTGTGGGTAACGATCACGATGGTCATTGACTCTGACAAGTGGCGGATTGTTTCTTCGATGCGCAGAGTTGATCCCGGATCCAGCGCAGAACATGGCTCGTCCATCAAAAGAACTTGTGGCTTTACTGCAAGCGCACGAGCGATGCAGAGACGTTGCTGCTGTCCACCTGAGAGTGAACCACCATGGGCGCCGAGACGATCTTTTACTTCTTTCCAGAGACCTGCGCGCTCGAGGCACTCTTCAAGGAGATCGTCTTTATTGTCAACTTTGAGTTGAGCAAGCTTCAAACCTGAGAGAACGTTCTCGCCAATTGTCATTGATGGGAATGGGTTTGGCTTCTGAAAAACCATGCCGATTTGAAGACGAATCTTTGTAACGTCTGTGCCAGGTGCGTAGACATCTTTACCATCGAGCAATACCTCGCCAGCCATTGCCGCTGATGGAATGAACTCGTGCATGCGGTTGAGAGTTCGGATGAATGTTGACTTGCCGCAGCCTGAAGGACCGATCAATGCAGTTACGGTGCCTGGTGCAAAGTCGAGAGAGATATCTTCGAGGGCGTGGTGCTTACCGAACCAGGCATGGATGCCACGAGCTTCTAGCCCGGTTCCAACAGCGCGCAGACCTGGGGTACGTGGGGCGCTTGTTACATCAGAAAGTGCTGAAGTCATCGAGAGACCTTTCTAGTGCTTAGGAATCGTGCTGTTGTGAAGAGAATCAAAATGAGAACTACGAGAACCAGGAGACCTGCCCAGGCGCGAGTAATCGCTTCTTCTGAGCCAGCATTAAATGATTTCCAGATGTAATAAGGGAGAGATCCGATTGGGTCGTGGAATGGATTGCCATTGACCTTGTCGCCACCACCCGTTAGTAAGAGGAGCGGCGCTGTTTCGCCCGCAATGCGTGCAACTCCGAGAATCATCGCTGTTATCAAACCGCTACGAGCAGCTGGCAGAACGATCATCGCAACTGTGCGCCACTGTGTTCCACCAAGTGCCGTACCGGCCTCGCGAAGATCTTGTGGGATCAAGTTAAGGACTTCTTCAGAGGTACGTGCAATTGTTGGAATCATCAGGATAGTCAGGGCAAGTGAGCCCATAAATCCTGAGTACCCCTTTGTAATCGGATAGAGAACTGCAGAGAGAATAAAGAGGCCGGCAACAATTGATGGCACACCGGACATCGCCTGCACCAAGAACTTGATCGGCTTAGAGAAGCGACCGCGGATCTCGGTGAGATAGAGCGCAGTCAGAATTCCAAGTGGAACGCTCATGATGAGCGAGAGCGAAACCAGCATCACTGTTCCAGAGATTGCATGCACGAGTCCACCGTTTGTGAGTGGATCGGTTG
>JACCDQ011439400.1_pt1 | contig 14357 bp, 9 predicted proteins | sample 7446031 | NCBI WGS metagenome assembly JACCDQ01 (sample SAMN15323442, study PRJNA562643) | freshwater metagenome | isolation source: river surface water | place: USA:Blue River Watershed | collected 2017-08-17 | reverse complement strand
TCTATTTGAAGCGTTTGGTCGTTGGCGGTTTTGAGAAGGTGTTCGAGATCAACCGTAACTTCCGTAATGAAGGCCTGAGCCCACGTCACAACCCGGAATTCACCATGATGGAATTCTACGAGGCCTACGCAGACTACAAGAGCATGATGAATTTCACCGAAGGTGTGATCCGTCATGCCGCGCGTGAAGCACTGGGTAAAGAAGTATTCACCTATCAGGGCCGCGAGCTCGATCTGTCCAAGCCCTTCCATCGCCTGACCATTGTGCAGGCCGTGATGAAGCATTGCCCGCAGTACACCGAAGCCCAGCTCAACGACGAAGCCTGGCTACGTGAAGAACTGACCAAGCGCAAAGTCGACATCCCCAAGATGGCCGGTCTGGGTGGCTTGCAGCTCATGTTCTTTGAAGAAACCGCCGAAGCCCAACTGTGGGAACCGACTTTCATTATCGACTACCCGGCTGAAGTGTCGCCGCTGGCACGTCGAAGCGACAAGAATCCGGAGATTGCCGAACGTTTCGAACTCTTTATCGTGGGTCGCGAAATCGCCAACGGCTTCTCGGAATTGAATGATCCGGAAGATCAGGCCGAACGTTTCCTCGCTCAGGTTGCCGCCAAGGAAGCCGGTGACGAAGAAGCGATGTACTACGACGCCGATTACATTCAGGCACTGGAGTTCGGCCTGCCGCCGACCGGCGGTTGCGGTATTGGTATTGACCGACTGATCATGCTGGTGCCGGATTCTGCCGCCATCCGTGATGTCATCCTGTTCCCGCAGATGCGTTCACAAGACTAAATGCCCATCACACCGGCGACGCTGTCAGTAACTGATGACGGTACGCCGTACGCGCCGGTGTATGACGATGTGTATCACAGCCGGGCCGGCGCGCTTGCGCAAGCCCGGCATGTTTTTTTAGGCGGCAATGGTTTACCCGAGCGCTGGCTTGGCAACACACCGCGCAATCATTTCGTTATTGTTGAAACCGGCTTTGGCCTGGGATTAAACTTTCTGGCGACCTGGGCGGCCTGGCACTCAGCACCTGAAGACGCACGTTGCCGACGCTTGCACTTTGTCTCGGTCGAAAAACACCCGCTGCAGCAAGCCGATCTGACCCGGCTGCTGGCGCCCTACCGTAACGAACTTCCTCCCGAATTAATCAATGCCCTCACCCGACAATGGCCACTGCTGGCTGAGGGCATGCACCGGCTGGAATTCGATCAAGGCCGGGTGATCCTGACGCTCATTTTCGGGGATGCCGAGACGGCTCTCGCTCAGGTCGCTGGCCGCGCCGATGCAATTTACCTGGATGGCTTTACCCCGGCCAAAAACCCGGACATCTGGTCTGACGCAGTCTGCGAGGCACTGGCCAAACTATCCGGCGAAGGCACCACGCTAGCGACCTGGAGTGTCAATGGTTCGTTACGCCGCCGGCTGACGGCTTGCGGTTTTGATCTGGCGATCCTGCCTGGCTTTGCGCAAAAGCGCGAAATGCTGACTGGTCGTTTTCGGGAACAGCGGCCGCACCCGTATCCTGCAATCACATCAGGTACGCAACCGGGGCACGCACTCATCATTGGCGCCGGCCTGGCGGGTACGGCTACCGCAGAACGCTTATCCGCCCGCGGTTGGTGTTGCACGATTCTGGAGGCCGACACGCTAGCGAGCGGCGCATCTGGCAACCAGGCCGGCGTGATTCGTCCACTGCCCTCCGCTGATGACAACATATTGTCTCGCCTGACCCGTGCCGGGTTTCTGGCAACCCTTCATCGTCTTCACCAGCTCGAATCTATCGGCTACCCGGTGCAATGGGATGCCTGTGGTGTCCTGCATCTGGCGCGTGATGACGCCCAGGCGACCGCCATGCAGCAGGCGGTATCGGCCCTGGGTTTTCCGGCAGATCTTCTTGCCTGGCGTAATCAGGACACCGCCAGTACCCTTGCCGGTTTGCCGCTGGCAGCCGGTGGCTGGTGGTTTGCGGCCGGCGGCTGGGTGAACCCATCCGATTACTGTACGCAGCTGCTCAAGGCATCGGGCGCAGACCTGCATGAACGCACGATTGTTGCAGCCCTAGAGCCAACCGACCGGGGCTGGGCCGCGCTGGATACATCAGAGCAGCGTATTGCCGAAGCCGATATCGTGATCCTGGCCAATGCCACTGAGGCACCGCGTCTCGCAGCCCCCTTCAGCCAGGCCCTACCGATTCGCCCTGCCCGCGGCCAAACCACCGTCATGCCGTCACCCCCTGCACCCGCCCCACAATCCGTGGTGTGCCGTCATGGCTACTGGACGCCCGCCATTGATGGCCGCTCAACCTGTGGCGCCAGCTTTATCGTGGACGATATCAATCTCGGTTTGCGTGCCGAGGAGCAGGCCGAAAATCTGGCGATGCTCCGAAACATGATCGATGCCCCGCATAGAGGCTGGCCCGATGCGGATGCTGAACACCTTGGCGGCAAAGTTGGTCTGCGCCCCGTGGTACCGGATCGCCTACCGCTGGTGGGCCAACTCCCTGCGCGAGAGACCTCAGTTATTGCCAGCCGCTCAAGGGCGGCACGTACCCGAGTGCCGGGGCTGTATGTAAACTCGGGCTTTGGTGCCCGCGGTATCCTGTTTGCCACGCTGTGCGCCGAGCTGCTGGCCAGTCAGATTAGTGGCGAACCACTACCCTTGCCGAAGGATCTGGTTCGCGCCATCGACCCGATGCGGTATGCTCACAAAAAACCCTAAAAACAATTCTGGAGACCTCCATGAAGCTTGAAACATTGGCCGTCCACGCCGGTTACGAAATTGATCCGACCACCAAGGCGGTCGCCGTACCAATTTACCAGACGACCTCATATGCCTTTGATAGCACCCAGCACGGGGCGGATCTGTTTGACCTTAAGGTCGCGGGCAACATCTATACCCGCATCATGAACCCCACCCAGGATGTGCTGGAAAAACGCGTTGCAGCGCTGGAAGGCGGCATAGCCGGTCTGGCGCTGGCCTCGGGGCAGGCAGCGATTACCTATGCGATCCAGACCATTGCCGAAGCGGGTGACAACATCGTGTCGTCGACTACCCTCTACGGTGGCACCTACAACCTGTTTGCCCACACGCTGCCGCAATACGGTATCGAGGTGCGCTTTGCCGATTACCGCGACCCGAATTCTTTTGCCAAGCTGATCGACGGCAAAACCAAGGCGATCTATTGCGAGTCTGTCGGCAACCCGCTGGGCAATATCACCGATTTTGAAAAGCTGGCCGAGATTGCCCACAAGCATGGCGTGCCGCTGATCGTGGACAACACGGTCCCCTCGCCTTACCTGTGCCGCCCCTTTGAGCATGGTGGCGACATCGTGGTGCACTCACTGACCAAATACCTGGGCGGTCACGGCAACTCTATTGGCGGCATCATCGTCGATAGCGGCAAATTCCCCTGGGCAGAACACAAGGCCAAGTTCAAGCGCCTGAATGAGCCGGATGTGTCCTACCACGGCGTGGTCTACACCGAAGCACTGGGTCCGGCGGCTTACATTGGTCGCGCACGCGTGGTACCGCTGCGTAATATGGGCGCGGCCATTTCACCGTTTAACGCCTTCATGATTCTGCAGGGCGTTGAAACGCTGGCCCTACGCATGGATCGAATCTGCGAGAACGCCACCAAGGTTGCGAGCTTCCTGAAGAATCACCCGAAGGTGAGCTGGGTCAACTATGCCGGTCTGCCGGATCATAAGGATCACACACTGGTTCAGAAGTACATGGGCGGTCGCGCCTCGGGCATCCTGAACTTCGGGGTCAAGGGCGGCCTAGCGGCTGGCGGCAAGTTCCAGGATGCGCTGCAGCTGGTGACGCGTCTGGTCAATATCGGCGATTGCAAGTCGCTGGCTTGTCACCCGGCATCGACCACGCATCGTCAGTTGTCACCGGAAGAGATGACCCGGGCCGGCGTGTCGGAAGACATGATCCGCCTGTCGGTCGGCATCGAGCATATTGACGACCTGATTTCGGACCTGGATCAGGCGCTGAGCAAGGCCTAAAATCGTTTCAAGTTCTAATGATATCGACGAGGTGCGGGAGCGCGAGATATTCGCGCGACTGCATCTCGGTGAGACGGCTAGCCGTGCGGAAGAACTCGTGGGCATTGGGCCCTTCGACATAGAGATCGTCTGGATAGGCACCGGCTGAAATGATCAGCTTGACGCGGTGGTCGTAACAGACGTCGACCAACCAGGTCAGGCGACGTGCTTCGGCGCCATGGCGGGTGCCCAGCACCGGAATATTGGATACCAGAATCGTGTGGTATTCCTTGACCAGTTCTAGGTAGTCAGATTGCGCCCGGCCATCACCACAGATGGTCATGAAATCAAACCACACCACCCCCGGCGCCAACCGAATGGTGGGAATTTTGCGGTTGTTGATCTCAATACTTTCACCACTGGCGCCCGGTAAGGTGGCGGCCACGGTAAAGTACTCGGCCATCGCCCGCTCGGTTTCCTCATCGTGCGGCACGTGAAACACAGGCATCACTTCCAGCTTGCGTAGCCGGTAATCCTGGCCGCCATCAAGCGGCATTACTTCAAGCTGCTTCTTGAGCAGCTCGATGGTGGGCAGAAAGTTCATTCGCTGCAGCCCGTTGGGATACAGGTTGTCCGGTGGGTAGTTACTGGTCATCACGAAGACCACACCCTTCTCGAACAGCAGCTCGAGCAAACGGCCCAGAATCATGGCATCGGCAATGTCCGACACATGGAATTCATCAAAACAGAGCAGCCGCGTTTCCTTGGCGATACGCGTAGCGACCGGCACCAGCGGGTCAGCCTTACCGGCATGCTGACGCAGTTCGGCATGAATCTGGTGCATGAAGGCGTGGAAGTGAATGCGCTTCTTGCGCTTGTAAGGTACCGCGGCAAAGAAGCAGTCCATGATGAAGCTTTTGCCTCGACCAACGCCGCCCCAGAAATATACCCCCTTGGGGACGCTAGGCGATTTGAGCATGCGCTTGAGCGTGCTGCTGCGATCCGACTTGAAGCTAACCAGGGCATCGTAGAGTTGCTGCAGCCGCTCGACGGCGTCCATCTGTGCCGGGTCCGCCTGAAAACCCTTGGCTTCAAGTGCTGCCGCATAGGCGCCAAGCATGCCGGGAGCGTTGGGGTTGAGTGCGGCCATGTCCATACCAACATTTTATCGTGCTTTGGGGGGTTTCCTGCCGGTATATCTTATCCCCGGGTTTTTACGCATAATGGGCGTGTGGTGTTTTAAACCCCTATCAGGAGAACCCCATGAAAATCGATATCGGTATCCCGGAAAAAGACCGCAAGGCGATTGCCGCTGGACTCAGCAAGCTGGCTGCGGATAACTTTACCCTGTATCTGAAAACGCATAATTTCCACTGGAACGTCACCGGCCCGATGTTCCAGACCCTGCATCTGATGTTCGAAACCCAGTACAACGAATTGTGGCTGGCATCGGACCTGATTGCCGAACGGATTCGTGCGCTCGGTTTCCCGGCACCCGGTTCGTACGGCGAATTTTCCAAGCTGACCGTGATCAAGGATTCCAAAGGAATCCCCAAAGCGACCGACATGATCCGTGAGCTGGTGTCGGGCAATGAAGCGGCTGTGCGCACAGCACGCGCCCTCTTCCCGCTGGTTGATAAGGCAGGCGATGAGGCAACCGCCGATTTGCTGACCCAGCGTATCCAGATCCACGAGAAAACAGCCTGGATGTTACGTAGCCTGCTGGAGCAGTAATCTGACGCATCCGGCCCCACAATCCAACCCATACGCCCGCACACTGGCCCGGCTGGTAGCGGGCGTAGTTACATGCACTGCGCTGGCGGCCTGTGCCCCGACCACCCAGCGGGTACGGGTCAGTGATGTGGCGGCCGAGACCGAAGCCCGCAAGCAGCGTCAGATTGCGTTGCAGGCCTATCTGGAAGACCAGCGCCGGCTGATCCGCGTGAGCTACCCGCTACTGACTAAAGGTTCGGATCTGTGTGGCGACGACATCCGCTACACGACCGGAATGTATCTGGCCAATAGCAGCACGCTCCTGGGTGATTCATTTCGCCAGACGGCCGAGAGCGATTACGCGCTGAGCAATGCGGTTCAGGTCGTTTATGTCGTGCCACAATCCGCTGCCGATAAGGCCGGTGTTAAGACCGGCGATATCCTCACCCGGGTCGGCAACTGGGCCGTCGGGCCGGCAACGCCGGATGGCCCGGAGGCGGTAAAGCTGACCCTGGCCCAGATCGGTGAGCAAACAAAGAATGGTCAGCCGCTGCGTATCGACGTGCAACGCAAGGGACGAACCCTGACCCAGCAACAGAGTTTGCTGATCACCCCCGACCGCGCCTGTAAGTACCCGGTGGTGCTGGGGCACGGGGATGAGGTGAATGCCTACGCCGATGGCAACCAGGTGGTGGTGCAACGGGGGATGATGCGCTTCGCGACCACTGATACGGAACTGGGTCTGGTGATCTCTCATGAAATCGCACACAACAGCATGGGACACATGCGCGCCAAGATGACCAATTACACGCTGGGCAGCATTCTGGATATTGCCGCCCAGGTGCTCCTCAAAGTGCCGACCCAGGGGCTCTTTGGTAACCTCGGCGGCAATGCCTTTTCCCAAGGCTTCGAAGCCGAAGCCGATTACGTCGGGCTTTACATCATGGCGCAGTCCGGTGGCGATATCGATAATGCGCCCCAGTTCTGGCGGCGAATGGCCACCCTGTCCCCGGGATCGATCCAGAGTAGTCATATGGCCACCCACCCAGCTACCCCAGAACGCTTTGTGGCACTTGAAGAAACGGTGAAGGAAATCAAGGCCAAAAAGGCGTCCGGCAAGCCGCTGGAACCCAACCTGAAGAATGCCCCGGATCTGGATGCAGATCCTGCCACTGCACCACGCAAACCCTGAGCATCTCTCTGATCTGATTGCAGATTTTGCTTGTCCGATGGGCCGGGCTTGGGTATAGTGCCGGCCATGATCACCGCGTTTGAACTTAACCACGGCCGCTTGCAGCAGGTGACTGTCGAGTCACTGGAAGACCTGCAGCACTGTCATCCTGTCTGGGTCGACTTTGAGTCCCCGACTGAGGAGGAACGCGAGTGGGCAAAATCACACTTTTCTATCGACCTGCCTGAAGAGGACGAGGTTGATGATATCGAGGCCTCGGCCCGGTTCTTTGAAGAAGAGAACGGCGAGCTACATATCCGCTCCGACTTTTTCCAGCACACCGATGAAGACAGCGACACAATGCGGGTCGCGTTTATCCTCAAGGGCGGCATTCTGTTCAGCATCCGTCGTGATGAGCTGGCTCAGTTCCGCCTGTTGCGTCTGCGCGCCCGTCGCCAGCCCTACTACGTGCGTGACGAGAAAGACGTGCTGCTGCAGCTGCTCGATATCGATGTGGAGTATTCGGCCGATATTATCGAGGGCATCTATGATCGCCTGGATACCTTCAGCAAACGCGTGCTGGGTAGCGAGATGTCCGACGATGCGGCGGGCATTGTACTTTCCGGCATTGCGGTCGAGGAAGACCTGAATGGTCGTATCCGGCGTAACCTGATGGATACGCGCCGCGCCGTGTCGTTTCTGATGCGCGTGAAGCTGCTCGACGAGCAGCAGAACGATGAGGGTCGCCAGATCCTGCGCGATATCGATTCGCTGGATGGCCACACCGGTTTTGTGTTCGACAAACTGAACTTCCTGATGGATGCGACCGTCGGTTTCATCAACATCAACCAGAACCGGATCATCAAGATCTTCTCCGTGGCCTCGGTCGCCATGTTGCCGCCAACCCTGATTGCAAGCATCTACGGTATGAACTTCAAGTTCCTACCGGAGCTGGACTGGCAGTATGGTTATCCCTTCTCGCTGACGTTGATGGCCATTTCAATTGCCATCCCCTTCTGGTATTTCAACAAGCGGGGCTGGCTGAAGAAGTAATTGCCTGCGTGCACAGCCGTTGCCGACTCATTCGGCACTGCCAACAAAAAACGGAAGCCGAAGCTTCCGTTTTTTGTTGATGCAGGTAAGGCTTAGAAGTGCAGCGGGCGCTTATCGCAAGCCAGCGCAGCTTCGTGCACCACTTCCGACAGCGTCGGGTGGGCATGGCAGATACGGGCCAGATCTTCGCTGGCGGCACCAAACTCCATGGCCACCACGCACTCACCGATCAGCTCCGAGGCGTTCGGGCCAATGATGTGTACGCCGAGGATGCGGTCGGTCTTGGCATCAGCCAGCATCTTGACGAAGCCCTGGGCATTACCGGCACCCAGCGCACGGCCATTGGCCAGGAACGGGATCTTGCCGGCTTTGTAGGCAACGCCTTCGGCCTTGAGCTGTTGCTCGGTCTTGCCGACCCAAGCAATTTCCGGATCGGTGTAGATGACCCAGGGGATAAAGTCGAAGCTGATATGGCCGGCTTGACCCGCCATCAGTTCAGCAACGGCAACACCCTCTTCCATGGCCTTGTGCGCCAGCATCGGGCCGCGCACCACATCACCAATCGCCCAAACGCCTGGCAGGTTGGTTTTGCAATGACCATCGACCTCGATCATGCCGCGTTCGTTGAGCTTGAGGCCCACCTTGTCGGCACCCAGACCATCCGTATTGGGGATACGACCAATCGACACCACCAGACGGTCGGCAGCCAGCTTCTGGGCCTTGCCATCCTTGTCGGTGTAGTTGATGGTGACACCGGTCTTGGTGGCCTTGATGTCGCCAATCTTGACGCCGAAGTTGAAGGCCAGGCCTTGCTTCGTGAAGATCTTCTGGGCTTCCTTGGCCACATCCTGATCAGCCGCTGCCAGGAAATCCGGCATGGCTTCAAGGACGGTGACTTCGGCACCCAGACGACGCCAGACGCTGCCCATCTCCAGACCGATCACACCGGCACCAATGACAGCCAGCTTCTTCGGTACGGCACCGATTTCCAACGCACCAATGTTGTCGCAGACGATTTGGTTGTCGACCGGCACACCCGGCAGGTGACGGGCCGTCGAACCAGTCGCAACGATCACCTGCTTGGCCTCGACCGTTTCCTTACCAACCTTGACCTGATAGCCGTTGGCACTGGTACCGACGAAGGTACCGTGGCCAGCCAGGAACGTGACCTTGTTCTTTTTGAACAGGCCAGCAATACCTTGGGTCAGCTGCGTCACGATGTTGGCCTTGCGGGCAATCATCTTGGTGACGTCGATCTTCGGTGCGCTGACGGTAATACCCTGATCGGCAAAGGCGTGGCCGGCCTCCTCGAACATGTGCGAGGTGTGCAGCAGCGCCTTCGACGGGATACAACCGACGTTCAGGCAGGTACCGCCCAGACGGGGCTGACCCTTCGGGTCGGCATAGGGGTTGGATTCACAGCAGGCGACCTTGAAGCCGAGCTGTGCGGCGCGGATGGCGGCCACATAGCCGCCAGGACCGCCACCGATCACGAGTACGTCAAATTGCTGGGACATCGTGATCTTCCTTTCTTAGACGCCGAGCAGGAGGCGAGCCGGATCTTCCAGCGCTTCCTTCATGGTGACCAGGCCCAGAACGGCTTCGCGGCCGTCGATGATGCGGTGGTCGTATGACATGGCGAGGTAGTTGATCGGACGGATCACAACCTGACCGTTTTCGACGACAGCACGATCCTTGGTGGCATGAATGCCGAGGATGGCCGATTGCGGTGGGTTGATGATCGGGGTCGACAGCATCGAACCGAACACGCCACCATTGGAGATCGAGAAGGTACCGCCCGACAGCTCTTCCATCGACAGCTTGCCGTCCTTGGCCTTGTTACCGAACTCGGCGATCTTCATTTCGATCTCGGCAATGCTCAGTTGATCAGCGTTGCGGATAATCGGCACGACCAGACCGCGCGGCGAACCGACAGCGATACCGATGTCGATGTAGCCGTGGTAAACGATATCGTTACCATCGACCGAGGCGTTGAGGATCGGGAACTTCTGCAGGGCGGCACAGGCAGCCTTGACGAAGAAGCCCATGAAGCCCAGACGGACACCATGCTGCTTCTCGAACTTCTCGGCGTACTGCTTACGCAGTGCCATAACCGGGCCCATGTTCACTTCGTTGAACGTGGTCAGGATGGCGTTTTCGTTCTTCGACTGGATCAGACGCTCGGCGATACGGGCACGCAGACGCGACATCGGGACGCGCTGCTCGGCACGGTCACCCAGAGCAACCGGAGCCGCTGCTGCAGCACCGGCAGCCTTCGGCTGGGCGGCAACGGCGTCTTCCTTGGTCACACGACCACCACGGCCGGAACCAGCGACATCACCTGCAGCAACACCCTTTTCATCAAGGATCTTGCGGGCAGCCGGGCTGGCGGTGCCAGCGGCAGCCGCAGGCGCGGCGGCAGGTGCTGCTGGTGCAGCGGCCGCAGCCGGTGCCGGCGCAGCTGCAGCGGCGGCAGGTGCCGGCGCCGATGCGGTTGCCGAGGTGTCGATCTGGGCAATCACTTCACCCGAGACCACGGTGTCACCATCGCCCTTGATCAGCTTGACGATCACACCGCCATCCGGGGCGGGCAATTCCAGCACGACCTTGTCGGTTTCGATATCGATGAGGTTCTCATCGCGGGAAACGGCTTCGCCTTCCTTCTTGTGCCAGGAAACCAGGGTTGCCTCGGCGACCGATTCAGACAGTTGCGGGACTTTGACGTCGATAATTGCCATTGTTCTCTCCACGGACTCTTATGGTTTTTTAATACTCGATCTTGCCCATTGCGGACTCGATCAAAGTCTTGTGTTGCTCGTTGTGCTTGGCCAGGTAGCCAACCGCTGGCGATGCGGCTGCCGGACGGGATACAAGGAGCAGGCTTTGCTTCGGACCCACCGAGCGGGCCAGGTGCTGACGGGAAGCGAACCAGTACCAGAAACCCTGGTTACGCGGCTCTTCCTGACACCAGACAATTTCGGTGGCTTTCGGAAACTTCGCCAGCTCTGCCTTGAACGACTCTTCCGGGAACGGATAGAGCTGTTCGATGCGGATGATGGCGATGTGATCCAGTTTCTGTTCACGGCGGGCGTTGAGCAGTTCGTAGTAAACCTTGCCCGAACACAGGATGACGCGGGTCACCTTGGCCGGGTTGAGGTTGTCCACTTCACCGATCACACGCTGGAACTCGCCCTTGGCCAGATCGTCGAGCGAGCAGCTGGCATCCTTGTTACGGAGCAGCGACTTCGGCGAGAAGATGACCAGCGGCTTACGCTGTTTACGGACCATCTGACGACGCAGCACATGATAGATCTGGCTGGCGCTGGATGGGACACAGACTTCCATATTCATTTCGGCGCAGAGCTGGATAAAGCGCTCGGGGCGTGCCGACGAGTGCTCCGGACCCTGACCTTCGTAGCCGTGCGGCAGCAGCATGACCAGACCACAACCACGACCCCACTTGGTTTCCCCGGAAGCGATGAACTGGTCCACCACCACCTGGGCACCGTTGACGAAGTCACCGAACTGGGCTTCCCAGACGACGAGCTGATTCGGCTCGGCCGTGGCGTAACCGTATTCGAAGGCCAGCACCGACTCTTCCGACAGGACCGACTCGTAACACTGGAACGGGCCCTGGTCTTTCTGCAGGTGGGCCAGCGGTTGATAGCTGCCCTGATCCCAGCTTTCACGATTCTGGTCGTGAACGGTGGCATGGCGGTGGAAGAACGTACCGCGACCAACGTCTTCACCGGAGATACGGATACCGTAGCCTTCGGCCAGCAAGGTCGCGTAGGCAAGGTTTTCACCCATACCCCAGTCCACCGGCAGTTTGCCTTCGGCCATGGCCTTACGGTCTTCGAGAATCTTCTTGACACGCGAATGCGGCGTGAAACCCTCGGGCACTTCGGCGATCTTGAGGCCGAGGCGCTTCAGTTCCTTGGCCGGCACCTTGGTGTTGACCGTTTCGATGTATTGCTTGGTCATGAACGGGCGCCAGTCCTGAGCGGTCTTACGCTTGTAGTCCGAAATCACCGGGTTGACCAGCAGCTCGCCCTTATCAAGGCAGGCACGGTAGTCTTTGATGATGCCGTCCGGGCCATCGGCCGGCATGACACCAGCCGCTACCAGTTGATCCGCATACAGCTTCCGGGTACCGGGGTGCGCCTGCACCTTCTTGTACATGAGCGGCTGGGTAACCATCGGCTCATCCTGCTCGTTGTGGCCGAGCTTGCGGAAGCAGAAGATGTCGATGACGACGTCTTTCTTGAAAGTCTGACGGTATTCGACGGCCAGACGCGTGACCAGTGCCACAGCTTCGGCATCGTCACCGTTGACGTGGAAGATCGGCGAGTCCGACATCTTGAAAATGTCGGTACAGTAGTAGCCCGAACGATAGTCACGCGGATCGGAGGTGGTGAAACCGATCTGGTTGTTGACCACGATGTGGATCGTGCCGCCCGTGCCGTAGCCGCGAGTCTGCGCGAAGTTGAGCATTTCCTGGTTACAACCCTGACCGATGACGGCGGCGTCACCGTGGATCAGCACCGGAATGATTTCTTTCTTGCCATCTGCACCGATGCGGAACTGACGCGCGAACACCGAGCCCTCGACCACCGGGTTAACGATTTCCAGGTGAGACGGGTTAAAGGCCAGTGTCAGGTGAACCGGGCCTCCCGGGGTGGACACGTCGGACGAATAACCCATGTGGTACTTGACGTCACCCGAGCCCAGATCGACCTTCTTCTTGCCTTCGAATTCATCGAACAGCATCGACGGCTTCTTGCCCAGCGTATTGACCAGGACGTTCAGACGACCGCGGTGGGCCATGCCGATCACGATTTCCTTGGCACCCATGCCGCCGGCGACACGGATCATTTCATCCATCGACAGAATGAGCGATTCGCCGCCTTCCAGCGAGAAACGCTTCTGGCCAACGTAACGGGTGTGCAGATAACGCTCCAGCGTTTCTGCGGCGGTCAGACGCTCGAGGAAACGCTTCTTCTCTTCGGCCGAGTAGGCGGCCTGTCCCCGGTTCGGTTCGATACGGGCTTGCAGCCACTTCTTCTCGACCGTCGAGGTCATGTACATGTATTCGACACCGATGTGATGGCAGTAGGTCTGCTTCAGGGCATCGATGATCTGGTTGAGCGGTGCCGTCTGACCCGAACCGACCTTGAAGTCGCCGGTGTCAAAACTGCGCGACATGTCGGCATCGGTCAGGCCATAGGTCTTCGGATCCAGATCGGCGACCGGCGGACGCAGATCGCGCTTGAGCGGATCGAGCTCGGCACGCTCGTGACCATTGAAACGGTAGGCATTGATGAGGTTTTCGACGGCGAGATTCTTCTGTACGTCGCCACCCGAACCCGAGGCCGTTGGGCGGAACCCGTTACGGCCGGCTGCTTCGAAAGCGGCCACGACCGGCGCATGGGCCACATCACGCGGTGCGGCACCCGGCTGGCGGGCGAGGTCTTCGAAGTAACGCTGCCAGGACTCCGGCACATCGTTGGCATTTTCCAGCCAGGCTTCATACAGTTCTTCCACGAACGGCGCGTTACCGCCGAACAGGTAAGAATTCTCGAATTGTTCCTTCATCATCTTGGTCACCGTATTCGGTTGATCGTTATATTTTGGGGAATTCGTGATTCCCGTCCCCTGGTGTGTTGACTACGCAACCTCTAGAAATTCTGGCGGCATGTTGCAGGTGCACAAGCCCCCTGTTGTGGAAAAGGGCGGCCAGGCCGCCCCTTCCGCAACCAGATCGGTCCGCGCTTAGGCGCGCTTCTCGATCGGTGCCACGTCGCGACGGGCGGCGCCGGTGTACAGCTGACGCGGACGGCCGATCTTGTATTCCGGATCGGTGATCATCTCTTCCCACTGCGTCATCCAACCCACCGTACGGGCCAGGGCGAAGATACAGGTGAACATGTCGGTCGGAATGCCCAGGGCCTTCTGCACGATGCCCGAGTAGAAGTCGACGTTCGGGTAGAGCTTCTTCTCGACAAAGTACGGATCTTCCAGAGCGATCTTTTCCAGCTCCATGGCCAGCTTGAACAGACGGTCGTTTTCCAGACCCAGTTCTTTGAGCACGTCGTAGCAGACCTTACGCATCAGCTTGGCGCGCGGATCGAAGTTCTTGTACACGCGGTGGCCGAAGCCCATCAGTTTGAACGTGTCGTTCTTGTCCTTGGCGCGCTTGATGTATTCGGGCACGCGCGAGACATCGCCGATTTCTTCCAGCATTTGCAGGCAGGCTTCGTTGGCGCCGCCGTGCGCCGGGCCCCACAGGCAGGCGATGCCGGCAGCGATACAGGCGAACGGGTTGGCGCCCGACGAACCGGCCAGACGGACGGTCGAGGTCGACGCGTTCTGCTCGTGGTCGGCGTGCAGGATCAGGATGCGGTCCAGCGCGCGCACCAGCAC
>JACCDQ011372227.1_pt1 | contig 14357 bp, 25 predicted proteins | sample 7446031 | NCBI WGS metagenome assembly JACCDQ01 (sample SAMN15323442, study PRJNA562643) | freshwater metagenome | isolation source: river surface water | place: USA:Blue River Watershed | collected 2017-08-17 | reverse complement strand
TGACAACCATTCCACTTTTTCAGGGCTCGGTACTCTGCCGGAATCTGCGCAGCGATTCGTGCAGGTGTAGGGTCGGAGATACTGACGCGCTCAGACACCCGGTCGCTATACGAGAGCACGACATCTTCATGGTAGTAGAAAGTATTGGAGCCGTTGCCGCAGTGGTCGTCCCATTGGGCCGTCACGAGAATCTGGTACGTGCTTACGTCAGCGCCGCGCTGGATACTGAAAGGCTCAGAGCGCCAGAGTTCCTTGATGTTTTTCTTCACCGTAACGGAACCTTGCGCCTCGGGCAGTTCGCGTTGCCATTGCATAGCCATCACTATTCTCCTATGTGGAATGAAAGAAGGGGCACAAGGCCCTCCGCTTATACAGCGAGCGATACGGGAACGATGTGCTGAGCCCGTACTTTAACATCGGCACCGTCCCCTTTGAGGAACAGCTTTTCAAAGCCCTGCTCCTCAGCGACATCGAACTTGCGAGCCCTGAAGAACCCGACACCCGGCTCGGTCAAGCGAACACGGTCGCCTTCCTCAAGCAGATTGCCTTTGGTCTTGGCATGGTAGCGCACAGCCGTCGCGCCAATCATGGCCTGCAGCGCGGAGCGCATAACCGCAGGGCGGCTCTTGTCGAACATACCCAGAACGGTCATAGCCGCGATGGTGTGGGCGAACAGGCGAGGGCCGCTCTGCGGACGTGCAATATCAGTAATGATATGCAGGTTCTTCACGACCTCCTTCATGGCGGTCTTCGCAGCGGGCTTAGCTTTCGCCTCAGCCTTGGGTGGCGCTTTCAGTTCGGTCGTACTGGTCTTAACAGAGACCGACTTGATTGCGGGATGCAGCTTGCTTTTGCTAGCAGCTACGGGCTTGGTCTTGGTAGTAGCCATCAGAAACCTCCTTATGAGATGAAAGAATTTGTCTTGCGACAAGTGTGATATTACGGGTCCAGCTACGGACCCGCAACTACCACGTTACCGCCTGTTTTGCTCCAGAAGTCTTGCCTCCTCCGCCAAGAACAGGTCGCCCATGTCCTCACGAGGTGGTGGTGCGCTATCTTCACTGCTGAGGATAGCAACGCAGTCATACTGGTCGCCCAGCATGTCCTCAAGGTGCAGCGGCGAGACATCGCAATCCGTATGAACAAAACGCTCACGTACGGCAGCGTGTGCCTGCTCGATGTTGTCACCCAATGCGACTACGCAGTCAGTCGCGCCATTAGCGTAGTCAACAGCAAACCCAAATACCGGCATGTCAGTGCTCCTGTGAAATCGATTTCAAATTGCAGCGGTGGAATGAACAACAGCCTCGCCGTTCTTCTCGGCCAGCATGACGGTAATCTCGTAGGCTTTCTTCACCTTGAGCATCCCTGCCGCCTTCAGTTGGGCTTGGTGCGACGTATCAGCATAGACCTCGACACGCTTGGACTTGTAGAAGCAGACGTAACCGTTCATGGCTTACTCCTTCACGTAGGCGTTGAGGCCCAGCGTCAAGCCGCCCGTGCCTTCGACCAGCTTGTTGCCGGAAGAGGTAGCCACGATGGTCGTCTTGCCAGAGGCAGACTTACCATGCCGCTCCTTGAATTTGATGCGGATGACCAGTTCGTCTCCGACAATCTCACCGACGAGGTTCGTACCGAGTTCAACAGTTTTCTTAGCAGCCATATGTTTCTCCTTCTGAGATATACCGGACCGTCCGGCGATGATTGAATTATCCTTAGTCACTAGGGGTACTGCTACCCCCACGTGATGTCGTACCCGCCAGCTTGTGCTTGCTTGACAAGCTCCAGCATCTCGGTCGCCCGACGCACTACGTACTCGTGGTCGCGCCCGCAGTAGGTGATGCTGCCTACGACAGACGGCTCGCGCTCAAGGAACACGGACGTGAGACCGTAGGCAATCAGCGCCAGCTTGGGGCCTATCTCTGACAGGGAGGCATGTGGGATGCGCCCGCAATGGTCAGGTGTGACACCCATGCGAGCCATGAAGTCCCACGCGTTCGTGTTGGACATGTTGATTTCAGGGAGGCTAGACTTCTCTTCATCCAACCACCCGCGCCCGTTGCAGTAACCGCAATCTAGCCCTTCCACGTAGGCATCCACGCCTGCCCCTTCGCAGATAGGGCACTCGGTTTGTTGCTTGGTGCGTGGGGCGTCAGGTGCCCAAAATGTGATAGACATCAGAGTTCTCCTTTATGGAATGAAATTTCGATGTAGCTATTATCCCTTGTCAGGTAGCTTATCGATACGGACACATCGCGGCACCTTGATAGAGGCGTGGCAACTATAGCCCACGTAACCATTGCGGAAAGTATGGTATCGGTACAGTGCGTCCTTAAACCAGTTCTCCAGATCACCGCGCCGCATGTTACCCTCGACCACATCCACGCTAATGCGCAGGCAAATCTCAACGGTCTCTTTCGCAGCGTACCCGGATAGCTCTGAGACAGCAGGGGGTACAGTTATATCCATGCCAGTATGGGATGGACGGGCTCTCCGCACCCGAGAGGCCGGAGCCTCCGGAGCACGAGAGCGAGTGCGTTTTACTTCAGTCATGCGAATACCTCCGCTTCACTAGCTAGCTTATCGCTAACCGCAGCGTCTTGGATGGCGTCAATCAGATGGAGGAGGCCACTGGCCTCCTCATTGCGTAACTGCGCCTCTCGCAGTAGCCATGCTTTCTGCCGACGCAGTAACGACCAGTTAATAGACTTAACAACACGGGTAGTCTCTGACTTAGCCATTGAGAGATGCCTCACAGACTGCTCGCCAGTCCGACCAATCGGACAACCCTTCAGAGGTAGGGATACCTTGCAGGAAGGCGAGTTGATGGGTCATCAGCTTGAGCGCCGGGTCAGAGAGGATGCTCTCTGTGTCGTACGTCCCGCTCTCACGAATCTCATCCACTGCCCGCTTCATGGCGTTGATGATTGCAGTCGGGTTACATGCGCCGTCAGAAATGGCGATTGCGTCGTGGTGGCGTTTCATCAGTATTCTCCTGTCTGGATTGAAAAATTGAAATTGATTTCAATACGGTCATTCTACTCGGGCAGCGGTTCCTTGCGTAGCTTCACGTGACGCTTGGGTTTGTCGTCGCCTTTGACTGCGAGCACCGCATGGGGGTCCGCTGCACGAGTGCGCTTGAGGAGACCGATAGACAGTAGCGATACACCCGCCACGCCCCGGCCTTTGTTCTCCCCAAACAGCTTACGTTTCACATGAGTTCCTTAATCAGTTTGAGACGGGTACGAATCTCGTCAGCGTGTTGCTGGGTCGAGTCACGAAGGGCAAAGAACTGCTGCTCGCAAGCAGCTACGTGCTCGGGCGACGGACGTGCAGCATCGTACGCCATGTCCTCAATCAGGTCAGTCGGGCCTACGTCGTAGAGGTAGGACACAGCGTCGAACGCCGCGAGCACGCGAAGCGTGTCCTTCAGCGTGACGCGTGCGGTCTTGGCAATCAAGTCGGCTACACGGAGGTTCGTCGGAAGTTGCAGAGTGTTCGGTACGGTCATACGGTTCTCCCAGAAAAGGCGTGTTGGTTGCGGCTACCAGTCTTACTGAAGTTCGTCCAGATACGGTAGCCCTTCGCATGGTACTCCTCAGTGCGTGCCATTTCGAGATACTTCGTGCAGTACTCGTCTCCCTCGTGCAGGCCGTACAACGAACCGTCAGGGTTCTCAAGTACGTAGTCACAGTTATCGACACTGAACAAGGCAAAGCGCATCAAATCAGACACGGTGCTGCGGGTCAGCATGAAGCTAGCAATAGCAGGGCGGTCGCCTACCTTGCTGTTCCAGTTACGGGGGAAACAAGCAGTCGGGTCGTCTGGGTTAAAGCGCAAGCCCATGAAGTCAGCGACAAGGGCACAACCTGCCGCCGACAGGTCACAGAGTACGCGCATACCATAGCCACAGGCTTCGCCAGTGAGGGGGTTTATACCAAACTGCACGAGGTCGGAATGGTTAGAAAGATATTTCATCAGAGTTCTCCTTTATGGAATGGAACGGCTCATGCCGCGATGTTTGTATTATACCCCTACAGAATGCCCCTGAAAATGTGCACAAATCGCAACATAAATACCAAATCAGGGGCTTTCCGACTATAGGCACTATCGTTTTCGCAGAATCCTCCGCCCCGCAGGTGCATCTTCAGGGAAAAACGGTATGCTATCCCGCTCAGATGGGTGGTTTTTCGCATAAGACTTTATACCATTAACCAGCCATGCAATCCCTACCATCGTCAGGGAGTAGAAGTCTCCGTCAGGGCGGGTATCTTTTATCAGATAACCCTGTCGTTCCAGATACCTCGGTGCGTTCTTCCCAATCAGGGAATGCGCCTCGTCCACCTGTACGGTGGCGAACCCAGACAAGTCGCGCTTGAAGCAGCGCCAAAGGTCTGCTTTATTAACAGGGGCCGTGCGCGAAAACACGGCGACGTTTGGCTTCATACCCTACCTCCGACATCCACTGGAGAGCTTCGTCATACGAACCTTCTCCCACCTTGTTGAAGTAATCTTTGCTGCGGTCACGGCGGTTGTAGCACATCCAGCCGTACTCATAACCGTTATCAGTTCTCCGCATAGTCTTACTGCGGTCTTTCACTTTGTTGACAACAGTCGTTTCGCTCATACAATCTCCAGCCATCTCATCGCCAGTGTGTAGGTCCGGGATAGACCTACACGAACGAACACCCTAGGCCCGTCCTCCGGGGTCAGATAATAACCGAATTCGTAACCACGTTTGCACTTTCTAACCGCCTTACACCTAGCCCGATGTACGGGTACGACGACGGCGAGTCTCACCGACACGCTCCCGTACAATATGTCTGACAGCATGGCTTTCTTCCTTCACTTTTTCTTGGTCTTTGGTATCGCCATCTGTCAGCCAGAGCCGCCCAGCTTCGTGTGGCAGTGTGCGTGAAAACAAGGTAGGTGTGGGCCACCCTTTCAAACCAGAAACGTACTCGTGCAAGTCAGTGAGGCTACCTGCTACGAACGAGCCTATCGCACCGTTCGCCCAGCGTACGCAAATCTGCCCGATAGGCAGACGCTCAAACCCCCAAAGCTCGACACTTTTGACTCGCGTCCGGTGCTTGCCACCGTACTCTTCGATGTTATCGAACGAGTCAGAATGTTCTACTGTTCCGTTATGGACAATTAACCCCACAATATTTCTCCTGTATGGAATATCGACAAAGAGAATTATACCCCCAACAGAGGCTAATACATAATGTCAGATGGAGTCAAGCCTGCTGCGATGCACAAATCCCTCCACGCCTCGCGCAACTCTTCATCAGACAGGTCAAGGGCGTCGTATAGCAGCTTGCTCTTATTCTGCAGCGCGGCCTTCTCCTTGGCTGCGGTCCGCATGTTTTCCAGTTCGTCTTCAGCCCGAGAATAGACGTGCCATGCCGCCATGCACTCAAGCTGGTTGCTGGCATTCTGTGACGTGAAATCTACCTCGCACTGCCGGACGTAGCGATACAGCAAGTCGAGGTCCGAGCTAGAGACAGACCACTCGTACCCTTTGCGCAGCTTCTTCTGCCCTTCGATAGGGTCACCGTATGCGTTTTGCTGCTCCGTCAGCATGGTGTAAAGGTCATCCTCCGTCAGGCTCTCCAGCTTAATGCCGTTAAACCCAGCGATGACTAGGTGCTTCCCGCAGCGGCCATGCAACTCTAAGGCAGCGTCAATCTTGGTGCCGTCCCAGAGCATGAAGTAGGTGTCACCCTCACCGGGGTCAATGTCTCGGCGGATGTCTTCCAGCGCCCAATCCCAGAGGTAGGCGTCAACCTCACCATACACCTTTGCGCAGGCTTCTTTGAACAAGCGATTCTCTTCAGGGTCCGGTCCTTCAGAGTGGTACTCCTTGAGGATATGCGCCCACAAGGTGTCGAAGTCCAGCTTGGCGTAGTAGGTACCGACAGTGAACTCAATAGGGAATCTACCATCACGGCTATAGTAGCCGCCAATACCAGATAGGTATTTGGCTTTGGCCTCACGAGACTTGTGAGGGTAGGAATATGGGCATTTCACGGTGAGCCTCCTGTATGGAATGGTTAGGTGGGGCCATTATAGCCCCGCCAGAATTACGCGTGTTGGGCACTTGCGGCCACGGCGCTCCTCGTAGTCTTGGTGCAAGTACGGTGGTACGCAGAGTCGATACCTGTTGCTGCAGCATACTCCTCCGCCTCGCGCAGGTTCTTAAACTTCAGGACTGTCGTGGTCTCGACAGGTCCGCCTTCGGCGCTCGGCACAGTAGCCTGTACTGTCTTCCAGAAGAGGAAGCCACTTTGGAACTGAATGCACCAATAGCCACCTTTCGGCTCAAAATGAATACGGTAGTACACAGGTTTCTCCTTTGTGGATTGAAATCAATTTCAATGGTAATCCTGTCAGCGTTTCTTTGATAGCGCCAGTTCCGCCCACGTAGGCAACTGACTCTTGGTGTAGAGCCACAGGTCAGCGTGATGCTTCCCGTCCAGTGTCTCGACGCCAAAGACCCACGAGTCGCCCACTTGGTCTAGGTAGAAAGCTACACCTAGGATAGCAGCGTGGGTCTTCATGTTCTCGTCAAAGACAGAAGCGGCAAGCTGGAAGAACTCTGTCGGCACGGCCACGAAAGCAGTAACCTCCTTCCCACGCTCCGGGCAGATGCTGACAGAGTTATTGGCGAAGCCATACTGGACAGGCTCGTACTCAGTACGCCAGTGCCATTGTGGTGTCTGGAATATCATACGAAAATCAGTAAGAGGACGACCAGAAAAAGGGTGATGGCGAACCATCCGCCCAGTGAAGTGTAGCTAGGCATTTATGCACCGTAGGTTCCTCCTTTATGGAATGAGAACAGAGTAAGTAATCAGTCGAGTTTGGCTGCGTCTTCCGCATCGAGAATGTACCGGCGCAGCGTCTCGCAATCAACCTCCACCATTGCGGTGTGAGGGTGGGCTTGACCACGTTGCTTGCTGGTAGATGCAGAGTACCGCTCGTTGTTCTCGTACCACTGCCCATTGATGTAGGCGAACAGCGGCCAATGCGGACCGTACGAGAACACGACGTATGCGTCACCGACGTACTCGCCGTACAGTTGATGGCCCTTGAACTCGGTGCGAGACTGGACCAGAGAGCGGCATTTTTGATTGGAAGTGCGGACAGTCATAGGTTTCTCCTTTATGGAATTGATGTCTTTGCGACGTTTCCTATTATCCTCCCGCACATAGGGTATGGCAATCGCCACAATACGGTACTCTCGCCCTATATGTATATGGACGCGCCCGCGTGAATACCTACTCCCAGCCGCGAAGTCTAGCCCCACATCGACTGCACTGACGCCACCGCCAGTACGTCTTCAGCTTCAGATAACCACGCGGCACATACCACAGCCACCAGTCGTGCCCACGTAGCCAGCACTGCAGCCGTCTCCACCACTTTAGTCGCAGCATTCGTCACGCTCCCGCAGTGACAGTCGCCTGTTATGCTTACACGTGCCAGCACAGGACCGGTCAACTGTAGCTGTGCCAACAGGGGATGGTTCTGCGGATGATGTGCCAGCACCGGATGAAGGATCGCTAGAGAAATGCCGGAAGAGATAGGCGACCACCTCGTCGCCGGTCATCTCTCCGGTCTTCCATTTCGTCAACAAGGGCGAGACTATTGGGTCTTTGCGCATGTCACATGTCCATCGGGTCACGCCAAACAATGAAGCGAGGGAAGCGCGGCTTATCTTTGACGCCATGCTTTCCGCCCCGGCACTTGGCAAAGCAGCCTGCGTACTTCTCTTGGTTCTGCCATACCTCCAAGGCTTCGGCTGCGGTCATCTTGCCTCGGCCTACGGTGACCGGCTCCCCAGTGTCAACGCGGATGCCTGTCATCTTACCAAGAGTACCTGCGGCTACCTTATTTGCCTTGTGTGAGGAGCGCTTGGTCAGCCCGCGTTCGTCCAACTTGGCCTCGTTCTCGTTGTGCTGCATCTCGATAAAGCCAGTGATATGCACCTCGAAGTCCTCATGCTCTTTAACCTTGAACATGTAGCCTTCACGAACTGTGGTGCGCCCGTACTTGTAGAAGTCATCGAAGCTGCGAACGATGGAACCTTCATACCCGGCGTCGTAGTTGTCCTCGCAAACGGCCACAACCTGCTCGATGGTATGACACAGAATCTGTGGCAGAATCTCGATAGGGAATCCCTCTCGCTTTAGTGTCAAGGCGCGGCGCTTCAGATAGCCATAGCGCTGACGGAAACCGACACGTGCCGTATGCCAAACGTCGAAGACGTAATAGCAGAAGTCGGGTTCGCCCTCGATAGAGTTGATACCAGATGTCGTGCGGTTAATGCAATCATGTGCCGTAGGGGAGCCGACAACTAGCTCACCGTCCAAGCCATGCAGGCGTGGATCACTCAGGCGAGAGTTCATGTACTTGTTGGGGTGGGGCTTCAGGGTATTGCTGCGCTGCTGCCCGTCGATGTTGATGGACCGAATACCATCCAGCTTTGGCGAGACCCACCAAGGGCCTTTCTGCTTCACTAAATCCTTAGCTGGGTCAATGGGGTCAGTAGGGCCTTTCATAGGCCGAATGTTTTGCACCGTCATACCGATTCTCCTAATGAAAACGCCCCGCCATTTTACCGGACGGGGCGCTGTGTTGCTAGTACCAGAAACGTTAGTCCGGTGCTTCGGTGAACGTCACGTAGTACTTCTTACCGGGCTTGAAAAAAGTCGAGGCAGGCATGTTCGGATCGATGCTCATCCAGCATTCTCCGGAGGGTGTAGCCTTGGTAAAGGCTGCATTTTCTCCTTCCTTTCCACAGACTGCGCCAAGGCTTACTTTGCGCTGCGTGTAGTTGTGAGAGTACTCACGAGTCTCCATCGTGTTACACACCATCTTCGCCACTACTGCTTCCATGCTACTTCTCCTGTAAATGTTGATGTACAGGCTGTTGTCTTACAGTCTTGCGGCCCGTGTCGATTGTATCAGAAGCTAGCGGGGCGAGCGACTGAACGGATCAAAGCCATGAAGCCCTGCTGAAGCTGCATCTCTGCACTGTCCAGCCAACGCATAGCCTCCTCGCGCTCGGCTCGCTCCTCGACGGTAGCGTGAGGCATAGCAAGGTGGATCGCTCGCACGTCCAAGCAAGCATCGCCAACGGTATTAGCGAGGGCCTTCAGCTTGTTCATAGTATCAATCTCTTCTTGTGAAAGATCACGATACCCGCGAATCAGACGATGTTGATTTTCCATTACACGCTCCCCGTACTGCCGAAACCATTTACCCCACGACCCGTAGAACCAAGCTCGTCAAGGCTATTCACCTGCACGAACTCAATCTGCGGAACGCGCTGCAGAACGAACTGGGCAATGCGCTCGCCAAGGTGAATCTCAGAAGGAAGGGTTCCCGTGTTCGTGACGATGATGCAGCATTCGCCTCGATAGTCGCTGTCGATGGTCCCCGGTGCGTTAGCTACGCGAAGCCCAGTCTTCAGCGAGAGACCGGAACGCGGACGCACCTGAATCTCAAACCCATCGGGAACGGCTACCCATAACCCGGTAGGGATAGCTACAGTCTCTCCCGGCTGCAGGAGAGTGTAGCGGTTAGCGCGGATGTCCATACCAGAGGCACCTTCGGTCTCGTACTTCGGCAAGCCGTAAGTGTGAGCGAGGGCACCATACACCTGAACGTTAATCTTTTCCATGTTTACCTCGTGAAATCAATTTCAATTTGGTAACTCGCACACCCCGGCCACGCAAGCTAGGGTCTGCATCGCTACCGTGTTGTCGGTCTTCTCAAACTCGGACAACTCGCGCCAGTCAATCGCCGGAGTAGGATGGTCCTGAATCCATTGATCGAACTGTTCTTTTGTCAGGTCTTGGAAGGGTGCCTGCTGGTACGTGTGGTCGCTATGCGGCAGGAAGGAGATGCCGGAGACTTCATCGAAGTGCTCATAGACCCACGCGCCCACAGCCAACCATTCGTCGTCCTTGACGTTGATCGTTACAGACGGCTTATGCTCGCACCAATGACGCTGGTACAGTAGCCACAACTCCAGTGCCTCAAGTGCTGATACCTGCTCGCGGACGATAGCCGTATCCGGGGCAGACATAGCGAAGCTGACAACAGCCGTGGACTCAGGACGCATAACGTCATCCTCGACAACAAAGCCCTTGTTGACCATGAACTGATACAGCGGGTCTTTCTTGTCAACGCGCACGGTACGGATGTAGTTGCGGTTGTGGCGTGCATGGATACCGCTCGCCGTATTGCACAACTGACTGACGGTTCCGCTGGGCTTAACGCACGTGATAGCTGCGCTGGGTTTGATCCCTAGCTTCTCTGCCCACTCCTCGTTGGTAGCCCGTGCTGTCTCGCGCATGTTGACCAGCATGTCAATCAGCAAGCCGTAGCCCATGACGCCGGACGTAAGCTCGTTGTCCATGATACCGGTAAGGGAGACACCAAGCAGGGCCTCGTCCTCCGTGTTGTGCGCCCATTTGTCGGAGACAAAGTTGAACTTGGTCAGCGTAGCCTGCAGGGTGCCGAGAATGGCAGCGATTCGGACCTTGCGCAACAGCGTCTCTTCCGTGTCGTCGGCGCGGATAACCACTTCGGACAGGTTACAGAGTTGCTTGTCTTGCAGGATGATTTCCGAGCACGGGTTGCAACCGTAAGCCTTGTCCTTCGGGCGGCGTCCCCAACGGCTAGCCTGCTTAGCTGCCGCTTCCCGGTTGAAGATACCACGCTCGCCCGACTTCGACTTGACCAGAGCCAGCCATTCTTCCATGAAGATTTCTGCGCTCGGCTTCTCGGTGTAGGCAACGCTGTTGTTTGCCAGCCCGCGCTGCGGGTTGTCGTTCCACCATTGACCGGCCTTGGCGTCCCGCATACGGGTATCCGACAAGTTAGACAGGGAGATGAGTGCGCTGCGGCGTACGCCACCAACGACAACAATCTCACCGATCATGCACACGATGTCGTGAACCTCGATGCTGGTCAGACGACGACCGCGAGCACGCTTGAACGCCTCAACGGTAAAGTCGAAGAGCCTACGGAGAGGGCCGGGACCAGAGGCTCGACCGCCAAATACCTTCAGGCGCTCGCCTGCAGGGCGGACCTTGGTGTAGTCAACGATGGGGATGTCGCCATCCCAGAGAGCGGACAACAGACGGTTGTACGCCTTAGCCCAGCCTTCTTTGCTGTCGGCTACGACGATAACGTCGCCACTTACATCAAGACTCTCTGGGATAGCGGGCAGCTTGGCAATCTCCTGCCGCTCACAGCTAAAGCCTACGCCTGTGCCGCACATCAGGATGTACAGACATTCGGCAAAGCTGCGCTTGGTGTTGATTGCGAGATAGGAGCAGTTGAACCCTGCAAGGTTTTCACGATCAAGGGCAGGGCCAGCCGTCATCAAGGCACGCATGGAAGGCATGACCTCAAGATTCAGGATAGCTTGCTTGACCTCGCCTTGCAGGACAGCGGAGTACAAACCTTCCGTGCGGGTATCAAAGAAGTCGATGTACCGCTGCACGGTTTCTTCCCACGTCTCTCGTCGCCCTAAGTCATCACGCCACCGTGAGTACCGAGAGATATGGATGTATTGTTGGTATAGGTCCATGTTTGCAGGTCTTTCTTAATTGGTAGGAAAAAAGGCATCTATTGTCAGTGGTGCCGCTTCCCGCAAGACACGCATGAGGGCTTCAGCTACGAGGCGGTGTTCCTTTTGGGTTGATTCGTGGAGCCTCTGTTTGAGGTAAAAAATCCACGTACGCATCGGGGCGTTGAAGTACAGGCGGCTAGGGGTGTTGCCTTCCGGCAGGATTACTCGCGCTACTTCCTTGGCCCCACCATTAGCTAGGCACCATTCGTAGTTCTCCTTGACCATATCGATCACACGCTGCTGCCGCTCCGTCCACTCCACAGCCAACGGATCGTCAGCCGGTACTTCGATACTGGCTTGACGGTTCGTCGGGTGGGCAAGGCGGAACTCGCGTATCTCAAAGTCACCCAATTTATTCACTACTTGGTAGCGTTGCGAGAATTCTTGAGGAAGCATGGTCCAGTGGCGAAGCATCTGCCGCCCGATGTCACGAGTCGTGTTCACCTCGACACATACGTTTGCCATCTGGAAAGGACTGGAGTGCCCTTCGTTCATCATGTAGGTGAACAGTTTACCTACAGGCTTGTCTTGACCATCCGGGTTAGACACCCGAGCGATGTACGCCAGAATGCCGTCGATGTCAGGCGTAGCCCATACCAGCTTTACTTCCATACTTCCTCCTTTAATCACTCTGAGTGCGTTTCCCGATAACCATGAATGCAGTCGCGGATGACATCGAACTTAGAGTAGATAACAAAAAACGAAATCCCCTCAAGGTACAAGGCACGTACCCAACCGAACAGGGACATACCTACAACCAACAAGGGGATACTAAATACGTATCTCGGCATGACTGTACCTCGCCGCGCTCCGGACAGCCGTGACATAACCGCGATGACTCGTGGAATGTGCGGTGCGCAAAGCATGAACTTGATAAAGGCAAAACAAAGATACACGGTGACAATGTATGCAATCGGCTCAGACATAGGGTTCCTCCTTCGTTATCGAAGTCTGTATTTTCCTCGGGCAGAAGGAGGTACGCTACTTACACAAAACGTGGTGCGTCGTACCTCTCTGCAAAGTCGCGCCGCTCGCTATCGACATATCGCTCATCATCGGTCGCCGCAGGCATCCAAGAGGAACGACGCTCGACAAGCGTGGAGTACGCGCCGCAAACAGCATCGGCCAAGTCCTTACTACCCTTGGGCGGGTGGTCGATCTTGTCCTTGACCGTATCGTACTCCAACTCAAATAGCTCAGAAACCAACACAGGATTGTCGAACATCTTGATTCGACGGTCGGTGATTGCGTCACGGAACTGCTTGTACGGGACGGAGCTTTTATCGACGGACACGTGCCCGGTCTTCATCCCTTCCTTCTTCCATTGCTGGCGAGATTCGGTAGACATGAAGCCGTCGTACGTCACGACCTTGATCGGGTAGCCGTAGATGTCGCGTAGCTGCTTGACCCACATCCGGACCTCAGCAATCTGAATCTCGTTCTGGCTATCGGGCTCGATAGTCATGGCAAGTTCAACGCTACACTCCGGCAGGTTCTCAATCATCCCGCCCTCTCGCTCTACCTTCTGCAAGCCGTCAAAGCGTAGCATCGCCACGCCGCATCTGTCGCCTGTCAGCGACAAGTCGATATGGACGTAGCGTGGGCGGCTGGGGTTCATGCAGTAGTGCCCGCTCTTGACGGTAGGCATACCATCCACCCCGAGAACCACGTTGTCCTTGAGGAGGAACGACTGGAGACCTTCCTCTTCGCCCGCCGTAATGCAATCCAGAATCTTGTAGCGGCGACGAAAGAACGGGGAGACGGAACTGGTAGACATACCTACGATGTCGCGCAGTGCGTCGTGCGGGTTCTTTAGGAAGTCGTCTTTGTATTCAACAGGGACATCGAGAATCAATGAGCCTTCTGGCACTTTCTCAGTGTCATCCAATACCCGAGTGTCCGTGAGTACGTCATTGCCCACAAGAAGCCTGAACGTCTGGCCGCAGTAGCGATCCTTGGGCCATACCTCGTATTGCTTTTTGTTGTAGATGTAGACGCCCTTCTCACCTACCTTGTCTACGTGCTCCTTCCGCTTATCGGTGAAGTCGCCTTTGTAGCGGGTAGAGGAGGACACCATCACGATACCGATCTGCGGGCCTTGCGTGATGAATCGAGACTTCTTACGACGGGTCATCGCTTCGTAGATCGTCTGGGCCTGATCGTACATACCCGCCCGACCCGAAGTCACCTCAGCCTTCTTCGACTTGAGGACCACGTTCATAAAGTTGATTTCGTCAATGACCCCACCGATGACAGCTTCACCAAGGATAGAGTCTGCATCCGCGCCGCCTACGGCAATCCGGACGTTCTTATCTTTGAAGTAGATTTCAGACTCAACCAGCTTGTCCATCTGCATGTGCTTCTGGAACCAAGGGATGTCTTCGATGATCTTCCGCAGCGGCTGGTACACAACCTTCCGCGTGACGTGAGGCTTAGCTGCCATGATCGGGAAGACAATCGACGTAGCCTTGGGCAGTCCGTACACAGACTGCGGCTGCTTGAGGCACCCTACGATGTGGGCATGGTACAGAGTGGTGACAATACAAAGAGTCGTCTTACCTGTACCAGTCGCACCCATCAGGATTGCTTCAATGTTCGCCCCGTTGTTCAGACCACGCCACCAATCTTTGTTGATAGCGATAACGGTAGCTCGTACCTCCGGCCACATGGTCAAGTCGGTAGAGCCAAGGAACTCCGGGTCATCGAT